>WBZM01000025.1_pt1 | contig 300425 bp, 231 predicted proteins | sample 5204271 | NCBI WGS metagenome assembly WBZM01 (sample SAMN12344346, study PRJNA552823) | activated sludge metagenome | biome: Activated sludge suspended growth; feature: Nitrification reactor; material: Wastewater; isolation source: activated sludge from nitrification reactor of wastewater... | reverse complement strand
TCTAGTGGATTACCCATTCCGGGGGTACTGGTGGATGATCTTGAGCGATGAGGTTTGCATTTGTCTTAATCCCTCTTCTAGTGGATTACCCATTCCGGGATTACTCAAGGCTGTTTATAGTTTGGATAGAAGGCTGTCTTAATCCCTCTTCTAGTGGATTACCCATTCCGGGAACTGTCTTCTTAAGCTTACTGAAGAGGAGTTCCTAGTCTTAATCCCTCTTCTAGTGGATTACCCATTCCGGGCATATCGTTTGCAACTATCGACGAACTTGTGAATTTTGGTCTTAATCCCTCTTCTAGTGGATTACCCATTCCGGGCAATAGCCCAAAAATGGGCAGAAATAAATCAACGAACAGTCTTAATCCCTCTTCTAGTGGATTACCCATTCCGGGGGGTCGATATGAACCTAAGCGCATGGTACGACACCGTCTTAATCCCTCTTCTAGTGGATTACCCATTCCGGGTGTTATCGCAGCTATTGATCGGAAACAAAAACAATTGTCTTAATCCCTCTTCTAGTGGATTAACCATTCCGGGAAACACAAGTCATCGTTAAAAATCCATTCATTAAGCAGTCTTAATCCCTCTTCTAGTGGATTACCCATTCCGGGCGAAGTGCCTTTCCCGGACGGCGATAATAACCTAACGGGTCTTAATCCCTCTTCTAGTGGATTACCCATTCCGGGAGCGCCTTTATCCTGAAGATGGTTAAAGAATTTCAGGTCTTAATCCCTCTTCTAGTGGATTACCCATTCCGGGCTGTCGAGCGCGTCTTGGAAGAAAGCGAGCAAAGGGTCTTAATCCCTCTTCTAGTGGATTACCCATTCCGGGAACCGGGCAAACGTCCTATTCGCTATTGCCGTGCTAAGTCTTAATCCCTCTTCTAGTGGATTACCCATTCCGGGTGTTATGGGGTTCAATATATCGAACTCTGAAACAGGGGTCTTAATCCCTCTTCTAGTGGATTACCCATTCCGGGATACCGAGGAAAGACTTGTACAACTGATTGGAAACGGTCTTAATCCCTCTTCTAGTGGATTACCCATTCTGGGGAAGGAATAAGAATTATACCCCAGCAAGGAAGTCTTAATCCCTCTTCTAGTGGATTACCCATTCTGGGGATGGCGACAACAACATTACTATTACAGCAGTGAATGCGTCTTAATCCCTCTTCTAGTGGATTACCCATTCTGGGCGCACCAGCTTTATAACACCGGCCTGGTTTCTCAAAGGTCTTAATCCCTCTTCTAGTGGATTACCCATTCTGGGACTTTATCGTAATCTAACAGGAGTTAAGGCAGCCTGGTCTTAATCCCTCTTCTAGTGGATTACCCATTCTGGGTGGAAAAAGGTATTTAAGCATCTGGACAAATGTCCGGTCTTAATCCCTCTTCTAGTGGATTACCCATTCTGGGTTGTTATGGCTATTGATAATTCAAAAACCAAGATGTCTTAATCCCTCTTCTAGTGGATTACCCATTCTGGGAGGTTCAAGTCCTGCATCTACACCCCATCACTCAGTCTTAATCCCTCTTCTAGTGGATTACCCATTCTGGGTGAAGAGTATACAGAGTCTCTGGATATAGAGGTTTTGTCTTAATCCCTCTTCTAGTGGATTACCCATTCTGGGTCCGAATGACTGGACCCGGATTGAACTAACATAAATAGTCTTAATCCCTCTTCTAGTGGATTACCCATTCTGGGGGAATGTTTTGTAAATATAGAAACTGGGGAAGTTGTCTTAATCCCTCTTCTAGTGGATTACCCATTCTGGGAACGCAAACAATTGTCAAAAACCCATTCCTTAAGCAGTCTTAATCCCTCTTCTAGTGGATTACCCATTCTGGGATAAAGACCTTGTTGAACAGATAAAGCAGGAGGCCCGCGGTCTTAATCCCTCTTCTAGTGGATTACCCATTCTGGGTTGTTGTCGGAGAAGGGCTTAAAACAGCCCTTGGAATGTCTTAATCCCTCTTCTAGTGGATTACCCATTCTGGGTAGACGTTTCTCCCGAAACGGAAGAGATGTTTAAGTCTTAATCCCTCTTCTAGTGGATTACCCATTCTGGGATTACGCTTAAAACTAGTACTATGAAAATTGATGTCGCGTCTTAATCCCTCTTCTAGTGGATTACCCATTCTGGGAGATCTTGCACCATTTTAACGATCAACCTAAGTAGTCTTAATCCCTCTTCTAGTGGATTACCCATTCTGGGGCCAGATTGTAGCGTTAAAAACAGTGCTCTTTATCAAGGTCTTAATCCCTCTTCTAGTGGATTACCCATTCTGGGATTGAAAGGGACTGATCCAAAAACTGTAGCCGCAGAAGTCTTAATCCCTCTTCTAGTGGATTACCCATTCTGGGCCATGTAAATGTAACGGAGAATGGAAAATTCTTTATAGTCTTAATCCCTCTTCTAGTGGATTACCCATTCTGGGGGCTATATGATGAGGTGTTCGGTTCTTGGTTCTGGTGGTCTTAATCCCTCTTCTAGTGGATTACCCATTCTGGGGGAGGACAACGGCTAGCGCCAACGTAAAATTGAAGTATGGTCTTAATCCCTCTTCTAGTGGATTACCCATTCTGGGAGGTCCGTCATTATCCGGAAAGAAACGGAGGCGACAGATGTCTTAATCCCTCTTCTAGTGGATTACCCATTCTGGGGAAAATGTTTCCGAAGTGTTTGACATTTTGGATCAGTAGTCTTAATCCCTCTTCTAGTGGATTACCCATTCTGGGTTTCTTCGACAAGCCACTTCGGAAGATACATTGCAAAGGTCTTAATCCCTCTTCTAGTGGATTACCCATTCTGGGGCGGCTATTAATACGCCATACAAAACCAAATCGTGTCTTAATCCCTCTTCTAGTGGATTACCCATTCTGGGATTTGCTGCCGTGATCCGGATGGCTTACGTCCGGCTGTCTTAATCCCTCTTCTAGTGGATTACCCATTCTGGGATATACTTTTTAAGGAATGTTTCTCCGTTCCTCAAAAGGTCTTAATCCCTCTTCTAGTGGATTACCCATTCTGGGAGGGGAGGACTATGGGTCTTCCCCTTTTTTTGTGTCTTAATCCCTCTTCTAGTGGATTACCCATTCTGGGATATCTAATTGACTTCTAGTAAATCCGATCTGGTGGTGTCTTAATCCCTCTTCTAGTGGATTACCCATTCTGGGATTTGCACAAACATCGTTAGATGCACAGAATTTCAGAAGTCTTAATCCCTCTTCTAGTGGATTACCCATTCTGGGCGCTCTAAGAGGTCGCTTCACATAACGGAGTGCCTGCGGTCTTAATCCCTCTTCTAGTGGATTACCCATTCTGGGAAAGAAAATATCATCAACCTTACGCCATTCTATAAGTCTTAATCCCTCTTCTAGTGGATTACCCATTCTGGGCTGGTCGGCATGAACGACGTCAAGTACGCTATCCCGTCTTAATCCCTCTTCTAGTGGATTACCCATTCTGGGGCTACGATGCTCCCGTTGTTACACTTGTGCGTCTTGAGGTCTTAATCCCTCTTCTAGTGGATTACCCATTCTGGGGATTTGCTGAAAAATTCTACACGCTCTGGGAAGTTGAGTCTTAATCCCTCTTCTAGTGGATTACCCATTCTGGGGAGGAATTAACGCGCATCGTTACGGCTTCCAAAGCAAAGGTCTTAATCCCTCTTCTAGTGGATTACCCATTCTGGGTCTTTCAAAAGATTTCATAACCTGGATAAAGGAAGTCTTAATCCCTCTTCTAGTGGATTACCCATTCTGGGTAATGAAGTTTTTCAGATGTTCAATCTGATAAACGGCGTCTTAATCCCTCTTCTAGTGGATTACCCATTCTGGGACGCATCGATGCTATCAATGGTAATCAGATCATTAAAAGTCTTAATCCCTCTTCTAGTGGATTACCCATTCTGGGTGTGTGGGGTTCTCCTTTTTTCTGATTATTTTACATAAAGTCTTAATCCCTCTTCTAGTGGATTACCCATTCTGGGTATGGCGTTGAAAAGGTTTTTGTAAACCGGTATACCAGTCTTAATCCCTCTTCTAGTGGATTACCCATTCTGGGGGGGGCTGAAATATGCTCCTGCGGTTAATCTCCCTAGTCTTAATCCCTCTTCTAGTGGATTACCCATTCTGGGCAACTGGGATGCCGCGCTGGAAGCGGGCATCATCAGCGGTCTTAATCCCTCTTCTAGTGGATTACCCATTCTGGGCGCGAAGAAGTCGATCTGGACTCTCCAAGGTGACGAATGGTCTTAATCCCTCTTCTAGTGGATTACCCATTCTGGGAAAATCCCTGACCTGCAATTGTAGGGGAAAGTAGTGTCTTAATCCCTCTTCTAGTGGATTACCCATTCTGGGGGCCCCCGGATTAATGCCTTAGTCACGTTGCCTAACGGTCTTAATCCCTCTTCTAGTGGATTACCCATTCTGGGTTTTTGAGGGATCCGGCATTCTATGTCAAACTCTCCGGTCTTAATCCCTCTTCTAGTGGATTACCCATTCTGGGAACTATTACCTCTATTGAGGAAGTGGCCAAATATCAGTCTTAATCCCTCTTCTAGTGGATTACCCATTCTGGGAAAGCCTATGCCCAGTACATGGAGGCAAAGGGAGGCGTCTTAATCCCTCTTCTAGTGGATTACCCATTCTGGGTAGTCATCCCTCCCTCTCTCAACACACTTACCTTCAGTCTTAATCCCTCTTCTAGTGGATTACCCATTCTGGGACCCGGCACGATCATTTACACCTCTTGGGGTTACGAGTCTTAATCCCTCTTCTAGTGGATTACCCATTCTGGGCGCTTGTCAAAAACCCGTTTTTGAAGCATACTAGTGAGTCTTAATCCCTCTTCTAGTGGATTACCCATTCTGGGAGGACGAGAAGCTGATCCTCGTCCGTCTGGCCCTAAAGTCTTAATCCCTCTTCTAGTGGATTACCCATTCTGGGCATCTTCTCTTCTGCCGATCCCAGCGATATCCTGCTGTCTTAATCCCTCTTCTAGTGGATTACCCATTCTGGGGGTTATCTGGGAGCGAAGCAACGCGGTCTAAACAAAAGCGTCTTAATCCCTCTTCTAGTGGATTACCCATTCTGGGGAGGGCGGGCACATCATGATCCGCGCCAAAGCAGCGTCTTAATCCCTCTTCTAGTGGATTACCCATTCTGGGCTACCGCCAAGTCGGCGCATTGCCCGCCCTTAGAAAAGAGTCTTAATCCCTCTTCTAGTGGATTACCCATTCTGGGGCATTAAGACTTTTCCACCTTAGCTCAAGGGTAGAGCCGTCTTAATCCCTCTTCTAGTGGATTACCCATTCTGGGTAGGATGATTAAATCTTATATAGAGGCATGGAATAAGTCTTAATCCCTCTTCTAGTGGATTACCCATTCTGGGTTCTGATCGATGGATGGACAGTACGCGGGAAAATCGGTCTTAATCCCTCTTCTAGTGGATTACCCATTCTGGGCTTACACTGGATGAAGCTCACCGTATATTTGACAAAGTCTTAATCCCTCTTCTAGTGGATTACCCATTCTGGGACAAGTTTAACAAGGCTGCGTCAAAGGTTCTTTCTGGTCTTAATCCCTCTTCTAGTGGATTACCCATTCTGGGCCGACCTTGAAGCACGTCATCCCGAAACTTCCAGAGGTCTTAATCCCTCTTCTAGTGGATTACCCATTCTGGGGAAAAAATAGAGTGGTTTAAAAGGATCAATTTCGCTGGAGTCTTAATCCCTCTTCTAGTGGATTACCCATTCTGGGATACTTTAAAAAAAGATCGAGAGAAGTATTTACCTTGTCTTAATCCCTCTTCTAGTGGATTACCCATTCTGGGTACTTGAGATGAACACAATCCTGGAAATTATCAAGGAGTCTTAATCCCTCTTCTAGTGGATTACCCATTCTGGGAAAGGAGGAGTCTACTGCTCCAACGGCAAAAACCAGTCGTCTTAATCCCTCTTCTAGTGGATTACCCATTCTGGGTGATGAAAATTAGTAAACTAGAAGGTATTTCCTTAGATGTCTTAATCCCTCTTCTAGTGGATTACCCATTCTGGGCTTCGACTACGACGTCTTTCCTGAAGGGAAGGATGTGTCTTAATCCCTCTTCTAGTGGATTACCCATTCTGGGAAACTGCTGAAAAGCTTGGCGTGGAAATCGTTGACGTCTTAATCCCTCTTCTAGTGGATTACCCATTCTGGGACTTGAAGTATCTGGGAACAATTGACGAGACATATGTCTTAATCCCTCTTCTAGTGGATTACCCATTCTGGGCAACTCAATTTCATCAGTAGGAACTTTATAACTAAGTCTTAATCCCTCTTCTAGTGGATTACCCATTCTGGGGGTTACTGCAAATCGGGATATAGTTCTTGCAGCTATGGTCTTAATCCCTCTTCTAGTGGATTACCCATTCTGGGATCAACGGTAAGGAGGTATGGGCACTTAACCGAAGGGTCTTAATCCCTCTTCTAGTGGATTACCCATTCTGGGAAGACGCTAAAAAAGATAAAACATAAAAGATATTCGCTGTCTTAATCCCTCTTCTAGTGGATTACCCATTCTGGGAATAAAAAAAGCCTTACTTGGTTGCAAAACCTTGTCTTAATCCCTCTTCTAGTGGATTACCCATTCTGGGTCTTATCGCAGACAAACCCTTCAAAGGGTTGCTGCTTGTCTTAATCCCTCTTCTAGTGGATTACCCATTCTGGGACCTACCGTAAAGACCGAAAAGAAAGAAAAAGCACCGTCTTAATCCCTCTTCTAGTGGATTACCCATTCTGGGGATGCGGCTGAAAATGCTGTCCTTTTGTTAGGAGGAGTCTTAATCCCTCTTCTAGTGGATTACCCATTCTGGGTTAAAACCGAAGAGATTTATGACGATATTTTGTTGTCTGTCTTAATCCCTCTTCTAGTGGATTACCCATTCTGGGATTTACTACGTCTTTAGGGGATTTTTCCCTATAAGTCTTAATCCCTCTTCTAGTGGATTACCCATTCTGGGCAATCCAAAATTATGCTTCCGGCTTTAACAATGTCTTAATCCCTCTTCTAGTGGATTACCCATTCTGGGTTTAAAGACACTGAACTTGACGCCCAAAAGCCGATGTCTTAATCCCTCTTCTAGTGGATTACCCATTCTGGGGGCGGGAGTGGGCAGGGAAAAAGAATAAAAGGAACAAGTCTTAATCCCTCTTCTAGTGGATTACCCATTCTGGGAAACTGAAGCCCTTATAAAAGAGGGACTGCTTGTAGTGTCTTAATCCCTCTTCTAGTGGATTACCCATTCTGGGATTTTGCGGGCTGTCCTCAAAGATGGAGGCGAACTTTGTCTTAATCCCTCTTCTAGTGGATTACCCATTCTGGGAGGTCTTTTTATAACAAATTGTCTTTAAAATCGTTACGGCCGCAATTGAATTCAAAACAACATTTGCACGGACGAGTTTTCGATGATTTTTCGGCAACATATTATAAAAAAATGTGTTGAGCGCCAAATGGACAAAAAAATAATTTGAAATCAAAATAGTGACAAAAGGATATTTTTTATAGAATAAGGCGCATGCGCTGCCGCGGCAAGCCCAACATTCAGCCTGGCGCGGCACGCGCATGCGCTATCAAGGTAGGTATTTTTTGCTGATCGTCCAAGGGAACCGCCCCCGAAACGGCGGTTCCGCGTATCAGCCCGTATAGCGTTTGGTTTACCCGCGATGTCAAAGAACATAGGCGCTCCGCCTTAGAAGTACGGCCGGAACCGCACAAAGCGGAACTGCGCTTCCTTGCGCCCCTCCCCCAAGTCCACCACCTGCCGCTCGCTGGTACTGGCAACGCAGGGGATGCCGGCGGCCTCGAGCTTGCGCGTCAACGCAAAACAGAAGGTCAGCTCGCCCATCAGATGTACAGCGGTCGGCCACGGCGACATCCGCAGGATATCCCCCAAATACGTATCGGCCAACTGCTCCACCTCGTCGCGCGTCCAATGCGGGTCCACCGCCGGAAACGGCATGTCCTGCACAGCGCCATACGCAGCGCGAGCCACAGCTTGTTGTTCGTCGCTCCATCTATCGGAGGGGTGGTTGGAGAGGTTGAGGAGCATGGGTTAATTTTTAAGTTATGGTAGATGGAACGTCACTTGATCTGCCAAAGGAGATCAAGTCGTAATTGGTGTAACCGAGGAAGGAGAGGAAGATTTTCCGGGACATAGGATTATAATTTTTCAATAAACGATTCGAAGGATTGAGGGTCTGTGAGAATGTTCAGGGTTGCAGGATAGGGAAGACGCAGGAGTTGGCAGCTCTCTCGAACTAAGGCCTCGGACCCGGAAATATCGTTGGCGATAGCAAAGAAAGGCTTTGCAAATAGCCCGAGCTGTGCATAGGCTGAGGCGAACTTGAACAGTTCTTTGTTAATCTTCTCTTTAGCAAATTTGCGACCATTAAAGTACTTACACTCGCATAGATACATGTAATTATTCTTAACAAACAATACATCATATTCATATGACGCATTTCGCTGGAGACCTTCCCTGTTCAAAAGAACTCCTACTAGGATATCAGCAGAAGAAACCCGCCAAAATTTTTGCACCTGAGCAGCTATCCAGACTTCCAACCATCCACCAGTATAGAAAGATCTTTTCTCTGGGGAAAGTTCGTTCTGATTTTGAAACTGTGTCCAGGCTAGGATATCTTTTACCCGTTGCGGCTCCCCCTGTCCCTGGATTGCTTTCATTACTTCCTCTGCCTGCTGGATAAGGAATTCCCAATGGGTTTGGTTTTGTTGCACCACTATGCCATACGCTTTCAAGTATTCATCAAGGGAGACCTTTGCCAGAAGGGCCAATTCCCTGGGTTGAGGAGCTAATTCCAGGAAATGCGGGGCATTAATCGGCAGATAAATAATGCGGCACTGAGATTTACCTGCGAAAAAGGTATAAGCCGCCAGAGCCATCATTTTAGTACCTCCTGTGATGTTTATAAGGTATTCGGTGTTAGTGGGCCAATCCTGCTGTTCCAGCTTATTGAGCCCAACCGTTGCATTTTCCGGATCAATGCGCAATCGTTTTACCGACTCAGGATCAATCCCAGTCGCCTGAATAATCCAATCGCTGCGCCTCTGCGCCTCCATCTTATCTGTCGTCAGGAACACATGGCGATCAAACGGCCCAAACTGTTTGAGGAACAGCACATTGGGCAGCGTTTGCTCGGAGATGAGAAGGATGGCGGTAGTCATGGGTTAAGATTCTGGTAATTCATCTGATTGCATGTCCTCCAATTCTTTCAGGTAAAAGGCTTCCGCCTCCGGATCGATTGTCTTTAATTTCGTAAGAAGTTGTACGAATTCCTGTTGACCAATACCCATAAGAAGACAATCAAGCAGTTGATCCAGTAAATGCTCTATACGTTGACCATCACCTGCCATCGCCGGGGTCTTTATTTGGTATTGGATTTCCGGCTGGAGTATTTCCAGTTTTTGAGCCATTAGCGCCTGGAGCTCTTTGCCTATTGCCCGGAGATTGGAGAGGAGGTCTTGCATGGCATTAAATTCTTAAGTAGAGCGTTATATTTTCTTTAAGTCATCTAGCAAGGCGCCATTTATAAAGGAAGATTTCCCTATAAGTTTCACTTTGCTGGCGTCAGCACGTTCCAGGTGTGGTTGTAGCCTAGGATTAGCCAAATCAGAAAGTGTCACTACTGTAGTTTGCGCGAATAATCCGAATTTGTTTCTTAAGGAGTCTGATTTGTAAATGGTTTCTCCGATGAACGTCTGTATTTCATCAGAATCAATATAGATTGAGGTTTTACATTCAAATAAAAAAATCTTATTGTTCTTCATAACGAGGACATCAAATTCGTTAGGTGTTCCGCTTTTGTCGACAGACAGGCTCAGACCAATTGCAGATTCCGGCACGTCAAAATATTCTTTTATGAAGTAGAACATATACTCTTCAAGCCAATCTCCACTTAAATATCTGCACTCATATTTGCTCAATTTACTTTCATTTTTTGGCTTAAAACCAATCCTTTGCAAAAAAGAGAGCAATTCATCATGCGTGTTATAATTCCTCAAGTCTTTACTACGGCTATTTCGTAATAATTCCAATACGGGAATATCTTTTTCTTTGTTAAATTCAAATAAGAAATAGCTTAAAATTGTCTCACTCATTTCCTTTGAACAGAGAGGTTCACCCCGGTTTTTAATATTAAAGCCATAAGACGTTAAATAGTCCGATAGCGATATATGTACATTAAGAACTGACTTTATTTTTTTTCTCCCGGGATGAAGTTTTATTTTTTCACCTCTTCCGGTCAAGTAATACATCTCCGAATTAACCGCCTTGAAAAATTCAAATACGGCTAAAGACATTACTTTAGTCCCCCCAGTAAGGTTTACAATGTATGTATCGTCGTCATTAATCGCATGGGAAAGCTTTTCTTCAATGTCCTCAAAGGAAAATTCGCTTACGATTATTGGCTCGAGCAACTTCCTTTCATCCAATCCAGCGGCGTTTAAAATCCATTGCCTGTTGCCATTTTGTTCCATAGCATTTGTAGAGATGAAAAGATACGCATCGATCTCATAACCCATCTCCCGAATGAACTCGACATTAGGGATGGTTTGGTCGCTCACTAAACTTACGAGTACTCTTCGCATATTTTACTTAGTTGAAGGTTATGGTTTTAGCTTTTACCTCGCCTATCCACTCTGCTACTTTTTTTAAAATCGCATTCTGCTTAAAATCCTTTTGCCATTGCTCTGCCTCTTTTTTTGACCGCGCGCTGTAGATGGCATGTAATATCTCAATCAAGCCTTCATGATCTTGCTCAGGGAGATACCCACCCGGAAAGTTAGATTTCAATTGCTTGGGACTGACACCATGGTAAGTGCAGGAATAGTTTTCCACTAGTTTTTTGAGATCATCGAAGGCGTTTCTAGCTGCGCAATGGATTGAATTCAAATCTAGGCCATGCTGATGCGCCTCTGCTTTTCGTTTAGCTTTAATCTCTGCCCGTTTCTGTGCTTCTTGTGCTTCTTCCATTAGTCGTTCTTGCTCTTGGTGTAATTTCCGCTCTTCGCGGAGACCTGCTAGCCGTAACTGTTTTTGGCGGATTAGCTCTTCAGCCAAGTCTTTTTCCAATTGGGTTTGGTATTCCCGGGCGAGTAAATGAAGTGGTTTCAGGTTTTTTAGTTTGGCTTCCTCTGCCGCGCAGTTTTGTTTCATCTGGGCGATGCACTCCGGGGTGGACAATGGGTGGATTTCGGCCTTTACACCCACCAGTCTAGAATAGCGGTCGAGGGCTAGCCCCTCGTTTTTAGCGGCCACAAATTCATTTATATTGCGCTTCGGATCAAGTTTCATGTATTCCAACTGCGCTTCGGGCTTGTCCGTTTGGTGTTCCTGGGCCATGGTCACCAATTCCTGCACTTGTGGTAGGATGTGCCACTCTGGGTGAGTATGCCCTAATTCCGCATTCATGTAACACTCGAAAGCCCTCAGATAGCTCTCTTTATCATCCATCTGAACATTCAGTTTTACCTTCCCATAACCCAATGGCTTCCCCATACCAAGGCTGTGAAAGGTGTTTGGGGTTTCATGGAAGGTGAGTGCGCTGAGCAGCGCCCCCAGTTCTACGGACTTGAGGTTGTGATAACGGACGGTGAGCTTGAACTCAGCACCTGCTGCCAGAGGTTTGAAGCGGGTCACAACCTTTTCGTTGCCTTGTGGTGCTGGGTTGTGCTTCGTTCCTTCGCCCCGGTGTATGGGGTATCGCTTCCAGCCCGAGATTTCGGGCTTGTCGTCCATAAAGGTACTGTAACGTTGCACTCTTCCATTCCTTAGATTCTGCCGAATATAGTTTGGAAAATAGGATGCTTTTGGCCCCGCTAATACCTCACAAACTTCATTCAACTCTTCAGGTGTATTCAAAGCAAAAGCATGACCGAAATGCACACGACCTTTTAGCGCGCCTTTGTTATCTATATAGCCGAAAATGGATTCAGCTAAATCGCGACTATCAGTAGGCTGTAGCTGTGTTTTTCTCAAAGCATCCTGCACAGCATTTTTGTATGGAAGCTTGTACAGATAGGATAGTCCGAGATGGATTACTTTTCCCCTGTCATCCTTTGAAAAAAAGACCGGGATTCGTTCCCCTTTTTCCAGTTTATTCCTCCATACCTTCCAGTCTTCTGACCACTGTGTTTTGTCATACTCGTAGTAGGCATCAAAAAAGTCTTTGATTGCAGATTCATCTGCATTTAATTTATGCACCTCGACTACATTGTTCCAAAAAATGAACTCGAGATGATGTCCAGTCCATTTTAATCCTCCGTTTTTTCTATCTGGCACTTGCTTCCTATGTCCCGGCTGGCCCGTAAAAACTAATGTGCCCTTTTGAGCACTTTCTTCATTAATAAGGTACACCTGCCGTCCAGCGCTATCATATTCAAACTCGAAGCCATGTACGCGGAGCCTATTACCAAATATCTCGTACTTCTTCTGTGCTGATTTTTCCTCATCTTTCTTTGCATTAAACTTGTCACTATCACTGAAATAAGTGCTAAATTCAGCCCCAAGTTTATTCTCTATTTCACTGTGTGAAATTCTGCCAGGAAACCCGCAGTCTTCTATCTTGAACTCCTCGGCACCTTCTTTTTGAAGCCAACCACAATAAATTTTGTCTGGCTTAAAATCCTTCAAATACTGATCCTTCATCATACCTGACAAATCTCGCAAGGCATACTTCCGTTCTGTCAGCCTATTTAGCATACCTCCAAAGCTCAACACCTCCAGTATATTGCTAACCATACCCTTGATGGAAGATCCCGGAATAAAAAAACGCCCTTGCGAGTCGTGGTTGAAACGAAAAGGCTTAATTTGCCCTCTTCTATCGTCAAAAAATGCTTTTGCCTCCTCTTGCCCCACACCATCTTTGACAAAAAGGGGAGATTGTGCTGTGATAACAACATCAAACTCGCCACATAAACCATCTTCAAAGGGCATGTCATGGCTAACAAATGGTGTCCAGTAGGGCGTGACAACCGTTTCATTGAGGGGTACGAAGTTATATGGTGCTTTGATATGGGTCATTGTGGTTCGTTTTTGCTATTAACAAATCCTTTGAAGGCAGTCCAAGCCGGTACAAGGGTTTTCATTCCCGATAGCATTTCGTCTTGCTGTTCCTTCCAGGCTTCAACGACGCGGTATTTACTTACGCCATCCAAGTCATGTGCCAGGTATTCCTTTTCATCCAGAAGTGAATCTTGTTCGCTTCCACTCAGGTCGAATTGATGGATGAAATATGCACCATCCACATTGCGAATTTGGATACTGAGGGATAGCTCCTCCGACCACAGGTTTCCTTCCATTATGAAAGGGAGGAGTTTTTGGAACAAGGTCATGTCCACGCGCTCCGCTTTCATGGTTTTGGGCTTCGGTTCATTGGACGGCCATAAGTAGCCGTCGAAGAGGACATCCGTGGGTATTTCTGCCAGTTTGATGGACTTGTGTCTTTGTTTCATGGCATCAAGGTTTTGCTTCTTCAACATGTCTTTTGAATACACCGTGTCCCTTGGTCGTCCTGCCGCCCAATTGGAGGCGTCCGGAGGATAGGTCATCAAGGGCGGCTTCCAATGCTTCCTTAATCTTGAAGTCTTTTAATACCGCTTCCTCCACGAGTAAGCTGAGGGTGAAGGCATCCGTTTGGGTCGCTTTTTCCTGATAGAGTGCGCCGTCGAGTGCCCCGCCTGTGTAGCGGTCTATGCGCACATGGCTGAATATTTTGTCATCGCCCTCCCTATATGGCCTATAAATATCTGAGAAGATGACTGCGCCGCGTGGCCGCTCTTTGACATCAGGAGTTGCTTCATCCTTGGCGTAACCGAAAAGGGTTCTGACAGCAATATTATTTTCACCTACCGGAAGCGACGGTTCTTTGGTCATTTTGTCTGAGTTGGGGAGGATTCGGATAAAATCATGCCAGCCTTCCTGCTCCAAAACCCCCTCCAAGGATGACATCGATAAGCGGCTTTCAAGTTCTGCCCAAGCCTCATCCGTGGAAGTAGAGGGGCGGCTTTCTCCTGTAAGACTATCTAGATACGCTGAGACCGTAGCAGCTACATCGAAGCTGGGCAGGCTTGCCTTAGTCAAATCGCCCGCTGTGGAAAGGTATTGATCACAAAGACGATTGTAGTGGAAGGCCACCCGATGCGAAATAGCCCCTTTAACTGAGGAGGCAGGTATGACAATGTGCTCTCGTTGTAGCACCGCCCTGCCCGACGACCAGTCGAAGAAACGCTCCGTCTTGGGCATGTCGTCCACATCTTCATCGCCGAAGCCTGCACCAAAGAAGAAAAAGTCTTCCGGTATAAGCGAGATTTTGTATTCAATTAGCCCGCCGTGGCTACTGATGGTGGGAGTATGCTCATTCCAGCCGCTGTAATCCCCGTTGAGGGAACTGCTTTTAGCCAGATAAGCCATCAAATCATTGGGGTCGGAAAGCTGGAAGGTTTTGGCGATGCAAGACTCGACCCTGATCTGCCCAAATCCCTTGCGGGTGCCGCCGCCTATCCGAAAAGTCAACTGTTGGGGCAGGTCAATCAATTGTTTCCAGACCTCTTGCTCATCGGAACAACCTTGCATTTCCATTTCAAATACAAACCGGGCGCCTTTGGGTACCAGCTCTTGGTTGAACTTGCCGTGTTTCTGTACGTCTGCCGCCCCCTTGTGGGTGATTCGGACATGGTCGCGTTCAGGCAACCTTTGGAGGTAGCTATAGTACTCTTTCGAGAAGTCTATGGCTTCCAATCCTTCGTGAACATGGCGCCCGTCATCGGAAAGCAGCAGACCTGGACTAAAGATCACCCTGCTACCTAGAGCGGCTTCAATCTGATCCTTGGTTTGTCCTTCCCTTTGGGCTTTTTCTTCCTGTTCCATAGCATTCAGTTGGCAGCCAAATAATTCGTCCACCACGCCGTCGTATTGATGGCGTAAGAGGCCGGCCAAGCTGGTGCCGGGTATGTAGGGCAACCCATTGGCATCGCGTGCGATGAGCCGGTCCACGTCAAGTCCTTTTTTGCCTGATCCAATGGCCAGCGGGGTAACCAATTCCAAGACAAACCGGGCGATGTAAATGGTGTTGTTACTCATGGTTTTTCTTTTTTTCGCTTGGCCATTTCAGAGGCTAACTTAATGGTGAATGGAATGATGTAGGTTTCTGGCATTTTGTTTTTAAAGAGGAAATCTTCCAGAATTTCTCGTCGTTTATTCTTCCGCCAATCAGCTTCACTTTGCCCCTTCGTCAGACAACCGAAGCCTTCTTTAAAGACAAGACCATGAAAAGCACTTAGATCGGGAGAACATTTGGCATAGTGCCTCACCATGCCCCATTGACTGGCACTAATGCCACTGAATCTATCACCTTCACCTTTGATGAATTGGTTTACCAAATCATCAATGTTCATCACAGCCTTGGCTGCTGCGCATCTGGCCTTCAGGTACTTCAACAAAAACTCGTCCTTTTCACTGTCGGCCACGGGACTGTAGCCTGCAGCATTTGGCGTTAGCCAGTTCTCTGTTTTTTCGAGTTTCAAAATGAGTTCCCCCTCCTCGTTACCTTGCAGAAAATCAGGATTGACGCGTATACGCCCGAAACCTTGCGCTTGTTGGGAGCCAACCCTCATCTGGGCGGGTGGAGCAATAGGCTCGGGTGTACAAAAGACGATGACGGAGCCTTTCTGAATGATGTGGCGATCGGCGTCGCGGTTGTAGCGCTTGCTATTCCAACTTTGATATAGGCGTGAGCGTATTTGCGATTGATTCCAGTCCACTTTCGTCCCTTCTGGCAGGCCAAAGTGTTTCTCAGGGCAAGGCTGTAAAGTAGGCTGGCCACACTCGTCGTAAAACAGACAGTCGCTTTCGGCATAGCAGACCATCCGGCTGGTCGCAGGCAGTGGTACTGCATGGGCGGGAAATTCATCTTTAAAAGTGATTTCTATCAATCCGTACTCCGCAGAACGTGAGCGGCCAATGCGGTGTTTGCCTTTTAGCACATCTCTGACTTCGGGTAGGTATTGGCCACTGCGATCCTCTACAGTGAAGAGCCATTCGCTATCCTTGGGCAAGGCAAAGTATCCATACATCTGCTCGTCCATAGCTCGACGGCGTGCGCGGTCATAGGCCGACTTAATGGAAAACTCTTGTTCTATGGCGGGCAGGTATTTCCCCGTAGGGGTAAAATAGCCAGAACGCACCTGCTTGAGCTGGATTCCGTCTTTTAGAAGGGCTTTCCTCTTGTTATCGTTCAAATCATGATGGATATAAGCCGATTTTTCCACACTTTCTCCTTTGGGATAGAACCACTCAAAGGGTGCCTGCAAAGAATAGTCGTCACCCAAACATGGATGAGCGTCGCCAAAACTCACCGTTCCATTATGGAACAAGTCGAGTGTTTTCTGAACGTTAGATTCATTGTAGAGTTTACTGCTAACAATCCCAAGGAACTTCACCCCGGGAAGGTAGTCCAAAGTCTTTTTCTGACCCTCACTGGCCGTGTCGGAGGAAATGATAACCTCACTCAATAACCGGCATTTGTACTGATGGATAATCATACCTTCGGATTTAGAAGTGAAAACTGACAGCGCCCCAAGCCCCGGGTGCGCCCAAGTCCCATACTCTTGATAGCAGACATGCAATGCTGCATTTGCGCAAGTGCCGCATTGTCGTCGGGGAAATTTTCAATAATAGCATACAACGTGAGCGGGATGGTGACCTCCATCTGCCGGAGTGTGTGGTCATCCGCCACGCCATCATCGTCAATGCGGGTGGAAGCCAGTACTTCGTAAAAATGCTCGCTTAGGACTTTGTTTTGACTTAGTTCTGAAGACAGATTGCCAGATAGCTCAGCGTTGGAAAAAAAGCAAACTCCTGGCGCTACAGGATTTGTATCTGTATCTTCTGGTCTAATCTTAGTAGGTTTTTCCCCAAATACCCGGTTGATGAAATCCATCGTCACGCGCGATGGGGCAAAATCGTTTATTGTGATAGCCCCGTCGCGAATCATCCCCTTCAGAGTCTTTCCAGGTATGAAGGGCAAGCCCTCCTTAGTTTTATTCACCAAAAGGTCTGCATAAGCCCCACCAGAAAGACCAGAGCCTGCATGCCAATAAGTGAAAAATTCAATTTGATATTTTACCGTCATGGTGGTTATCATTTAGTGATGTTGGCCAATTGGATGACGTCATAAAGGTGCGTGTAAGTCTTGCCGTTTCGTTGCTGTCTCCATTCCTTCAAGCTGAGCTTGGCGATGTAGTTTTTATTCAAGTCTTGGATTCTTGCCATTACTTGATCCGCCCTTTCCCGATTGACTTTCAGGTCGTTCAGCCACACGCGCAATGGGGCCGCGGGAGCATTGGGTTCGTTCACGCATTGTACCCACTGTAACAATTGGGCTGTTGTGGAGTAGCCATTGGGAGCTTTATTTGCTTGTGAGAAATAAGGCCCAAAGTCAAATTGCACGTTGCCCGCCGTGAGTTCTCGCTCTACAATAGCACCATATTCCTCTAAAAAACTGGAATGTACCTTGTGGAAGAGTAAGCAGGAAGGAGCTCCTTCCGATTTCTTGCTTACCTTCTTCGCCCGCTCACAGAGGTTTTCTGACAATCTTACAGCATAGTGGAAAGGGTATTTGGGCTTCACAAAGGCAATGCCTGCACAAGCAGTGAGACCGTTTCCAAAAATATCTACCCCAAATTCTTCCTTAAAGCCCGAAAGCTGTTGCCTCGTTTCCTCTTCAAAGGCTTTCAAAAAGCATTGTGTGAACTCAATCGCATACCGGCCATCCATAATGATGGTCATGTCGTCGCCCCCCAGTACCACGGGACGTATTGGCAACTTGGTATTTCCTTTCCAGCACAACGTTCGGAAAGCTTTTTGAGCAGCAGCTACCGTTGCACATTCCAACCGCTTCGACATTTCGCTGAATGCGTTGTGTATACTGCTTTCCTTTACTTGTTTCGACAATTCGATGATTTTTTTCCCCAAGTTATTTCCATCTGCATGTACTACTGCTATCCATCCCCTTTCCTTGCGCTCCAGCAAGTCTTCCATTTCGTATGAGAGGATATCCCCGGGTATATTGGCTTGTCCCAGAATTTTCTCAAGCAATAGTTGGCTGCTCTCTTCTGCCTTTTTTGATTTTTTAAACTGAGCTTCGCTGATTCGGTCTTTACCTACCATGTGCCGAGCTGGCGCACCCGTTTTGCGCGAACGCTCCGATATCATCCAGCCCGTACCGTGTTGGGCCACCTGTTTGTTTCGTTGTGCTTTTAGAAGGTCTTCTAATTTTTGCAGACTGTCACCTCTCAGCCCCTCCTCTAGCGGCAAAACAGCTTGACTGATGGTAATCCCAGGTGCCATTTCCATGACCTTCCGCGGAAAGTCATACACAAAATGCTCGCAGGCTTCGCGGCTATCAAAAATATATTTGATATTTCCCGCAGCTCCCAATAGAAGATTATCTTCCTGATAGCTGCCAAGCTCTTTCAACCGCTTTTTTAGGAAACCTTTGCAAATAAACTCCACAATTTCGCTAGCGCCACTGATTTCTCGGAGCTTATCGGTACTGAAAATGAATTGTTGGATTCCTTGTACACTGGCTCCATATAAGTATTTCGTATTATTCATATCGAACAATTTTATTTAAACAATCCATCCGCCCCCGCCAAAAACATCGGCGTAATTACTTTACAATGAAATATGATCGTTTCCATAATTGATATAAGTTCAAAGGTTCAAGGTTCAAAAGTTCAACGTTCAATAATCCGTGCGTGGGGGGCGTTTTCGCCTTGCGCCTCGCGCCTGTCGCCTTTCGCCTGGTACACTACGCCGTGGCCCTTAGCCGCCCCTTTCCCCAATCCGATGCTCCCGGGCAGGGCGATGTTGCAGGAGAAGGCGGCGTCGAATGCCATCAGGCGGGCGTCTTTGTAGGGGACGGGCTGCGGGCCGCGCACGCCGTGGAGGACGACCCGGACCTCCTCCTCGATGTACCAGTCGAGGCCTTTGGCCATAGCCAGCAGGTTGCCGCGCAGGATGGTTGCCAGGAAGCGGACGCGTTCGCTATCGTCGGGCATAGCGCGGTAGGCGCGGTAGTTGTCGGGGCTCAGGGCCAGCCAGTTGGTCAGGCGGTAGGGGTAGAGGCGTTCGCCGGCCTGGAGGGTCCATTCGCGCAGGTCGATCGATTGGATGCTGAGTTCGATCTCGCGGGCGCCCAGGCGCAGGGTGCGGATGCGCTGCTGGAAGAGGGCGTGGATCTCGTCGGTCCCTTCGTTGAGGCATACCATGGCGGGTTTGCCGCCCAGGCGCTTATACTGGATCAAGGGGTAGGCGTAGCGCAGGCGGCCGTCGTCGAGGTGGTTGTGGAAGAGCACGTGCTCGCGGCTGATGGCTTCCACCACCGCACCCCGGAATTTGGGCAGCTCTCCCGCCGCGATCTCCGGCTGAAACTGAATGCGCAGGAATTTGATTTTTTTCATATAGAAGGTATTACTGCTTTTTTGTTTTGCTCCCTGGCTACAAACGTTGGGCTTCTCCGAGGCCGGCCTCGCCACTTTCCTTCGCTACCCCGTAACTTCGCAACTTCGTAACTTCGCAACTTCGTAACTTCGTAACTTCGTAACCTTTCTCCGCTACTTCGTTACTCCGCAACTTTTCTCCATAACCGTACAGGGCGCCAACTGGCGCCAGTTGGTGCGATGTCCAGCGGAAAGACCTATGGTCTAAGAAAGCGGAAGAGAAAGGATTCGATTTAGTTTTACCATACATTTCAGGCTTATTGATAAAAGCAAAGAATAACGCGACACCCTTCCCGAAAAAGGAATGGCGCAAGTATCAAAGCTCTCAAAGCAGATTTGGATAGAGCGATTAGGGAGGGGGATAAAACATTGAGATAAAGTTTCCAAAAATTCCCGCAAAAGGCATTGATTTTTGTCAGTCGGTTTGATTATTTTCATCATGCGATCTGCTTTTGCGGGGTAAGGTAAGGGGCTCTTTCGCAGCCTATTTGCGACGCGTTCAGGCTTTTTTCGGCAATCTGCAAAAATCTAAACCAACCGGCTATGCCATCCAACAAAAACGCCGCCTTTCGCTACCGGGTGCTCAACGACTGCTTCACCCGTCCGGGGAGGCGGCGCTGGACGGAGAAGGAGCTTCATGAGGAAGTTACCCGCCAGCTTCAGGAGCATTTTGGCGATCATATGTCGATCAGCCGGCGCGCCATACAGGGCGATATCGCCCTCATGCGCAGCGACCCGCCGCGGGGGTTTGGCGCACCGATCGTGGTTAAGGAAGGGAAATACTTTTACGACGATCCCGACTTCACCATTTCCCGGTTTCCGCTCAGCCTGGGGGAGACGGCGCTGCTGCGCGACGCGTTTGCGTTGTTGCGGCAGTTTCCCGGCCTGCCCCAGTTGCCGGTGCTGGAGGCCCTCGTCCGGCAGTCGGTCGCCGGCATGGACCTGGAGTTGCCCAACCAGTCGGTCATCCAGTTTGAGAACAGTCCGCCCGCCATGGGGCTGTCGTGGCTCGAACCGCTTTACGGGCATATCCGCCGCAGGGAGGCGCTGGAAGTCCGCTACCAGCCTTTTGCGCCGCCGGGGGAGGTGGTCGTCGTCCTGCATCCGTACCTGCTGAAGGAATGGCGTAACCGCTGGTACGTGGTGGGCCGCAACGAGTCCGAAAACCAGGTCTGGAACCTCGCGCTCGACCGGATCGCCGATGTCCGGCCCGCCGGAATCCCTTTCCGGCCCAACGACCTGTTCGACCCTATCGGCTGGTACCTCGACATTGTAGGGGTAACGCGCCCACAAGGCGCCGTGCCGGTCCGGATCAAGTTTCGCGCCAGCGCTGCGGTAGCAGGGTATATCCTCACCAAGCCCATCCATACCTCCCAGCAGACGGTCAGGAAAGAACCCTCCGGCACCATGACGTTCTCCCTCCGCGTCATACCCAACGCTGAGCTGATCGGCGAACTGCGCCGGTTTGGACCGGAGGTTGAGGTATTGTCGCCGGAAAGCGTCAAAAAAGATTTTTTTTCCTGAGCCTCACCCTCACCTCCCCCACCGCACATTGGGTCGTTTACCTAATTCAAACTCCAGGGTTCCGCCGGAGGCGATGACCTCGTGGGGGATGTGCGCGGCGTTCCAGGCGGCGCCGTTCCAGGCAGCCGACTGGATGTAGGGGAAATCGGCGCCGGGTTTGTCGGTTTTGATGGTCAGGGTGCGGCCGTTGCCCAGGTGGAGGACGACGCGTTGAAAGAGGGGCGCGCTAAGTTGGAACACGGGAATGCCCGGAGCGGCGGGAAACAGCCCCATGGCGGCGAGCACATACCATCCCGACATAGTCCCTTCGTCGTCGTCCATCTCGGGGATATAGCCGTCGGGCGCATTTTTGTAGATCCTGCCGATATACGGCGTGGCCCACTTTTCGTGGGTGCCGTAATACTGGGTCATGTCTTTAGTCAAAATCCGGTTTACCCATTTTTGGGTGAGCCAGGGTTTGCCGCAGGCGTTAAACAAGTAGGGCGCGTGAATATCGGGTTGGTTGCCGTGATTATACAGGTCGTTGTCGAAAAAAAACTCCAATTCTTCGGCGAATCGCTCCGGTCCGCCTGCCAGTTCGATAATGCCGGGGATGTCGAACTGGACATGCCACCGGTACTGCCAGAAGGTGCCTTCGTAGAGCCCGCCTGCGTGCACGATGTCCGATTCGGGGGTGATGGGCAGGAATTGCTCTTTCCACACCTTCCGGTATTCGTTCGCTTTCTGAAGGAATACCGCCTGGTCGCCGGGGCGCCCCAGAATGTCCGCAAATTGGGCCAAAGCCCAATAATCGTAGCTCAGTTCCAGCTTTTTATCCGGACTGCTGGCGGCGATGTTGGTGATTTCCGCAGACATAGCGCCGTAAACGGTTTCCAAATCAAAATCCGTTATCCCTTTCCGGTAAAAATCGAGTAACGTAACCAGCGAAAACTCGGTCCGTACGGTTGGGGCAGGCTCGTTGTACCCGCTCCAGGATGGCATCCCGTTTCGGTACAAATGGGCCAGGGAATGGGCTATATCCCGGGCTTCTTCCGGCACGAGGTAGGGGTACAGAGGAAATTTCGTCCGGAAATTATCCCACATCGACCAGCAGCCGTAGGGGGCGAACGCCGGTTCGCCGCCGGCCTGGAGTTCGGCAGACTGGTCGTCGGTTTGCACCGGGTTCAAAAACAGGTGGTACAGGTGGGAGTAAAACAGGACCTTTTCATCCCGGCCACCTTCGACCTCAATCCGCGAAAGCAGCCGCTCCCAGCGCTGGGCAGTCTCCGCCGCGAAGGCGTCGAAGGGTTTGCCTTTTGCCTGGGACTCCCACCGGCGCCGCGCTGCCTCGGCGGAGACGGACGACGCGGTCACATAGAGCAGCACCTCTTCCCGGGCCTGGGCGGAAAACGAAATAAACCACGTGGGCCCCGTATCCGGCGCCTCATTCAGGGGTTTGCTGCACCACACGTGATAAAATACCCGGTACCGTCCGACCTCGCAGGTGTTTTTTGCCGTAACCTCCACCTGAAACTCCTGGGGCCCCACCTGCCGGCTCGTCGCCGTATACGTGCCGGCAAAGGAGCTTTCCGTATCCACCCGCAGAAACGCACTGTCGGAAGCGGGAAAGGTATACCGGTGTACGCCCGTAAACCCGCTGGCGGTGAGTTCGGCATGGATTCCGTTTGCCAGCGCGACCTCGTAATACCCAGGCCTTGCTTTTTCGGTTCGTTTGGAGAACGCAACGCCCCCTTGGGCCTGTTTTTGACCGATGCCCGGCAAGATCCTCAGATTGCCCCCGGCGCCGGAGCATCCGGTGCCCCCAATGCGGTTGTGCGAGAAACCGATGATCTTTTGGGCGGAATAATCGTACCCGCTATGGTTCCCGGGGTCGGTATCCGGCCCGAGCTTCACCATGCCAAAAGGCGCCGAAGCGGATGGGTCTAACTGCCCGTGGTCGCCCTGGGTGCACATAAACAGATTGACCAATTCGCCGGCGCTTTGCCCGTAGGCGGTTGCTCCAAAGCACAGCAGCGCCAATGTCCCGATTCGAAATGCTTTCATCGCAATAATTAAAATTAATTTTCTCTTGCGCCGGATCATCGCAAATTGAAATACAGATGACCGCCGTTTATCAAATCGCGATGGGAGATAAAAAACGTTTTTTGTTTCTTCCCGTTCAGGGAGAAATCCCGGATAATACGCGCGGATGTATCGCTATTCCCGCGTTCAATGACGATTTCTTTTCCCGGGTAATAGGGCGTGCTGGTTTTTATGACGGCTTTACGGAACGTTGGCGCGGTTACCGCATAGTTCAACGATCCTGGGCAGTCTGGGTAAAATCCGAGCATCGTCATGACCAGCCATGCGGAAATCGTGCCTGTATCGTCGTTTCCCGGCAATCCGCCGGCAGACGTCGTAAAGTGACGTTGCAGGCATCGGCCGGTTTCCACCTGGGTGCGCCACTCCTCCCCTTTTACGTAATTGAACAGGTAGGGGTAGGCCATATCCGGTTCATTTGACAAAATGAAATAATCCTTATCAAAGCATTCCTGCAGTTTTTGGACAAACGGTTTATCCCCGCCAAACAACCCGATCAGGCCCGGTATATCGTGCGGCACAAACCAGGTATACTGCCATGCCGTACCTTCGACATAGCCTTTTCCTCCGCTTGGGTTCCAGCCCAATTCAGAGGTATCATCCAGCGGGTCGAACGGCGCCATAAATTCCCCGTTTTTCATTTTAGGGCGCAAGAGCTTCGTTTCGCTATCAAAAAAATGCTTGTACCCCATCGAACGGGAGTAAAAAAAAGCGCCATTTTTCTCATCCTTCATTTCCTTTGCCATCTGCGCTAAAGTCCAGTCGGAATAAACGTATTCGAGCGAAGTCGATACGGCGCCCCATACAAAATCCGTCCCTTTATCATCTTGAGGAATAAATCCATACCTGGCGTAAGGAATAATGCCCGGCCGCATTATGTTGGGCGCAGCTTCATCCCCAACGCCTGCATGCTTGAGCATTGCCTGATAAGCGGTTTGCGCATCGAAATCTTGAATGCCTTTAATATAACTGTCGGCAATGACGGGCAGGGCGGGATCGCCAACCATGGTGAACGATTCGTTTGATATGATCTCCCATTTAGGCAGCCACCCATTTTCCTTGTACATATCTACCATGGAATTAAGCATTTTCGATTGTATTTCCGGGTAGACCAACGTCAAAAAAGGGTGTACCGTCCGGTAGGTATCCCATAAAGAAAATACAGAGAAACGCTCTCGTTGACTGTTTTTTCCTGTTCCCTGGCGCTCTCCCATTAAGGGATATTCGCCATTGACATCGCTGATGATATTCGGGTGAATTAAAATATGGTAAATGCCCGTATAAAATTTAATTAAATTATCGGGATTTTCCCTGCTTACTTCGATTCGGGATAATTCCTTATTCCAGGTTTCATAGGCGTTTTGCCTAATCCGGTCAAAATCCCAATGGGAGATTTCCGTTTCCAGATTCTCACGGGCATTATCCGCGCTGACGTACGATATACCTGTTTTAACGATCACCGGCTTATCGCCTTCTTCAAATTCGAAATATAGTCCTAAATTGTCGCCAACAGCCCGCCGCAGATGGGAAGGCATCAAATCATCGTTCCCAAAGAAGCGGACTTGTTTGGGCTTTTGGTTCAACCGCATCGAAAAATAGGTTCGTCGCTCTGCGGCGCGATTACAAAAAAGGCCGTCAATCTTGTATCCTTCAATAAGCGTATCGTTAACAATACGCACCACCGAGCCTTTATTTTTACTAACGCTTCTGCCCAAATTCAGAAATAGTCGTTTACTGTCTTTATCTTGATACGAAAAGCGCGCCATCCCTGCGCGCGTAGTCGCGGTAACTTCCGACAAAATTTCCCGGTCGCCTATCGCCACAGCGTAATACCCTGGACGCGCAATTTCCCGTTGGTACGAAACGCCGTTCCTCAGGATAGCGAAATCTGGCGCATCGTTAAAAGGCATTAAAAGAATACTGCCCATATCGTAGCAACCGACGCCGCTTAAATTCGTGTGGCTGAAACCATAAAATTTTTCCCGGCCATGAATGTACCCTACCGGAAAATAACCCGGCGCATTCAAATCGACATTTTGAGGGCACATCGATACCATACCCCAAGGAACCAATGCCCCCGGGTGCGTATTCCCTCCGTTGGAAGTTCCAATAAACGGATTAACATAGGCTGCCGGGTCAAATGCCAACAGCGCGAAGGGGAATACAAAACCAATTAGTCCAGGTATTTTTGTTGTCAAAAAGCGTTTCATAGCTTTTCATGTGTTCCACAAGCAAAATAGTTTGCGCAAAATCGAGCCCAGCTTTCTCTTCTTCGGATATGGGCATTTAAAGCCTCCCCGGGTTTTTTGCTGGTTAAAGTAAATATAGGATTTAATGGCCACACTGCGGAACGTTTTCGTTTTTCGGGCATGCGCCGGCATCCTCGCAGCGACGGACACCGGCTTTCACCGCGAAGTCAACGAGGCAATTAGGGATGGGTTGAAATGGAAAGAAAAAGGACTTACCTACCTGGCGGCCGACGTCGAGCACACCAACGGCGTTGGCCACCCTGCCCCTTTTATGGTCTTTCACATCATGCAAACCCTGGGCGTGCAGAGCGTGCACGAAGTCGTTAAAATCAGGGACACCCCTGCGGATTTGCTTTCCGGCTACCACGCCGGCTGCGCCGGGAATATCGGGGTGCTGAGCGGCGCCAATTCAGCCGCCACGCTGGGGAAGTACCGGCATACGCCTATCCTTCCCAGCGTAGCGGAGCTGCCGGAGCTGATAAAAAGGGAGTTTTAGCTATTTTTTGGACTTCTTCACCGGTTTTTTCCAGGAATGGGTCGTCCCGTTGTCGATATCAAAAAGCAGGTATAGCTTCTCGGGCTTTTTGAAGGTGTGTTCCTCTTCGTAAAGGGCGTCGATGCTATAATCATTTTCGACGGTGTGTTCTTCCCAGTTGCCTTCATACAGCGCGAGGTTAACGACGCGCAAGCTGCGGGCGCCGGTAGGGACGTCCACCTTCATCATCCCTCCTTTCGATTCTTTTACCACTGCCGACTCGCCGGCGAGCTTGCCGTCGATGTACACCTGGGTTTTGCAGTCGTGGTCATACCCCTCCTCTACGTTGATGTATACAAAATAAACGGAAAGCGGTACCTTCTGTGCAAATACGCCGGCGCCAAGCGCCAGGAAAAATGCCAATCCAAGTAGTTTCTTCATCTTTATGGAATAAACGGGTTACCGGCGCAACAGCGCGCCGCAATAGCAAAACTAAAAGAAAAAATTAGACTTGTTGCCCCAATCAATCCTTCCGCTCGCACGTGCCGCCGCCACAGGTGCATCCGCTGCATCCGCCGTGACCCAGGTCTTCAAAATGGTTTTTGGTACCCGCCCTCCGGGCAAGGAATTGCACGCCGACCCAGCCGGCGCAGAGAACGGTTAGAGCGGCGATTGCCAGAAGATGTGTGTATGCGCCCATGTCTGCGTTTTCTATTTGAGGAGGTTTTCGTCAAACTACCGGACATTTTCGTTTTCCGGGCAACGAGACCTTCTGTATATTAATGCGTACTGAACAACCCGGCAAAGCCCATGAACGCCATGGATAAAATGCCTGCAATAATCAGGTTGAAGGCCGTTCCTTCGATAATCTTCGGAATGCTCATCAGCTTGGTTTCTTCGCGAATACCGGCCATCAAAACCAAAGCCAGGGTCACGCCGCCGCCGCCGCCCAAAGCATACGCTATGCCTTCCCAAAAACCGTATTCCTTACTGGTCTGAAACAGCGCCAACCCCAAAATCGCGCAGTTCGTGGTGATCAATGGCAAAAACACCCCCAATGCCCGAAACAGATCCGGGCTCAGTTTTTTGATCGCCATCTCCACAAATTGCACCGTACTGGCGATCACAATGATAAAGCTGATCAACCTAAGATAAGGAACGTACTCCAGTACGAACGTGTTCAGAAGCCAGGCCATCGCCGAGGTGATCAGCATGACAAAAATATTGGCGGCTCCCAACCGCATCGCGGTATCCAGCTTGCTCGATACCCCAAGAAAAGGGCATAGCCCCAAAAAGTACGAAAGGGTGAAGTTGTTCACCAGCAGCGTCGAAAAGAATATCCAGAATAGGTTGCTCATTTTTTTGGGTGGTTGGGTGGTTAAGTGGTTGAGTGGTTAAGTGGTTGAGTGGTTGAGTGGTTGAGTGGTTGAGTGGTTGAGTGGCTGAGTGGTTAGGTCATATTATCAGGTTTAGAGATTGTTCATTTAACTGTGCCAATTTTTTTTACGAACTGGCGCGAGGCTCTGCCTCGTGCCCACTGCCTTGGCGAGGCTCTGCCTCGCAATCCACGAAGCGCTTTAACTGACTGCCCTTTTTAACTTGCTGGTCGAAATCTTCAGACTTCGATCCTTACTTGCTGGTCGAAATCTTCAGACTTCGATCCTTACTTGCTGGTCGAAGTCTTCAGACTTCGATCCCTATCTGGCGGTCTCCTGACCGGAGCCCCACGAAGCAGCTCAAAAGCCGTCAAGTTTTCTTTTTCAAACGGTTAAAACCCAGCAATAAAAACCCAAGGGTTAAAAAACCTCCTGGCGGAAGCACCATGATCACCCAGGGCTCAAAGCCTTTGCCAAACAGCGGAATGGTGAATAACGTACCGCTTCCAAGCACCTCCCGGATAATGCCGATAGCCAGCAAAGCGAGGGTAAAACCGAAGCCCATGCCCAGCGCGTCGATAAAAGCCAGACCTACCCGTTGCCGGGAAGCAAACGCTTCCGCGCGGCCCAGAATCAGGCAATTGACCACAATCAGAGGGATAAAAGCGCCGAGTTCCTTATGAACGCCCGGAACGAGGGCAGCCAGCAAGAAATCGATCACGGTGACAAATGTGGCAATGATCACGATATACGTCGTGATCCGCACCTGATCGGGGATGGCTTTCCGGAACAGGGACACCAGCGTACTGGACCCGAGCAGAACCACCAGGGTAGACATTCCCATCGCCAGGCTATTGATCGCCGTATTCGTCACCGCCATCGTGGGGCACATGCCGAGCACCATGACGAATATCGGATTTTCCTCCCACAATCCTTTCAGGAATACGGCCATGCTTTGGCCTGTTTTTTCCTCTTGTACCATACGGGTTATTTTTTCTTTTCCTTATCCAGCGTTCCTTTCCAGTCCTTCATTCCGGCATTTAACAGGCTGACCACCGCCCGGGAGGAGATCGTCGCCCCGGTGATTGCGTCGACTTCGTTGGGGCTTGCTTTTTCCCCTTTTTTCACCAGTACGATTTCCGGCTCTACCGCCAGCTTCCCGAAGTTGCCCTTGAACGCCTCGTCTTTAAAGATTTTGTCTCCCAGACCCGGGGTTTCTTTGCTTTCCAGGATTTTCAATCCCACGATGGTCTTCGTCTCCGGAACATACCCAAAGATGCCGGCCACAATATCCTGAAACCCCGGCACGGCCGATTGGATCGCAAACCCGATCCGCGTACCTTCTTTGTCATATCCGGCAAACACCCGCGGCAACCCGGTAGCTGCGCCTTCCGCTTTCACCAAAGCCCCGCCTTTCAGGTCGTAGGCATCGTACCGCACGCACCCCGGAAGCACCTCGTAAATAGCCGCTTCCAGTGCCCTGGCTTTGGCCGCCTGGATCAAGGGCAAGGTGTATAAATAGGCGCCCACCAGGAAAAACCCGGAAACCAGTCCGGCCACCCCCAGCGTGGCTACCAAACGAAAACTGCTTGGTTCCGGTTTGCCTCCTTGCGCAGGCATATTGGCTTGTTCGTCCGCCATCTCGTTTTATATGTTAATTGTCTGCAATGCTTTTCGTTGTTTTCCAAAAACAATCTCTAATCGAGGCAGCCTCCAAAATTCCAGAAGCTTGCTCTAAACATTAGAAGCGGTTTAATCCGCAGTTGGGCCTCCCCCCAACCCTCCAGACGCTGCGGTCAGGACTTATAGCCTCCAAAGGAGGGGGAGCAGCGCCGTTTTAGCCAATGAACGCATTGATCCGGCCCTTTTGCCATATTCTTGAACTACCTCGCTACCTCGCCACTTCGCCACTTCGCCACTTTTCACGTCAGAGACGTGCCGATAGGCGTTCAAGTCTGGAGACTTGAACGAGCGTTGGGGTGGGGGGCGCCGGCTTCTGGCTACCAACATTGGACCTCTCCGAGGTCTCCCTCGTTACCTCGTTACTTCGTTACTTTTCTTCGCAACCTCGCAACCTCGCAACTTCGCAACCCCAATACTACCTTGCGTTACAGACGCAATATCTTGCGTCTCTACTTGGTAACCCATCGCAACTTCGCAACCCCGTAACCTCGCAACCCCGCAACTTCGTAACTTCGCAACCTCGCAACCCCCTCTAATGCCCATACACCCTGTTCCTTGTCGCCCGGTTGATCAACGGAGTAGCGGCGTTCATGAGCAGGATAGCGTACATTACGCCTTCCGGCAAGCCTCCCCAGACGCGGATCAACACGACGATAATCCCTATGCCGATGCCGAACACCCAAAGTCCTTTGGGCGTAAGCGGAGACGTCACCATATCGGTAGCCATATAAATGGCGCCCAGCAGCAACCCTCCCGCAAGCACCATGAAAGCAGGTGACGGGTATTTCTGCGGGTCGATCAGGTATAATACCAGCGTAGGCAGCACGACTGCGAGCAGGATGGCCACCGGAATGCGCCAGTTGACAATCTTGCGGGCAATCAGGTACATGCCGGCCAGGATCAGGATTAACGCGCAGGTTTCACCCAGGGAACCTCCGGTATTGCCGATCAGCATATCCCAAAGGCGGGTAGGCTCGTGGTCGAATTTCATTTTGGCCAAAGGTGTTGCGGTCGTTACCGCATCCACCGGCGTTCCCTGCCACATCGGTAGCGCCAGGTTGGTCCCCCGGGGGCCCAGATACCGCCCATCGGGCAAATCCCAGGTAGTGATAGCTGTCGGGAAAGCTGATTGCAGGAAAGCCCTGCCCACCAGGGCCGGATTAAAGATATTCTGCCCCAATCCGCCCCAGATCACCTTACCCATGCCTATAGCCACCATACCGCCCAAAAAAGCCATCCAAAGCGGAAAGCCCGGAGGGAGGCAAAGCGCCAGCAGCATCCCGGTGATCAGGGCGCTTCCGTCCTTCAGCGCTTCCCCATGCCGGGGGTCGAGCCACATTTCGGTGAGCAGGCAACCGGCAATAGCGGCCAGGCTAACCAGCACCGCGCTGAGCCCAAAGTAGTAAAACGCCGCTCCGAATACCGGAACCAGGCTGAATACCACCTCCCACATGATCCGCGGCGTAGTCGACGGCGCATGAAGAAAAGGAGACGTAGAGATCGATAGACGTTCGCTCATCAGAGCCTGTATTTTATTGGTTTTTCGTTTATTTCCCTGCTTCGCGGGCTTTCTTCTCCCGGATCATGCTCTTGCCGATCCGGAAACTCTGTACCAGCGGGATAGCCGAAGGACATACGTACGAGCAGGAAGCACACTCAAAGCAATCCATCACGTTCAGGGCTTCCATCTCGTCCCATAGCTTTTGTTTTGCCATAGCCCCCATCCGCGCCGGGTTGAGGAAGATCGGACAAGCGTCGACGCAGCGTCCGCAGCGGATACAGCTGTAAGTATCTAAATCCTGAACTTCTCTATCCGTCAGCAACAGAATGCCGGAGGTGCCCTTCACCACCGGCACGTCGAGCGTCTTTTGGGAAACGCCCATCATCGGCCCGCCCAGAAGGATGCGCACGGTACCGGAGGTCAGCCCGCCGCAATAGTCCACTACTTCCCGCATGGGGGTTCCTATGGGTACGAGAACGTTCGCGGGGCGCTTTACTGCCGTTCCGGTAACGGTGACCACCCGCTCAATCAGGGGTTTGCCCTGGCGGAAATATTGGGATAACGCCGCTATCGTACCAACGTTGGTCACCAAAGCGCCTACATCGATGGGCAATTTCCCGGTAGGCACCTCTTCGCCCAAAATGGCCGAGATCATCATCTTCTCCGCCCCCTGGGGGTACTTGACCTGAAGCGGAACTACCTCGACCTGGAAGTTCATTTCAGCGGCGGTTTGGCGCAATGCCTTTACCGCGTCGGCTTTATTGGCTTCCACTCCAATAATGATCCGCTCCGCTTGAACGAAATGCTGTAATATAGCCGTCCCATCCAACAAATCTTTGGAATATTCCAACATGACCCTATGGTCGGCCGTAAGGAACGGCTCGCATTCGCAGCCGTTGAGCATCAGGTATTTGCAAGTCTTGTCTTTGGGAATTGAAAACTTGACGTGGGCCGGAAAAGCGGCGCCTCCCAACCCGACGATCCCTGCCCACTGCACCGCTTTGAGGAAATCGCCAACCGAAATGGACTCAGGGGTGGGAATAGTAGTTTCCGCCATACGCTGGGGAGAATATGGATCGGTCTTGATCCGGATACCCGGGGCCATCTGTCCGTTAGGCTGGTCTACCAGCCCCACGCTCACGATCGTGCCATCTACCGGGCTATGCAACCCCACCGACACAAAACTCGCCGGCTCGGCAATCAGTTCGCCTCGCCGCACCTCTTGTCCTTTGCGGACGATCGCCTTGGATGGCGCTCCGAGGTGCTGGGAAAGCGGCAGGGTGTACATTTCCACAAAAGGCATGCGCTCGATGGCGCAATGGTCCGACAATTCCTTGTATTCTTCCGGGTGTACGCCATGCCGAAACGTCAGCAGGCGTTCATTGAGCCCGTGTTTTTTCCCAAAGATCATGCCTGGTTCTTCATTTTTGACAACGCGATCAATTTATCCCGCAAGATGATCTTCACCTCGCCCATCCATTTCGCTTGTTCCTCTTTGAGGCCTGATTCAAAAGCATCCCGCATAGAGGAAAGCTCCGCAGCATGTTTCGCCAGAAGGCCTTGCTCCAGGCTCTCCGTTTGTTCTTTTCGGAATAATGCCTGAATACCCGCCATTTCTTTTAACGTTTTCCACTGGAGGCCCGCCGTTTTCGTCTGTTCAAGAACCCGGGAGGATGGAATCCAGGAAGAAAAACCGAGCGGGCTTGACGTTTCGGTAACCACAACAGGAACTTTTCCTTTAAGTGCTGCCGGTTCGTTTTCCAGATAATAACTAACAGGTACTGCAAAACCTGCCGATTCGTTCCAGGGGGTAAATTCATCCTCCCAATCCGGCAAGGTACGCAGCCAATCGGCATAAGTAAGGAAGTAAGTCAGCGGTTCGGCCGCCTGTATGCCTGGCAATGGGATGCTGGAAGATACCCAATCTGATTCCAATTGAGGATTCCCGTCAAGAGTAAGTCCGGCAGCCAAAAATTCGGAAGCCTTTTCCGGGCGGAAGACGAGCATGGGGAAGGCCCGCGTTTGGAGCGCCGTTCTGGCTTGTTCTTCCGCTGTTCCGTCTGCCCCTGAAGGCGCCAGCAGGTGAATGAATGCCGGTCCGGTTCCCTGAAGTCCTTCCATCAGCCCATGGAAAAGATGGCTCCGGTTTGCCATACCGGAACGCAAAACGAACGCCTTTCTGGCGGCCAACGCTGCCTGGAAAGCAGCAAACCCAGCATCCAAACCAGTTGTTCCGTCGTCCAGAAATACCACTTTGAGCGGCCAATCCCGGGCGAAAAGTTCCGGTAACCGGGCAGCCAAACCGCCTTGAATCACTTCAGGCCCGATTAAAAGCAACAAGGGCGGGAAAGCTTCTTTTTCTTCTTTCTCCAGGCTTTTCCAATCCAGCGCGGCCAATTCAGCGTTATGAACGGCGGGTTGATATTTGCCTTGCGCTTCCAGCTTGCCGCGGCGAACCAGCCGGATATTGTCGAGCCAGTGCCGCAGTTGACCTTCGATCAGTCCCAGGGCGGCGTCCGCAGGCAAACCATGTTGCCAAAGCGCTACCGGAGCGGTAAAATGATTGTACGGATACCTACCCAGCCAGGAAGCTTCCTTCAACCCTATGGCCAGGGTATATTTTGCGCGTCCGGGACCGGAAGGGCCTTCTTTCAGCAGCCATTCCATATCGCGAAGGTCGCGGATCATCTGCATTTGCCGCTGCAACGTTTGGGTATCTACCCGGCTGAGGTGTTCGCCCTCGCCGAGTTTGCCCAGAAGTGAATCCAGGGGTAATTTATCGCCCTGCAGGTTTTCCAGGGCATGCTCCAACTGGCTGAATTCTTTCTTTGGCAGCGCGTCGCTCAACGTTTGGTGGACCCTGGCAGCTACTTGATCCGCGGCTTCACGGATAGTTTTCAGTTGTTTTTCGTGTGCAGGCTGCCTGCATGCTTCTGCTACGGCGCAAACGAAATGTGCCGCGGATTTAAACTCCGTCCCCTGGGCGGCAGGCTGTCCACCGGCAAGGGACGCATATACCTCCCGTGTCAAATAAAGGGCCTGAATGGGGTCTTGCCCCGGGGATTCCAACAGCCGTTGAACCGTTTCCCGGGACGTATCCGGCAGTTGTTCCCAAAGAGCAAACCTTTGGTTCTCCTCGTCCCGGAGCATCTGATCCGCTGTGCGCATAACCAGCGCTTCGTCCGGACACGCCTCTGCGCAGGCGCCGCATCCGGTGCAAGCCTGCGGATTGATCGCGAGGCCAAAGAGAAGACCGGCGCCCTTTTCCGTTGCTTCTGCCTGGTGGAACAGGCTATCGCTAAACACTGCGGGAAAATCGCTCAGAATCGCTTCCAGTCGTTCGATATCTTTTCGTGCTTGATCCAGTTTCTCGCCTTCCAGTTTCATTTGGGCGCTCACCCGTCCAAAAGCCGCTTCCACGACTTCCGGCAAGCCTACCGGGGAACCCGGGGCATCTGCCACCGTTTGAGAGACAACCTTAGCCAGGTTTTTAATCATCGGAGTCAGGGAACTCAGGGGCTGTCCGCGCTTGGCAGACACGTCCGCGGCGCCTTTGATCAGCGACTCCATGGTCATCGCTACCGAACCAATAGCGGCATGAGGACAAGCTGCAACACACTCCCCGCAAGCGGTGCATGTGTCGTGCAGAAAAACGGGAACTTGTTCCCGGGCAGTTCCCCAGTCGGCCAAACCTGCCGAACCCGCCGGCATCAAAGGCAGGGCCTGGAAAGGATCGGCCACCACTTCGTCCTCCTCTCCTGTTTGGAAAAAATAAGCCGTATCGTTGAAGAATCTGGTAAGCCTGGAATAGGGAGGGCCCTGGTCACGGAACCGGCGCACCGCCCAGGAAGGTTTGGTGGTTACGCCCTGTTGTCCGTTCTTTTTAAGGGGATCCGAATAAACGAGGCCTTCCTGGCCGATCCCCGGGTAAGCGCGCTCAATAGCCTGCAGCAGCACCTCGTGCTGCGGAGAAACAGAGGTAGCCCGGGAGAAAGTCGTTCCCAGCACCCAAGGCTGTTTTTGCGTTCCGGGTTTGCGGAAATGGGATAGGGCCAGAAGTAGGTCTGCCGGAGTTGGATTACCGGCGGTCCTAACATTGAACACGAATGCGCCGCCGGATTTGGCTTGCGCTTCAACCGCCTTTTGCACTTGACGGTGTAACCAATCGCTGCCTCCCGGTTCCAAAACGAGCGCCGATTTAGCTTTTTGAAGCGCCTGAGCCACCTCCTTACCGGGGAATGGCGCCCATTGGCGAAGGGAGATCAAGCCAAAGGAATCCCCTTTGGTCTGGCGGGTAACCGCTTCTCCCGGGGAAAATGCTGCGTCCCAAGCGCTCACCACCCAGAGGTCCGGTTTGCCGGAGGCTGCGGTATCCATGCTGGGATATGCCCGGCCTGCAGCCTTTTGGAATGCTTCTGCAGCGTCGGCGATCAGCCCGGGAAGATGGAATTCAAAAAACCGTTGGGAAGCCAACCGCTCCTGGTCCAGAAACCGGTTATCTTTCACCGCGCCGATCAAGGTAGGAAGGTCGGTATTCATCCATCTCGGCACGCGGCGTCTTTTTTTTCCAAAAACCAGGGTCTGAGCCGGTGTGGGCGCGTCTATCAGTCCGTCGGGATCGCCCAGGTATTCCGCGGCGCGCTCCTTGGAAAGCGCCTGGAAAGAAGCCCCGCTGGTCGAATCCGGTTGAAGGATAACGATTGCCGGGCAGAGCGCGGCTTCCGATGCGCGCCGGGCGATCAACGCCAGATCTGCCGCTTCCTGAGGCTGACGCGCCGTGAAAACAATGGCGCCGCTTTCGCCCAGCAAGGGAATCAGGTCGGAATACCGGGCATCAACGAGATACACCAGAAACGGCAATTTGAACCGGATAGCTGTTTGCCAGACCGTTCGCTCCTTTAGAAAAGCCTCCCCGGTCATCCAGGCCGAAGCCCTTACCCCAGATAGCGATAACCCGGCGACATACCCGAGACCGCCAGTTTTCGTGACCAGCCGTTGTCTTCCGAAAAAGTTAGCCGGCTCCCCTGCCGCTTCACCAAATAGACCGGACCACGCTTCGCCGGCAACGGATTCCACCGAGCGGATAGCCCTGGCAAATGCCTCGTATTCCTTTGCAATACCTTTGATCATAACTCCTGTTTTAGTCCGCCCTGCATTGGAGCCGGCGGAGCGCATCATGGCAGCTATTAATAATTTTCATACCGCTCTACCCGGCCGACGGGCAACTCCGATTTTGCGGAGCCGGCAAACTGCTGTCCTTCCAACCAGACGATAGCCCCGGTGGGGCATCGCCGGATAGCATCAGGCTTAGTAAGTTCGTTCAGGTCGTAATTCACCACGGCCAGGTTGTTCTTGATCTCGACCACCCCGGGCAGCGAATCGGCCACGCAGCGGCCGCAAGCGGTGCAGGCCACCGAACATTTGGATTCTGCCAGGTCGCCTTCCAGCAAGGATTTGCACTGGACGATCAATTTCTGGCTTAGGGGCATGATTTCAAACAGGCCTTTGGGGCAGATACGGACACAGTCTCCGCAAGCGGTGCACTTGTCGGCGATGACGGTAGGAAGGCCGTCTTCGTTCATATACAACGCGTCGAAGTTGCACACTTCCACGCAATCGCCCAACCCCAGGCAGCCCCAGGTGCAGGATTTGATGCCTCCTGTGACTACCGATTCGCCGCGGCATGTGCGCAGCCCGCCCCGGTAGTCGGCCAGGTTCTGGGCTTCGTTTTTCCCTCCGGCGCAAAGGAGGCGGGCCACGCGTTTCTCTTCCGACCCGGCATCCACGCCCAGGTAATTGGCAATCCGTTCTACCCCTTCGGCTGAGCTAACGGTACACTTGGAAGGGGCAACCTCGCCTTTCACCAGGGCTTCTGCAAACGCCCGGCATCCCGGTTGCCCGCAAGCGCCGCAGTTTGCATGGGGCAGCATTTCCTCCACCTCGTCGATCCGGGGATCTTCATAAACCCGCAACCGCTTGTAGGCGATGGCGATCACGACGGCAAAGAACACGCCCAAGCCCACCAAAATCCCAACTCCGGTAATGAATTCCTGTATCAAAATCCAAAATTTTAGTCCATTAAACCAACGCTCCACTCAGGCGACCATCCATTCGGCTATTGAAATGGTTTGGCGCGCTCGACCAACTCCTTCATATCCGGATCGTCCTTTTCCCATGGCGTTCCCGGATGGATAATACTAACCGGACAGCGTTCGGCCGCCTTCACAATGTCGGCAAAAGGCCCACCTCTGGGATTGGCGACGAAAGCTTGTTTGTCCTCGTTGTATTGGAATATCTGCGGGTTGTTTTCTATACATTCGTTGCAGGAAGTACACAAAGGCGTATCAATCCAGGCGTCTACTTCCATGGCCTCGTCCACTGCGGGAGCTGCAGGCGGGGGCGCAGGCGCTGCGGCAGCCGACGCAACAACTTGTTCGGCTTTTGCGACAAGCGTTTCTACCTCCTTTTCAGGCGCTGGAGCCGCTGGAGCGGTTGCAGTACGGGGCCGTTCGGCCGCTTTCCCTGTGAAGCTCAAGCCTTCCATATCCAGTCCCAGCAGAGCGGAAGCCAGCCGTTCCATGGCTTCTTCCACGGCAGCGGTTTGGGCTTCTACCAGGGCGGTTTGTTGTTCGGACTTCATTTGCGAGAGGCGTTTCTGGAAGTCGCTCTCCAGTTCTTTTGTCTTTTTTTCCACAGCCCGTTCGGCGTGGTAGCTGTGGATGCCCGCATTCTCCTGGAGGTATTTCCAAAAATCGAGGCGCTGCCGGGCTACTTCAACCAAAGGCCAGGCTACCGCCGCCTTATGGAGGCGGTTATCCTGATCGGCAACCCAAACGAAGGGCACTCTGGAAGCGTTTTCTTTCGGCGAAAGCGTCAGGAATTGGGCTAACGGGATCAGGTCGGCATGCCAGAACCGGGGCGGAACCAGGTGGAAATGGGAACTTAAAGCCCCCACCGCACAGGCATAATCCGCGTAGGTAAACGCAATGGTTTCAGAAGCCGTCCCTGATTTGCCTATTTTATACTCCAGCGAATGATTAGGCCAATCGCTTTCGGGATCCGGATTCTGTACCAGGCTAAACCGGCTCCCCCAATTTGGTCCTTTTCCGGGGTGGTAAGAGACCCCGCAAAATTCGCGGCCTTCGACAGCGGCCAGCGTATTCAGATACCCTTTATCGCCGGTATTGTCGCCGGCAACACCGGCGCTGGTGAGGTAGAAAAAGGCCGGCATGTTGCCAACAAAGCCCTCCTTAAATCCTGCGAGCAGCGCAAAGGGATCCAAAGCGGCTGTTTGCAGCACATACGCGTTGCGGTGGGCAATAGCCAGAGCCGCCGGTTCGGGCCGGTAGGCCATTTCCTTACCCCCACTCCCCTGCTCCGGTAGCGCCACGATCTTTACCGGGATGTTGGAAGCAAGGCATTGAGAAAACGCTTGCAGCGAACCGCCCATTAGCCCTTCCGCTTCCAGGAACAAAACTACCGGAGTGCACAAGGCCATTTCATCATCCGAGAACATCTTCCAGTTGAAATGGCCAAACCAATCGTCGTGAAGATCCTCCTGATAATGATTTTCCAGTTCAAGCTGGGCGATCCGGAACGCTTTAAGGATTTGGGCCGCTCCGGTCATATTCTCTGCGAACATAGCCGACGCAGCGGGGAAAACTTCTTCTGGCTCTACGACGCTGAACGTTGCCGAGCTGAATTGCTGTCCCCAGTTAAATATAGACTTTTCGTGGAAGGTACGGCTTAAGGCAATCAGGCCGCTTTTTCCGCAGAGGGCATTCTCTGCCCCTTCCAGCGTCGAAAGCACCTGTTCGAGGCGCTGGAACCGCGATTTGGAAAGGTCTGCAACGCCGGCTTCCGGTAGCACTTCAGCCAGGGCATCGAAGTTGACGAAGGCGCCTGCAAAATCCAGCCCTTGTTTAAGTTGCCCTGCGTCTTTGGCCTCAGGGAGTTTTTGTTTTTCAATAGCTATCACGTCGCGCAATGCCGGCAGAATTCCCTTTAATTTGCTCCGAAGGATTTCTGCCCGTTCCCGCTGGTTTTCCTCCAGGAAAGCCGCCAACAGATTAAGGGGGGTATTCTGGGAGAACGGAACGACCATTCCACCGGCGGGCAATTGTTTCTGGAGCTTGCTCAGATTACCTGAAAAAACCAGGGCTTCTACCCCTTTGAGCTGAAGTTCCTTCTGGATCTCCTGGGCGGCGTCTTCCCAAAGCGGACCGGCCTTAAACGCTTCGCCGGCAACGCTAAGCTTAAGCCGGATGATGCGCTCAAACCGTGACAGATTGGCTTTCAGCACGGCGCCTTCTTCCTCCCCGGGAGCAATGACGTTGGCTGCTTCCTCCAGCAGATTCGCAACAGTTTGGTATCCCCCGGAAGGAAAGTCCGGCATTTTAGCATAGGTTTCCTTATCTGGAATCCAAAGCGGGTAGGCGGTGCGAAGGGGAGAGGCTTCGATATAGGGGGCCAGCAGGGCGGCGTTAAACCGGGCGCCTTTCGGCCAGCCGCCGCCTTTTGCGGTGCGGAAAAACGTGCGCAAAGCCCTCCAGTAAGCCTTTCGTTCCTCGTCGCCGGCGGGGGGTTCCTCAACCAGGACAGGCGGTTTCATTTTGGAGTTGCGAATGTTTTCCGGCGCCAGATCCGGGTTCAAACCAACAGGCAGGGACAGGGATGCCCTACCTTGTTCGCCCTCCCGAAGGCCTTCGCCGGAGTCTGTCCGGCTGGGAGAAGATACGTTCATCATGCCTTTAAGTTTTCCAAAAATCCTCAGGAATTAGACTGCAAAACGATCGAGTTCTGCGTTGATTGCGGCCAGCTTTTTATCGGGCGAATACCCCAGGTTGTGGGCGCCGTAAAGGTCGTAGCGCAGCGCGCTGGGGTCCCGGTAGAACAAGCCGAGGTAAATAAAATCGTCGCTTTGAGCCAAAGCTCTTGCGGCATTGATATTGGTAGGGTCGTGTAGCTTGGCATTGCGGAAGATCCTTTGAGTGGCTTCATCCGGGACGATCCCGTTGGGGTCCTGCAGCAGGCAGTAATGGTCGCGGCTGGAGGTTTTTTCTTCTGCAAGGTCCGGCATAAACTTAGGGCAGCGCATGCTGATTTTGACAAAAGAAAATCCTTTGTGGGCATGAGCCGCTTTTATGGTGGCGTAAAGATGCCCGGGGATCCAGTCCACCGTTTGGGCGACAAACGACGCGTTGGATACCCCCAGCGTCGTTTGGATGGGATCGATCGGAGGTAAGACCGAACCATAAGGGTGCGTGTTGGAGATGGTTCCCATACGGGACGTCGGCGAGGTTTGCTTTTTGGTCATCCCATAGATTTGGTTGTCAAAAAGCAGCACGGTAATGTCCAGATTGTACCGGATCGCGTGGATCCAGTGGCCGGCCCCAATGGAGCAGCAATCGCCGTCGCCTGTAACGACAAAAACGTGCAAGTCGGGCCGCCGGAACTTGATCCCGCTCGCGACGGGGAATGCCCTGCCATGCAGCCCGTGAAATCCGTAGGTATCCATATAATGCGGAAAGCGGCTGGAACAGCCGATACCCGACACAAAAACGGTTTTTTCAGGCGGCAGTTGTTCTTCAGCGCACAGTTTCTGAACTGCGGCAAGCACTGCATGATCGCCGCAGCCGGGACACCAGCGCGCCTGGCCTTTCTGGTAGTCGCAGGCTTCAAAATGCTTGTCTTCCAGATCCAGGTGAAATTCAGAGATTAAAGAGGACATGGGCATTAATTTTCAAGGTTCAACATACGGGTGATCATTTCCAGGATTTTGCGGGGCCGGAGCGGATGCCCGTGGACGTTGGAGAAGCAATCTACATCCGTCAGGGTATGCGCGCGAAGCAGCCAGGCCAATTGGGAATACCTTCTGTTTTCAGGAGTGATCAGAGGATCATTCGGATCGTCGCTATAGTTAATTTCTACGGTGATCACTTTTTTAAACCGGGAAAAGATTTCCTTTAAGCCCGGTTCCATTGGGCACAGGAAGTGCAGATGCAGCGAAGATACCCTGGCGCCTTTTTCCCGGGCCTGGTCTACCGCTTCTTCGATGGCGCCGCGGGTGGAACCCCACCCAACGAGGAGCAAATCTCCGCTATTGTCCCCATATACTGCCGGCGGTTTTAATGACCTCCCGAAAGCGGCCAGCTTCCGGGAACGCATAGCCGAAGAATGTTGATTGTTTTCCGGCGTATAGGCCACCTTGGCCTCCGGTGTGTGCGCCAAGCCGGTCAGGGTATACATACCTCCTTCCTGCCCCGGGATCGGGCGCTTGCTGATGCCTGTTTGCGGGTCCCAGTCATAGGGCTTGGTCCCGGCCGTCCAGGGACTTTGGTCTACCGGGCCGGCAAGCCACTCCGCTTGCAAATTAGGCCGTGGAAAAGGCTGGACTCCGGTTGCCAGGTTGGCATCCGACAGAATGAATACGGGAATGCGAAACGCCTCGGCTATCTTCCTGGCCAGAACCACGAACTGGAAACATTCCTCTATAGTTGCCGGGGCCAGAACGATCTTGGGAGTATCTCCCGGCTGACCGTAAAGGACAGCCAGTAAATCGCTCTGTTCCACCTTGGTAGGCAAGCCGGTGGACGGGCCTCCCCGCTGTACGTCGATAATGACAAGCGGCAATTCAGCCATGACGGCCAGGCCAATGAATTCTGTTTTCAACGCCAACCCGGGGCCGGAGGTTACCGTTACGGATGTCTTGCCGGCGTAGGCGGCGCCAATAGCAAACCCAATGGCCGCAATCTCGTCTTCCGCCTGATGCACAATACCCCCCAGGTTGTCGAAATACTCCGCCAGGTGGTGGGTGGTCGATGTAGCCGGCGTTATCGGATACATTGAGCACACTTCAATCCCGGAAGCGGCAATCCCGAAACTCAGCGCCTCGTTGCCGTTCATAACGACCAGTTCCTCATCAGTGGCAATGGACGGAATTTCAAACTGAAAATCCAGGTTTTCTTCCGACCACGCATACCCGGCGCGGAGCAATTCCAGGTTGTTGTCGATCACTTTCTGGTTCTTGGTGCGGAAGGTATGCCTGACCTGGGCTTCGGCTCGGGCCATATCCCGGTCGTAAATAAAGCAAAGCATCCCCAGAACCCACATGTTCTTGCCCTTCTTGGGGTCGGAAACGAACCGCAGGCACTCTTCCTCCATTGGGATCTCATACACCTTATACCCCCGCCGGTGAAAATCTTCGATAGCGTTGGCGTAGCTTACACGGATATCTTCCGCATCGTGACGCGCCCATTTGCTTTCGATCAGCATGATGGTCCCTTCCTGAAGTTCATTGCGTTCGATGCGGGTATAGGGTACAATTTCATTGAGCGCTACCATCAGGTCGACCTCGTCGCCGGAGTTGGTGATCTTCTCCGAACCCAGGCGGATGCGGATGCCGGAGGTTCCCTCTTTGGTGCGCGCCGGCGGCTGAATATCTGCAGGAATGATCTCCACGGTCCAGACCCCATTTCCCATTTTCGCGGAGATGGCCCCAAAACTCTGACCTGCCTTTTGCGCCCCCTCACCCGAATCGCTGACAATCTCCACAATGTGCTGCCTGAGTACCTGCTTTCGGATTTTTTCAGGGGCGATTTGCGCTGTTTTTTCCATAATTCAGGCTTTTTTTCATTTGATTGGCCGAATACGCCTTGTTTTCAACAAACCTTCGGTTGATCCTGCCCATATTTTCGCTAAAATTTGGGAAAAGCCCGGGACTCGCCAATGACGGATGTCATTAGGGGGGTGATTTATGTCATGAAAGGATGTAGAAGATGTAGAGGATGGAAAGGATGTAGCCTACATCCTCTACATCTTTTCCATCCTCTACATCCTCTACATCTTTTACATCCTCTACATCCCATACATCCTCTCATAGTATTGCTGATACGCGCCGGAAGTGACGTGATCCAGCCATTCCGGGTTGTCCAGGTACCATTGGGCAGTCATGCGGAGGCCTTCTTCGGCAAAGACGGAGGGTTCCCAGCCGAGTTCGCGTTTGAGTTTGGAGGCATCGATCGCGTAACGGCGGTCGTGGCCGGGACGGTCTTTGACAAAGGTGATGAGGTTTCGGGAAGCGCCCTTAGGGCGGTCAAGAAGGTCGTCCATGATATCGCACAGGCGTTCTACGAGTTCGATGTTTTTCCACTCGTTGTTTCCGCCAATATTATACGTTTCACCGGTTATGCCCTGGTGAAAAATCAAATCGATGGCAGCTGCATGGTCTTCCACCCAAAGCCAGTCGCGGGTGTACTTTCCATCCCCGTAGACAGGCAAGGGCTTTTCGTGCCGGATATTATGGATCATCAGGGGGATCAGTTTTTCAGGAAACTGATAGGGGCCGTAGTTGTTGGAACAGTTGGATACCACCACGGGAAGGTGGTAGGTGTGGTAATATGCCCGCACCAGATGATCTGAAGCTGCTTTTGAAGCAGAATAGGGCGACCGCGGGTCGTAGGGGGTTTCTTCGGTAAAGAACCCGGTTTCACCCAAAGAGCCGTATACCTCATCCGTAGAAATATGGTAAAACCGCTTGCCCTCCGGAGCGTCCTTCCACGCCTTTTTGGCAGCATTCAACAAGGTAACGGTTCCGACGATATTCGTCTCGATAAAATCGAGCGGCCGTTCGATGGAGCGGTCCACATGCGATTCCGCCGCGAGGTGAATAACGCCATCAACCATAAAGGACCGAAATACATCGTCGAGAAGGGCTGCGTCCAGAATATCACCGCGCTGAAAAACATAATTTGGAAGTCTTTCCACATCCAGGAGGTTTTCCAGGTTGCCTGCATAGGTCAGTTTGTCCAGATTGATCATTCGGTAATCGGGATACCGCTTCAAAAACCGGCGCACCACGTGCGATCCGATAAATCCGGCGCCGCCGGTGATGAGGATGTTTTTGGTGTAGTGCATGGTGGAAAGGTTGCGAAGTTGCGAGGTTGCGAAGTTGCGAGGTTGCGAGGTTGCGAAAGTTACGGGGTTGCGAAGTGGCAGGGTTGCATCTCTTCGTAACTTCGCAACCCCGCAACCTCGCAACTTTATAACTGAACCACCTCTTTAAAATACTTCATCGTTTCGAGCAGTCCTTCGGCCCGGGGCACCTGGGGTTCCCAGTCGAGGATCGCCTTTGCGCGGGTGATATCCGGCTGCCGTACTTTGGGATCGTCCACTGGCAGAGGCCGGTAGTCTATATAGGCTTCGGGGTTGCCAACCAGGCGGATGATTTCGCGGGCGAATTCCAGGATGGTGATTTCGTCGGGGTTGCCGATATTGACGGGCAGGTGGTAATCGCTCATCAGCAGGCGGAAGATACCTTCGATCAGGTCGTCGACATAGCAAAAAGAGCGGGTTTGAGAGCCGTCGCCGAATACGGTCAACCCTTCTCCGCGGATCGCCTGGGAGAAAAAGGCAGGGAGTACCCGGCCGTCCTCCACCCGCATCCTGGGGCCATAGGTATTGAATATCCGCACGATGCGCGTATCGACGCCATGGAAATTGTGGTAAGCCATCGTAATCGCCTCCAGGAAGCGTTTTGCTTCGTCGTAAACGCCCCGGGGGCCAACAGGATTGACGTTTCCCCAGTAATCTTCCGATTGTGGGTGCTCGAGAGGATCCCCATAAACTTCCGACGTGGAAGCCACCAAAATGCGAGCTTTCTTTTCACGGGCCAACCCCAGCAGGTTGTGCGTGCCTAAAGCGCCTACCTTGAGGGTTTGAATAGGCATTTTAAGGTAATCGATTGGGCTGGCCGGGGAAGCGAAATGCAGGATAAAATCCAAAGACCCCGGCACATGGACGAACCGGGTGACGTCGTGATGAAAAAACTCAAATTGCGGAAGCGGGAATAAATGCTCGATGTTGCGCATGCTACCGGTGAGCAGGTTATCCATGGCGATCACATGGTATCCTTCGCGTATAAACCGGTCGCAGAGGTGGGAACCGAGGAAACCGGCGCCGCCGGTAATCAGGACTTTTTTCACAGGAAACGATAGTTTGGGGATTAATGGGTTAAACCCGGCTAAAGATAGCCGCTTTTTGGGTTTCCCTTAATACGCTTTGCCAAAAGGAGGAAATATTTTTGTCCATTTGGTATTTTTGGCCCCATGATGCTCATGCCGAAATATATGCCACTACGCCCTTGCCATTGGACAAAGCGGCATTTCCTGATTGGGGTTTTTCCATTTATTCCCCTTTTTATTTTTGCCCAAACCTCCTCACTCAATACCGGCAATGCCTGGGTCGGCGAGTTGAGCTATGGATTCCAGACCCCTTCAGGGGATCTCTCCGCCCGTTTCGGTTCCAATTTCAGCCTGGGCGCCGGGTTTCAGTGGATGAGCAAGGAATCCAACTGGCTCATCGGTATTCAGGGACAATTTCTCTTTGGACAGCGGGTTAAGGAAGACGTTCTGAGCCCTCTGCGGACCGCCGAAGGGTTTCTCATCGGCAACGACCGCGATCCGGCTGATATCCAGCTTCGTGAACGCGGGGGGTACCTGGGGCTTCAAATAGGCAAACTGGTCAGTCTGGACCAGAACAATCCCAGATCAGGGCTTCGGATCAGCCTGGGAGGTGGTATTTTGCAGCACCGGATACGGATACAAAAAGATCCGGTGCGGACGGTGGCCCAACTGGAGGGCGACTACGCTAAAGGGTATGACCGCCTCACCAACGGACCTGCCCTCTACCAATGGGCTGGATACCAGGTTTTTAGTAAAAACGGGCAGGTGAATTTTTACGTCGGATTGGAAGCGATACAGGGATTTACCAGGGGACGCAGAGATTGGCAATTTGATGTGCAGCAACCATATACCGGATCCCGTTTGGACCTGCTTTGGGGAATCCGCGCCGGCCTGACCCTGCCCGTTTATTACGGATCAACGGAAAAAATCTGGTATTGATAAAAGGATGCGCCACCCCGCAACATGAGACTGTTCAAAAAAGGGCGCCAAACCTCTTCTAGGCTTGCCACCCCACCGAAAACGGGATCTGATTTCGTCTGGAACCCATGGTTTGAGGCAGAGCCTCAACTTAGAGTAAGTCCGAGTCGGAGCCTCGAACCAGGGAATTTAAGCAGCCCCGGGAATACTTCGCAACCTCGGAACTCCGCAACTTCGGAACCTCTCAACTCTTTAAAAATGAACATTCTGTACACTATCTCCATATGGGCATTCCAGGGCCTGATCCATCTTGGGGCCTGGTTTAACCCGAAAGCCAAGGCCTGGGTAATTGGGCGGAAATCCTGGCGCAGGGCTCTGCAGGATCGGGTTGCCCAAGCCCGGAAGCCCGGACAACCGCTCGTATGGGTGCATTGCGCATCCCTGGGCGAGTTCGAACAAGGACGGCCCCTGATTGAGGGGATGAAAACCCAAAACCCCGGGTTGTTTGTGCTGCTCACCTTTTTTTCCCCCTCCGGGTACGAAGTGCGAAAAAACTATCCTTATGCCGATGCGGTGGCTTATTTGCCTGCCGACACCTCCCGGAATGTCCGGGATTTTCTGGGGCTGGTTCAGCCCAACCTGGCCGTTTTTGTCAAATACGAATTCTGGTACCGGTTTCTGGAAGGTCTTCAAAAGCAGACCATCCCGGCACTACTCGTTTCCGCAAAGCTACGGCCCGGGCACTTGTTCTTTCGGCCATACGGGCAATGGTTCAAAGCCCGGTTGGGCGCCTTCAGCCATATATTTGCCCAGGACGCTTCCGCGGAGAAGCTTATCGCTCAAACCGGGATACCTTATACCATAGCCGGTGATACCCGCGTGGACCGGGTATCCGAGATTGCCCGCCACCCGGGATCGTTTCCGGAAGTGGACGATTTTTGCTCAGGCCATCGCGTTTTGATAGCCGGAAGTTCCTGGCCTGCGGATGAAGAACGACTGGCAGAACTTTTCCGCCACCCCATTTTTTCCGGTTGGAAACTCGTGGTCGCTCCGCACGATATCCGGGAATCCCGCATTTCCGAATTGGAGCGCGCCTTCTCCGGATCCTCGGTGCGGTATTCCCAATACAAGAACGGGGTTGATTCCAGTAAAAAGGTATTGATAATCAATACTATCGGCATGCTTTCTTCGTTATACCGCTACGGAAACATTGCCTACATCGGGGGGGCATTTGGGAGCGGCCTCCACAACATCCTGGAGCCCATTGCGTTTGGTCTTCCCGTTCTCTTCGGCCCCAGGTATGAAAAATTTATTGAAGCCCAGACGCTGACCGCCAGCGGGGGCGCCCGGTCCATCCGTTCCGGCAAGGAGCTGATTGAGGCGTTTTCCGCTTGGGCCGATGAGCAAGAACGAGCAGTTGCTTCCGCTGCAGCGGCCGCCTATGTGCGGGAAAACCAGGGCGCTACGGAACGGATCATGAATTTTGTCAAAATACATTACCCGCAAATCGTTATGCCATCGTAAAATTTCCGCCATAATGCCCCCTTGGCCGCCCCGTGAATGCAACTTTTAGTAGATTTGCGCCAATTTTAAATCGCCTGTATGCTTAACGCCGCCGCGCTTTTTGAGCAATTCAACCAAATCAATGTACTGATCGTTGGAGATGTCATGATCGACCGGTACCTGACCGGCGAAGTACACCGGGTTTCTCCGGAAGCGCCGGTGCCGGTGGTACAGTTTCAGCGCAGCGAAGACCGGCTCGGCGGCGCCGCCAACGTAGCCCTGAACGTCAAAGCGCTTGGGGCCACCCCTTACCTGTGTAGTATAATCGGGGCTGACGAAGACGGCAACCGGTTTCTTGACCTTCTTCCTCCACAGGCGCTGTCAACCAAAGGCATTTTACAGTCTCCCGAGCGTTTGACCACGGTAAAAACACGGGTGATAGCAGGCAATCAGCACCTTCTGCGGATCGACCGGGAGATCACCGCCGATATTTCAGAGCGCGAGCACCAGCAATTCCTGATCGCCATACGGGAAATCCTGGACACCAAAGATATTCACATCATCCTGTTTCAGGACTACAACAAGGGCGTCCTGACCCCGCGGCTGATCCGGGATGTTATGATGGAGGCCATCCGACGGGATCTCCCCACGGCGGTAGACCCTAAATACCATAACTTCTGGGCATATAAACAGGTAACCCTGTTCAAGCCAAACCTTAAAGAGATCCGGGCCCAGGTACCCGGCCCTGTTGAAGCCAGCCTCGATTCGCTCGGGAAAGCTTCCCTCTACATCCGTGAAAAACTGGGTAACGCCTACACCATGATCACCCTTTCCGAAAAAGGACTCTTTCTCGATGCCCAGGGTAAAACAGCCCTGCTTCCTACCCAGCGCCGTTCGGTGGCTGACGTCAGCGGCGCAGGGGACACCGTGATCAGTATTGTTTCTATCGGATTGGCCCTTAAAATAGATATGGAACAAGTTGGTATCCTGGCAAACCTCGCCGGGGGCCAGGTATGCGAATACATGGGCGTTGTGCCGGTGAATAAAGAACAATTGCTAAAGGAATACGAAGATTTTCTGAAAAAACCCTGATTTTCCATTTACTCAATTATTTTTGTCGGCCGGGGTATCAAAATGCGGATTTTCTGGCTGCAGAGTAACGGTATCGCCAATAAATTAGCACATTTACGCCCAAAACAAGTAAGCTTATTATTTCAAAATACGAATTCATGAAATTGTATCCAAACATCCGACTACAAACGGCACTTCTCGTGCTCGCTTTCTTTACGCTTGGCCTTCAGGGGTTTGCGCAGACCCCTTTCTGGAGCGAAGATTTCGCCGATTCCGTCAAATTTGTCGCGCAATGGAAGAATGGAGGTACCAACTCCGGAACGGAAAAATGGAAATGGAGCAAAGACGCCCGCGGGATTTTCGAAAATCAACCCAACTTTGCCTCCAAAACAGCCGCTAACGGATTTGTCCTTTTCAACTCCGACATCAACGGCGACAACGCCCACGACGTGACGATCACATCGCCCGCCATCAACTGCAGCGGCCAAAATTCGGTGTTTTTGCGGTTTGAGAATCAGTACGCTTATTTTTCTCCTTCCGGCACTTCCAAAGCGGAAGTGGGCATATCCACCGACAGCGTTAACTTCACCTATATACCGGTGCTTACGAATGTTCCCCGGAACGACCTTTCCCAGCCAGTTCAGATCCAGGTTGTCGAATTGCCGGCTGCCGCCAACAAGCCTAAGGTGTTTATCCGTTTTCGCTGGCAGGGCGTGTACGAATATGCCTGGCGGATCGACGACATTGGGCTCTTCGCGTCCAACCCGCAGGCAAAGTACGACCTCGCTGTCAGCAACCCATTGGCAAGTCTCAACTTTCTCACCCCAAAAAGCCAGGTGGACACGACGTTCCTGATCTCAACCATCGAAAATAAAGGCACTCAAAACCAAAACAATATTACGCTGAAGATCGACATGACCAGTACCAATGGCCAGACCTTCAACCTGTCGGACACGTTGCTCACGCTGAACGCCAATACCAAGGACACCCTGTTGTTCGACGAGCTCTTCGTTCCGCGCGATACCGGAGGCTATACCGTGGTGTTTTCGACCAGTTCCGCTCAGGTAGATGAAGATACCACCAACAATAAATGGACTTCCGGATTCCGCATTACGGAGACCCTTTTCTCCAAAGACAACGGCCTTCTGGCCAGCGCTACTCAACCGCAAACCGTTCAAGGCGACCTTTGGGAAATCGGCAACCTGTACGATATCGTGAGCGACGGCTACCAGGCCTATGAAGCGATTTTCACGGTTGCCAGCAACAACAACGCGCACCAGAACAACACCGTCTCCTTATTGCTATACAAAATCAAGGAGAACAACGATTCCGAATTTACCGACGCCGATTTGCAGATTGTCGGGTATGGGTTCCATGCCTTCACTAACGAACCCAACTTCGCCGTGATCACCACACCGCTGCTCGACCTGAACACCAACGAACAAGGCGTTAAACTGGACAAAAATGAGTCGTATATCCTGACCGTCCAATACCAGCCAACTATGTTTGTGCCGTATACAGCGAATCCGTACCCCTATAATGCCATCGCCACGGTAGTGAAAAACGGATCCTGGTTCCTGGGAGGATTTGGAGATGCGGTAACAGCTATCATGCGGATGCGCATCCGCCCGATCAACGTTACCTCCACCAAAGAACCCCAGCTTGCTGAAAGTCAATTGAATGTATTCCCGAACCCCGCCATCCGCGACCTCCGGGCGGATCTGGAACTACAGGAAATATCGGAGTTGGTGGAATTCCGTATTGTTGACGTGGCCGGCCGCACGGTAGCTAGCCAGCAACTGGAAAATATCCAGCATGGCACGTTCACTTTCGACGTAAGCAACCTCCAGAACGGAACCTACTTCCTCCACGCCCGCACCGCGGAAGGGGTGAAGACGAAGCGGTTTGTGGTGCAGAAATAAGCGAAAGGCATGAGGCTTAAGGCGTAAGGCATGTGGCGTAATAGCCTTAAACCTTAAGCCTTAAGCCTCATGCCTTTCCTCCCCTCATCCCTGGCATCCAAGCTGAAGAAGCGCTTCCTCCAGGCTCTTCACTTTCCCTTCCCCATCCGCCAGTTTCTGGCGTTCGCGGTCCACCACATCCGCCGGGGCGCCGGCTACGAAGCGTTCGTTGGCGAGTTTTTTCTGGACAGAAGTGACAAACCCCTGATAGTATTCCAGTTCCTTTTTAAGGCGGCTACATTCTTCGGCAACATCGATTTGATGTTCCAGAACGACGAAAAACTTCTCTGTACCCGCCAGGAAGGTAACGCTGTTTGGGACCTCGGCCTGGGTTAGTTCGAGGGATTCCAGGTTGCCCATTTTGATGACCATCTCCTTCAGGCCAGGTAAGCCAAGCCATTTAGCGGCTTCTGCCGTTTCCTGAATTTTTACTTCGAGGAGGTCTTTCATTTTGATCCCGTTGTTGTTGCGGGTATCCCGGATACCGGCTACTGCGTCTTTGGCGCGTTCTACGGCGGCGATCAGCCCGGCGTCGAACGGTCCGGCTTCAGGGTACCGGCTGACGACGCAATCCTCGCCCTCGAGGCGGTCGCGAAGCTGGTGCCAGATCTCTTCGGTTACGAATGGCATGAAAGGGTGTAGCAGGGTCATCATCTGCTCATAAAGGCCGAGGGTGGCCTCCAGGGTAGACTGAGCAACCGGAGCGCCGTAGGCAGGCTTGATCATCTCCAGGTACCAGGAACAGAAGTCGTCCCAGATAAACTTATACAGCGTCATCAGGGCGTCCGACAAGCGGAATTCCCGGAAATGGTCGTTAACCTGGCCAATTACCTGCTGCAGTTTGTGCTGCATCCAGGAAATGGCGAGTTGGTCCACTGCAGCCACAGAGGCTTCGGACGGTTCGGCAGTGACCTCCCACCCTTTCGTCAACCGCAGAGCGTTCCACATTTTATTGCAAAAGTTGCGCCCTTGTTCGCACAGCCGGCTTTCGTTGAGTACGGCGTTGGTCTTAGGATCGAACGGCGCGTCGAAAATGATGTCGTTCCCGGCAGAAGCGCTGGACAACATGCCGAAGCGGACGCCGTCGGCGCCGTAGTTCTCGATCAGTTCCAGGGCATCGGGAGAGTTGCCCAGGGATTTGCTCATCTTGCGCCGCTTGTTGTCGCGCACCATCCCCGTGTAATACACGTTATGGAAGGGCATCACGCCTTTCTCCCTGGCCAGGTCTTCCCCCAATAGTTCGGGGGCCCACTCATATCCGGCCATGATCATTCGCGCAACCCAGAAGAACATGATGTCCCACCCCGTTACCAGAACGTTGGTGGGATAATAGTACCGCAGTTCTTCCGGGTTTTGAAATCCATCAAATACCGAGATCGGCCAGAGCCAGGAGGAAAACCAGGTGTCGACCACGTCGTCATCCTGGCGCAAATCGTTTAGGGTCAAAGCGGGGTTGCCCATGCGCTCTCTGGCCTGACGAAGGGCTTCATCTGCCGTTTCCGCCACAAAAATAGCGGTTTCGTGGCCGGCTTTTTCCGACTTCAGGTACCAGGCCGGGATGCGCTGCCCCCACCATAGCTGGCGGGAAATACACCAGTCGCGGATATTATCCTCCTGTAGCCAGGTGTAATACATGTTCCAGAAATGCTCCGGGAAGAAACGGACATCCCCACTGCGGACCGCTTCCAAAGCGGTGCGGGCAAAGGGTTTCATGTCGAGGAACCACTGCAGGCTGAGGCGGGGCTCCACCACCACGTCGGTGCGCTCGGAATAGCCGATCTTGGTCCTGTAGTCCTCTATTTTAACCAGGTTGCCGGATTCTTCCAGCAGTTTTCGGATCTTCCTGCGGGCGGCAAAGCGGTCTTCACCCACCAGGATCTGGGCTTTTTCGTTGAGTTTTCCGTCTTCGGTGAGGATATCGATTACTTCCAGTTTGTGCCGTTGCCCGATCTCGTAGTCGTTGGGGTCGTGCGCGGGCGTGATCTTCAGGGCGCCGGTTCCGAATTCGCGGTCCACATACGTATCGGCAATCACCGGTATTGGCCGGTTGATCAGCGGGATCAGGACGTTTTTGCCAATCCACCCTTTGTACCGTTCATCCTCGGGGTGTACGGCGACTGCGGTATCAGCCATGATGGTTTCCGGGCGTTGGGTAGCGATCACCAGCCCTTCTTCCGGGTTGTCCTCCAGGACATATTTGAGGTAGAAAAACTGCGAATTTTCTTCTTTGTAAATGACTTCCTCGTTCGACAATACCGTTTTTGCTTCGGGATCCCAATTGGTCATACGCAAGCCGCGGTATACCCGGCCTTTTCGGTAAAGGTCGGTAAAAACCCGGATCACCGCAGCAGACAGGCTGGGTTCCATGGTAAAGCGGGTGCGGTCCCAATCGCAGGAAGCGCCCAGTTTTTTGAGCTGTTCGAGGATGATGCCGCCGTATTTATCCTTCCACTCGAAGGCGTAGTTCAGGAATTCCTCCCTGGTGATGTCCACTTTCCGTATGCCCCGTTCCCTCAGCATACGCACCACTTTGGCTTCGGTGGCAATGGATGCGTGATCGGTGCCGGGCACCCAACAGGCGTTTTTCCCCTCCTGCCGGGCTTTTCGGATCAGAATATCCTGAATAGTGTTGTTCAGCATGTGGCCCATGTGAAGCACGCCCGTCACGTTCGGCGGCGGGATAACGATGGTAAACGGCTCGCGTTCATCCGGTTCTGAATGAAAATAGCGCTTATCCATCCAGTGCTGGTACCACCTGGATTCTGTTTCTTTAGGGTTGTAGCGGGTTGAGAGGTCGGACATTTTTTAAAAGTTACGAGGTTACGGGGTTTCGAAGTTGCGAAGTTTCGAAGTTGCGAAGTTGCGAAGTTGCGAAGTTGCAGGGTTGCGGGGTTGCGGGGTTCCTTCGCAACTCCGTACCTTCGAAACCCCGCAACTTTTACCCCCAAACATCCACCCCGGTTTGATTCCGGAAGAGGTCTTCCATCGTTTCGCGCTGGCGGATGAGATAATCTTTGCCTTTATACACCATCACCTCAGCAGGGCGGAGGCGGGAATTGTAATTGGACGACATGGAAAAACAATAAGCGCCGGCGTTGTGCATGCAAAGGACATCGCCTTCCCGGATTTCGGGGATTTTGCGGTTGACGCCGAATGTATCCGTTTCGCAAATATAGCCTACCACGGTATAGAACCTGGGTTTCCCATTCGGGTGGGAAACGTTGGTAATATGGTGGTAGGAATTGTAGAACATCGGCCGGATCAGGTGATTCAAGCCGGAGTCCACGCCTGCAAAAACGGTCGACGTAGTATGTTTGATAACGTTGACGCGGACAAAGAAGTTCCCGGCTTTGCTCACCAGGAATTTACCGGGTTCAAACATAAGCACCAGGTCCCTGCCGTACGCTTTGCAAAACTCCCGGAAGCGGGCGGAAATCAGCTGGCCCAGTTCCTCGATATCCGTTTCGATATCCCCTTCTTTATAGGGCACTTTGAATCCGCTGCCGAAATCCACAAACTGAAGATTGGGGAAGTCTTTGGCGTGATTGAGCAATATCTCGGCGCCGGCCAGGAATACGCCGGGGTCCAGAATGTCTGAGCCGGTGTGCATATGAATACCTTCCACGTGCAGGCCGGTAGCCTCGACGATTCGATGAACGTGAAGTATCTGGTGGATAGAGATCCCGAATTTGGAGTCGACGTGCCCGACGGAGGTTTTCAGGTTACCGCCCGCCATGATATGTGGGTTGATGCGGATAGATACCGGCACATTGGGATGGGCTTGACCAAACTGTTCCAGGATCGACAAATTGTCGATATTGATCCGCACGCCAAGGGCTACCGCCTCGTCAATCTCTTCCATCCCCACACAGTTGGGCGTGTAGGTGATTTCCCGGGGAGCAAACCCTGCGGCAAGGCCCAGCCGGACCTCCTGGATCGACACTGCATCCAGTCCTGATCCCAGGCCTTTCATGAATTTCAGGATGCTAAGGTTGGTCAGCGCTTTACAAGCATAATGGATCTGGAGCTTTGGCACGTCAAAAGCCGCTAAAAGCCGCCTGTATTGCCCCTCGATCACTTCGGCGTCATAAACATAAAGCGGGGCGCCGTATTTTTCAATCAGGTCGAGCGGATCGATATCTCCGCTCAAACGCATCCTTTCGCCGTTTTCCATCGTTGTTTCTTGTCCTTGGATCATTTAGAGCTGCAAAAATGCGAAAAAGGAAAGGGAAATGGAAACTTTATCTACATTTAGACAGCCATACCTACCGCCAAAACGGGCCGTTGTTGCATCTATAGGTACAAATGCATGTATTGCCGTTTAGCGGAGGAGGTCTGGGGTAACTGCGCTAAACCTCTTTAGCGAAACGACGACTTATGCAGGAAAGAGAACTCATTGACGCATGTAAACGGCAGGACCGGCGCGCCCAGCAGCGCCTGTACGACCAGTATACTCCAATGATGTTCGCGGTGTGCAAGCGTTACATCCCCAAAAGAGAGGATGCTGAAGACGTGCTGGTGGAAGGCTTTTTTAAAGTGTTCACCAATATCGGGCAGTTTAAGGGCGAAGGTAGTTTTGAAGGCTGGATCCGGCGGATCATCGTCAATGAAGCGCTGATGTTCCTGCGACGGAGAAACCAGTTGCAGTACAACGTGGAGGTCAATGAATGGGATGCGACGATTCCCGCCTCCGTCAGCTCTGATCTGGATGCCAAAGACATCCTGTTTTTGCTCGACAGGCTACCTGCTGGATACCGAACGGTTTTCAACCTGTACGTGATCGAAGGATACAAACACCGCGAAATCGCCGATTTATTAGGCATTAGCATAAACACGTCCAAATCCCAGTTGATCCTCGCCCGGAAACGTCTTCAGGCCCTGCTGGGGATGGATCAGGACGAGGCCTTTATTTCACCCGATTTAACCGAAAACGAAGAGCAATGAAACCTTCAAAAGACGTATTTGATTTATTCCGGGAGCGGCAATCACTACTCGAAGAGCGCCCTTCTCCCCAATCGTGGCGGCGGCTTGAACGCCGGCTCGACCTCCACAACCGGCGCCACCTGACGGTTCACCGGCGTGCCATGGCTATGGCTGCGGCTATGCTGGTTCTGGCAGTATTCCTTGGCGTCATGAGCCTGCAACTGGGTCAAAAGCATTGGTTCTCCCTGAAGCGCCAGGCAGAAAACCGGTTCTACGTAGAGCACCTTAATCCCCAGGACGCCGATCCGGATGCCATCCTGATGCTGGAATACAACCGCCAATACCTGAACACCCCGGTTCAGGTAGAAGAAGGCCAGTCAAGCCAGAAACTGGTTGTAAAAAATGATACGGGGAGGTAAGCAACCAAACTAAATCGAGGCCAAACTAGCGCGAGGCCAAACTAGCGCGAGGCTCCTGCCTCGTGCTCTGTTGTGCGTAGACTTCCGTCTACGCCTTCGTTCAATCTTCAGATTGGTGTATTTCCTGCCTTTGGTGTATTGCTGCGTTGTCTGAACTGTGATTAGTAGGATGAAAGGATGGCCATGATGTAGCCCGGATTTTACAACAGGAGCGATGCCCTTTCCTCAATCCGACGCCCCCTCTTCCCGAAACGGATGCCTGGGCGTCCATGCCTCCTTCGGTTCAACCAGGCCCACGGCAAAGGGAAGTAAAACATTCAGCAACGGATTAACGTGGGCCATATACACGCGCGCCGGGCGGGCCACCGCCCCGACAGAACTTTTGATCTCCAGGGCGGTGCGTGCAAAAACAACCCGGTCCATCCGGGTCTGAATGCCCTGGTCAATCATCCTGTACAGCATGTTGAGATAGATCTGGTGGGAGCGGTTGAGCTCCGGCAGGAATCCGATGAAGTGGGCTTCCAGGTCTCCACCGTTTCGAATGGTGGAATAGAAGCCCGCCAGATTATCGCCCAGGTAGCAGGCGATCACCTGAAAGTCAGGCCCAAGAGAGCGTTTGAGCTCGACAAAATATTCCGGGCCCGCACATACCAGACTGAAACCGGAACTTTCCACAATATCGCGGTACAGCGCAGCTAGTTCCCCGGCCAGCAACTCGATTTGGCCAAATGACAATTCCTTGAAAAGCAGCCCTTCCGATTTTTTAAACGCGCGCCTCGCCCGGATTCGGTATTTCGAGCTCATGGCATCGAGGTAGTCGTCGAACGTCTTCCAATGGGGCCTCAGATCCAAGATCATATTGGGCTGGAAGTTCAGCTCGTGCATCCCGCCCTCTGAAGAGAACGGCAGCGGTTGTTCAAAATCCTTGCAAAGCGCAACAGAAGCCCCTTCATACCGGGCAATGCGTTTGAGCATGGGGCCCAGGCGGCGTAAGAACGCATTCCTGGTCTCTTCCGAACCCCGAACGAACCACCCGTGCTCGCCGGGGATGAACAAGTGCCCGCAAATCAGGAGCCGGTAATTGCCAAAACGGGCAAAAAAACGCTTGGTCTTTCCCCAAAGCCCCTTCCAAACCTCCTGGTCGCGGATATTGTCCAATGCGCTGAAAGCAGCCACCTGGAGCGCTACCCAGGCAAAAGGGCCCCGCTCGTTCTCCAGCACCAAGTAACGGGGACGGAGTTGAGCAGGAAGTCCTTCCTCTTCCGAAGCCAGAAAGCGGGGGGATAGAAACATATTATCTGTATCCAGAGGCCAGGATTCATAGACATCGGCAAACCGGGACGTGTAGTAGCCTTTCCATTCGCCAAACGCAAACACCTGCATACCTTTAGCCGCAGGACGGGGTGGGAACCATGGCAGCGCCAGGGCGCCGGCGCATTTTCGGGGAGGATCGGAAGGGAGTGCTTTCGAAGGCATACGTAGGATTAGCGCAGCGGTCAATATTTCTCACAACAAAGAAAGCAAACTTAAAGTTGAAAACCGCTGTGTTTTCCGATAAACGAATGTCGCTGGGCGGATAGTCTGGCGCAATAACAATCGTAGAACATGCCATAGCCTTCCAGATGCATCCCCAGTTTTTCCAGCACCCGGAGGGAAGCTCCGTTGGCCGGCATGGCGACGGCAAAAATTTCCGGCAGCTGCAGCTCCCAAAACCCATACCACAGCACCCGGGCGCCTGCCTCGGTCGCATATCCATTACCCCAGTGCGCCGGCCCAAACCGGAACCCGATCTCCACATCCGTGCTTTTATCCATATATCGCAACGCCATCCAACCTACAAACGCGCCCGTATCCCGGGTTTCGACAACCCAATACCCGAGCTTTCTGCGGTTGAATTCCATCCTGTACCGGAGTTCGTCCCGCGTGCCTTCCAAATCCAACGCGCCGTCCGGGCGGATGTACCGCATTACGTCCGGGTTGCTGCCCAGCGCATAGGCCTGTTCGAGGTCTTCTTCCCTCGGATGCCGGAGGATCAGGCGGTTGGTTTCCAGGAGAGGGGGCATTTAAAAGTTACGAGGTTACGAAGTTGCGAGGTTACGAAGTTGCGAGGTTGCGGGGTTACGAAGTTACGAAGTTGCGGGGTTACCTCCCTGCCTCGTAACTTCGCAACCCCGCAACTTCGTAACTTTCTTCCCCCCCCCATCCGACAAATTCAAGGGTCCCGTAGCCGCGGTGGTGGAGAACCCAAGTTTCCAGGATGCGCTTGGCGCCGTCGTATTCCATGAAAAACTGACGGAAGTTGCGTGCTTTGACAGATTGAGGAGGGAAAGCCGTGGGCTGGACGAGGAGGAACGGCCGTGGCTGGCCGGCTTCCCGGCAGCGTAAGACGGCGATTGGAGTTACCCCAAGCGTTTGGCCTTCTTCCAGGCGGCGGCCCAGGATGAGGACTTCCTGGGGGCGGCTGCCCTTCTCGGTGTTAGTCAAATAGCCGTAGTTGCAAGGATATGGCAAAAAATCCAGGGCCGCGCCTGTTTGCTTTTTATACGTCCCCGAGGTGGGGTTCCAGTTCCAGACGTCGGTGGATCCGGCGGAGGCGAGTACCTGAGCGGCAAGCTCCCCTTCCCGGGGAGGAGGAATTTGCTCCGGTACCGCTTCTTTACATCCGGCAAGCAGGGCAAGCAGCAGGAAATAGGCCCCAAAACGGCGGTGAATAGTTGACCAGTTCATGCGGCAAAGGTAACAATCCGGAAGCGTTGATCGAAAAAAAACGGGCGTTCATCGATTCCGGTGCAACTATTGGATTTTTCAACCCGTCCCTATGGGCAAATCCATCACATAAAAACCAACGCACATGAAATTGTTTTGCAAAGCCCTGCTTCCGGCGCTCGTCCTGTTTATTTCCGCTGCCGCTCTTAACGCCCAGAATTCCAACAACTGGGGCATGGGGATCAAAGGCGAAGGCCCCATCGTAAAGAAAAGCCTTCAGCTCGACCAATTCACCGGTCTCACTCTCGCTGTCAGCGGCAACGTATACCTGCGCCAGGGGAGCCAGCAATCGGTAGAAGTAGAAAGCCATCAGAACTTAATCGACAACGTCGTCACCACGGTGGAAAACGGCGTTTGGAAGATCCGTTTCGAGAAAAGCGTCCGCAGTTACGACAAATTCAATGTGTATATCACCATCCCTACGCTGAAAAAAGCGGCCGTAAGCGGCTCAGGCGACATCATCGGCGAAACGCCTTTTAAAAACCTGGGCGACCTCAGCCTCGCGATCAGCGGCTCCGGCGATATCGCCATGGACGTGGAAAGCCCCAACGTGAGCGCCAGCATTAGCGGCTCGGGGGATATCAAGGTCTCTGGTAAAGGCGCCAGCATCAGCGCCAGCATTAGCGGCTCGGGCGATATAAACGCCGGCGGTTTCTCCGCCCAAACTGCCAGCGTAGCCATCAGCGGCTCCGGCGACTGCACCGTTAACGCTGCCGAAGACCTGAAAGTGGGTATCTCCGGCTCCGGCGATGTGTCCTACAGTGGGCGCCCCCGGGTAAACTCCAAGGTTTCCGGGTCGGGGGATCTTATTCATAAAGGGATGTAAAGGATGTAGAGGATGTAGAGGATGTAGGGGATGTAAAGGATGTAGAGGATGTAGGGGATGTAGAGTTGGGATGTAAACATCCATCAGGATGAGCTGAATCCTGAACATTGAATGATTTTGACAACCACGAATAACGTTTTTTTGCTCCTGTAAGGGGTCCTGACTGTTTTATAATCACCTTTGGAATTTCTCCTCCGCCTGTGTCGAAGCGTTGTCTTTGGGGCAGGCGGAGTTTTTTTTAGGCGTGAGGCAAAAGGGGTTTGAGGCGTAAGGCTTGAGGCGTAAGGGCTTGAGGCTTAAGCGGTGCCTTACGCCTCAAGCCCTACGCCTTTCGCCTCTCACTTTTCGCCTTTCGCCTATTTTCCCTATCTTCGCCCGACCAAAAAACGAAATAAGACCATGCGAATCTATTGGATCCTGGCATTGGGGACACTCGCTCTGGCGGCTTGCAGGAGAGAAGAAAAGGCGGAGGCGCCGAAAGTAGATCTCAAAGCGGTTTTGCCCGGCACCTGGGAGGCAAAGTACCTCCAGATCAAAATGCCCTCCCATAATGGGACCGACAGCACGGAGGTATTTGAGGCGAGCGAGGAATACTGGGAGGCAAAGTTCTATGTGAAGCCCTACCGGACCTATTTCAGCGCGGAGCAGAAATACCACACCACCCACCGCGGCCTCAACGGCGCCCTTATCGGGCAATCCGAAGGCCTATGGAACGTATTCGGCGATACCCTAATGATGATCGAAAAAGACGCCACCGTGCAGTATAAAGTACTGGTGGACAAAGGCCTCGCCCACTTCTCCGCCCTGCTCGACTGGGACAATGACGGGCAGGAAGACGACGAGTACTACCTGATCTACCGCCTCATCAGCAAAAGTTCCGCCGAATAGTTGCGGTTCTACGCTGCATGAAATATATTTGTAGCCCTTTTGCAACACACCCTTTACCCAACACCCACCCACGCTCGATCTACGGGATGTAGCGCAGCCCGGTAGCGCGCGTCGTTCGGGACGACGAGGCCGCTGGTTCGAATCCAGTCATCCCGACCCAGAGAGACGGTAGACCGTAGACGATAGACGGTAGACGGAAGATAGACGGTTTACTGTAACAGCAAAAAAGCGTTCTGGCGAGTGGGCCGGGGCGCTTTTTTTGTTGGGGGTAAAACCTCATGGTGAAAGCTCCCCCAAAAACGAGCACAAATAAAAATATAAATTTGTGCGCAGATGAAGAAGTCAAAATACATAACGTCTGAACGTATTCGAACCAAACTACGGCATGTGCCAGCGCTCCGACGGATTTGACTCAATCTCGAATTGGCAACTCACCGTCCATGAACTGGTTTATCTCCAGGAGCGGCGCTTGATAAATTATTCAGGCCAACCTCCCGCCAAAAAAACCAATTTGCGTCTTGTTTACTTTTCCTATTTTCAGAAAAAATTGCCATTTTTTGGCCTTTATTCAATACAACATGAAAGCTAAAAAAATCTTGCTCTATGCCGGGGTAGCTTCAGCCCTGTTTACTTTGGGCGCCTTCACCGGCCCCTGGATCGCTGATCAGCTCACTGCCGAAGATGTGCGCGGCGCTGCCCGCATCGCCGGCCTGGAGTTTACGCAGGCGGAAATCGACTCGCTGCTCCCCGACCTTGAGGACAACCGCAGGGCTTACGACAACTTGCGGAAAACGGAGTTCGACAACGCCCTGTCGCCCGCCCTGGTCTTTAACCCTATGCCTATGGGGTACCAGCCGCCTACCGTTCAAAAGCCCGTCGTATTTTCCTCGCCTGGCAAGGTGGCGCTTCCAGCCAACCGGGATGACCTGGCCTGGTATTCCGTGCGGCAACTGGCGGAACTTCTCCGCACCCGGCAGATCACGTCGGAGGAACTTACCCGGTTTTTTATCGGCCGCCTGAAGAAATATGATCCGCAGTTGCAGTGCGTGGTTACGCTCACCGAAGACCTTGCCCTCGAGCAGGCGCGCCGCGCCGATGCGGAGATCAAAGCGGGTAAATACCGGGGGCTGTTGCACGGCATCCCTTACGGCGCCAAGGACCTGCTGGCTAAAAAGGGGTACAAAACCACCTGGGGCGCCATGCCGTACAAAGAGCAGGTGCTGGACTACGACGCCGCGGTCATTCAGAAGCTCGAAGCGGCGGGCGCGGTGCTGGTAGCTAAAACCACCCTCGGCGCGCTGGCCTGGGGCGACGTCTGGTTTGGGGGAACCACCAAAAACCCATGGGATACAAAAACCGGTTCCAGCGGGTCCTCAGCGGGCTCTGCTTCGGCGGTTTCGGCCGGATTGCTGCCCTTTGCCATCGGCACCGAAACACTGGGTTCCATCGTGTCGCCCGCCACGACCTGTGGAGTCACGGGGTTGCGCCCCACCTTTGGGCGCGTGAGCCGCCACGGCGCCATGGCGCTTTCGTGGTCGATGGATAAAATAGGCCCCATCTGCCGCACGGTGCAAGACTGCGCCATCGTCTTCAACGCTATTTATGGCCCCGATGGCAAAGACCTGGCCGTGGTAAAAGCGCCGTTCAATTTCAACTCCACCGCAGACCCCAAAAAACTAAAGGTGGGTTATGTAAAAAGCGACTTTGAGCGCCCCTACCCGTTCCATGCCCAGGACAGCGCCGCGCTGGACGTGTTGAAAAACCTGGGGTTTGAGCTCATACCTATCCAGCTTCCCGAGATGCCGGACATCCGGTTCATCCTGGAAGCCGAAGCCGCTGCCGCGTTCGACGACCTCACCCGCAGCAATAAAGACGACCTGATGGTGCGCCAGATCCGCAATGCCTGGCCCAACGTGTTCCGGGGCGCCCGCTTTGTGCCCGCCGTGGAATACATCCAGGCCAACCGCCGCCGCAGCGAACTCATTGAAGCCATGCAGCGCGAGGTATTCTCCAAAGTGGATGTCTATGTGCACCCATCCTGGGGCAGCAGCAGCCTCACCATCACCAACTACACCGGCCACCCCTGTGTGGTCGTGCCCAATGGGTTTCAGCGCAACGGACGGCCTACAAGCATTTCGTTTACCAGCAAACTCTACGAGGAAGGAATGGCGCTGAGCGTTGCCCGGGCGTTCCAACTAGCCACAGCACACCACAAAAAACACCCCCAGGATTTTCTGTAGCTCGGAATTACATTCCGAAAGTGTTCCCCGGAATTTTTATTCCGGGAGTGTTGGGCCTGTCTCAAAAGACCGCCTTCGCCCCTGGCGGCCAAAAAATATTTCCTTTTTTCAATTTCAATAAAAAATTGCAGAGCAATTTTTTATTGAAATTGAAAAAAGGAAATAAAATTTCATGCCGGAGCCTAAGAGAAATCTTTTGAAACAGCCCCAATTATTCCTTTGAATAAAACCTCACACCCCAAACTCCGTCACTTACTTCGCCCGAAGAATATACTGATACGGCAGCAGGCTCACCTCCACGTCAAATGAGGTATACCCGGCGGCCTTCAATTCTGCGACCACCTCGTCGATGGACACTTTGTGATCGGTAGACGGCCCCACCGGAACATCCGTTTTGAAGAAGTCGATCACCACCAGTTCCCCTTCCTCTTTAGTACCTTTGCGCACCTTGGCGAAATAAGCGCTCCGGTCATTTATGTGATGGTAGGTGTTGACGATCAGGACCATATCTACTTCGCCTTCCGTCAGGGAAGGATCGTCGTAGGGGATTTTGCGAAGCTGGATGTTCTGAATGTTTTCCTTCTCGATCCGCTTCTTGATAAACTGCTGAAATTCGTCGTTGACATCGGCGGCGATGACGTTAGCGCCCTGTTTGGCCAGTTTAACGGAAAAGTACCCCGAGCCGGCGCCGATGTCCATAATTGTTTTTCCCTTGAGCTTCCCCAGATACTCCAGCACTTTCTCCGGCTTCTGGTAGGCATCCCGTTCGGGAGATTCAAAGCGCGATGCCAGATCGCCTACCGAAGACCGGTGCATATGCTCATTGGCAGCATTGGCAGGCTTTGGCCCTTGCTCTTGGTGGTGTTTGTGTTCCTGAGCCATCATCGTTGTTGAAGTCATTGCCAAAATAGCCAATAAAGTAAAAAAGAATCTTTTGTTCATAGCTGGTTTGTTATGTTTTGGAAATACGCATTTTTTCACTCGCGAAATACGTGCCCAGGCCGATGGCCAGGTTGGTGAGGCCGATAAGCGTTTCCTGTGTGTTGTTGACAAAAGCAAAAACGATCATCCACAACGAGCCGATCAGGAACACGAGTTGAAATAAAGGGAATAAAGGACTTTTATAGCTACCGGCAAGCCGGTAGGCTTCCTTCCGGCGCAGGATAAAGACGCCCGATACGACCAGCATGGTCGATACCGTAAGCAATATCCCGCAGTAGATCATGATTTGCTCAAACGTTCCGGTAATTATCAGAAAGGAGCTGATCGCAAATTGAAGCCATAACGCCCGCTTGGGAATGCCGTCGCTACCCGTGGCAAAAAACCGCCATAAAGCATGCTCCCTGGCAATGCTGGAAGTAACCCTTGGCCCTACCCAAACCATGGCGCTGATCCCGGACACCAGCAACAAGGAAATCAGCAGGCCGAAGACGCGGCCAAAATCCTGCCCCAGCATCTTTTCCGCCGCCAGCGTCCCGACGTTTAATTGCCCCACCAGTTCCCCTGCCGGAACGTGTTTTAAAAACACAAACTGAAGCATGGTATACAAAACGGTAACCAGGAAGGCGCCGCCCACCAGTGCCTTGGGCAACGATTTGGCCGGATTTTTGAACTCCTCGGTTATATAAGCAGCCGCATTCCATCCGGAATAGGAATAGCTCACGTAAATCAACGCTACGGCAAACGCGGCGGAGCCTAGCTCCGCAATGTAACCGGGCCCAAAAACCAGCCGGTTTCCCGATTCGCCCGGCAGGACAACCCCCACCAGAAGGAGCGCCAGGATAAGCCCTACCTTAAGGGCCGTGCTCAAGTTTTGAAACCGGGAGCTCGCCCTCAGATTTTGAGCGTGAATGAACGTCACCAGGCCAGTTAATCCCAGGCTCGTCCATTTCGGATTCAGGCCCTCCATCGGGAAATATTCTACAAAGGCAATAGAGGAAAGCGCAATGGGGGCAGCAAAACCCACCGTCAGGGAGATCCAGCCTGAGAGGTAGCCGGCAACCGGGTGGTATATTTTCGAAAGAAAAGTATATTCGCCGCCCGATTTTTTGATGACCGTGCCCACTTCCGCATAGCTGAACGCGCCCGACAAGGCCAGCGCGCCGCCTACGACCCACAAACTCAGTACCGCCGAGGCGTTGTTCAAATCCTTCAACTGGAATCCCAGGCTGGTGAACGCGCCGGTCCCGATCATATTAGCCACCACAATGGCCACTCCAGTAACCGTCGTTATCTTGTATGGTTGCTTTTCCTCTGCCATGTATGGTGCAAGCTATTTCGACAGCCCAATATAGAGGACACGTAAATAATTTTTGTAACGACGCTGCATAATTGTTATGAAATATTCAGCGGATCGCGGTGGGTCAGAGCGGGGATCAAAAGGACCTTTTCTGTCCACACTATGCCTTTTTTAACCCGCGCAGATTCCCTCCGCAACAAGTCTATTCAAAAAACCAGCGCCGGAACAGCACAGGATAGCATCCTGAGGAATTCGCGCTATCTTTAGGTTCGCCTAAAATATCCATCCTATGTTGAAATGGCTTGCCGGGGCCCTGGGGGCCCTCCTCCTTGCTACCGCCGGAACCACCGCAACCGGCCAGGAATTTTCCCTCCAAACAGCACATCTGCGCTGCGAACACCTCGAAAACCCGCTGGGCATAGACGTGCGGATACCCCGCCTTTCCTGGAAGCTCGAAAGCCAAAAACGGAATACCCTGCAAACGGGGTATCAAATCCAGGTAGCGTCCAAACCGGATTTTGCACCCAAAAACCTGATCTGGGATTCCGGCAAAACGGCCTCCAGCCAAAGCGTTCTGGTGGAATACGCCGGCCCGGAACTCCTCTCTGGAAAGCGATACCACTGGCGGGTGCGTGTGTGGGACGAAACCGGCGCCGCCTCTTTGTGGAGCACTCCTGCTTTCTGGGAAATGGGCCTGTTGCGTGAAAGCGACTGGAAAGCCCAATGGATCGAACCGGATGGGGTTTCCGACGGAAAAACATCTTTGCCTCCGTCTATGCTGCGCAAAGCGTTTTCCCTGAGAAAAAAAGTCGCCTCGGCCCGCCTTTACGTGACGGCGCACGGCCTGTACCAAATATGGCTAAACGGCCGGCGCGTTGGGGAGGATTGCCTGACGCCCGGCTGGACGGTCTATCCCAAACGCCTGCAATATCAGACCTACGATGTGACCGGCCGCCTTCAATCTGGCGCCAACGCGATTGGCGCCTTGCTTGGCGACGGTTGGTACCGTGGCAGTTTTGGCTGGGGAGTGGAAAAACCATTCTATGGCAAAAAGCTGGCCCTGCTTTGCCAATTGCACCTCCGCTATACCGATGGCAGCGAAAGCTGGGTGCTTAGCGATGGAAGTTGGAAAGCCACCGATGAGGGCCCCATTCGCATGTCGGACATCTACCACGGAGAAACCTACGATGCCCGGATGGAAATTCCTGCCTGGGCCAGCCCCGCTTTTGAAGATGGGCCGTGGAAGCATGTCAGCGTTGCCAACTATGGCTACCAAAACCTCGTAGGCCTGGAAAGCGTTCCCGTTCGCCGCATCCAGGAACTCCGGCCGGTGCGCATTTTCCGCACGCCAGACAATACCCTTGTCGCCGATATGGGTCAGAACATGGTCGGCTGGGTGCGCCTGCGCGTGCACGGGCCGGCGGGCGCCCATATCCGCCTCCGCCACGCCGAGGTCCTGGATAAATCCGGCAACCTGTACACCGCCAACCTGCGCGGCGCCAAACAAGAGATCAACTACACGCTCCGGGGAGGCGCAGAAGAAGTCTACGAACCCCATTTTGCCTTCATGGGCTTCCGCTATGTAGCGGTCGATGGCTTCCCAGGCGAGCTCAAGCCCGAACACCTGGCGGGAGTGGTCGTGCACTCCGCCATGACGCCCACCGGCGCTTTCGAATGCTCCCATCCGTTGATCAATCAGTTGCAGCACAATATTCAGTGGGGTCAAAAAGGCAATTTCGTGGACGTGCCCACCGACTGCCCCCAACGCGACGAGCGGCTGGGCTGGACTGGCGACGCACAAGTGTTCTCCCGCACGGCGGCCTTCAATATGGATGTGGCCGCCTTCTTTACCAAATGGCTCAGAGACGTAGCTGCCGACCAGAAACCCGACGGGTCCATTCCGTTTGTCGTTCCGGACGTACTTAATCCCCTCGGCGCAAAAACCGGGGGCGTTTCCGCAGGCTGGGGCGACGCCGGCGTGATCATCCCCTGGGAGATGTACCAGCTATACGGCGACAAACGCCTGCTGGAAACCCAATACCCGAGCATGAAGGCCTATGTGGAATATATCCGGTCCAAATCGGGTGAATACCTGATCTGGAAAGGAGGCAGCGTGTTTGGCGACTGGCTCTTCTACCATCCTCCGGTGAACAGTCATCCAGAGCCAGACGGGTACACCAACCACGATCTGATCTCCACCGCTTTCTATGCCTATTCAGCCCACCTCGTTTCGGAAGCCGCTATAGTGCTGGGAAAAACGGACGAAGCGCAGCGCTATGCCGAGTTGTATCAAAAAATCCGGAACGCGTTCATCCGGGAATACGTTACTTCTGGCGGCCGGGTCGCTTCCGATTCGCAGACGAGCTATGTGCTCGCCCTCGCTTTTGGCCTCCTGCCTGAAGAAGTGCGCGCAGGGGCGGTTCAGCACCTCGTCAACGACATCAGCAGCCGCAAAAAACATCTTTCCACCGGCTTCCTGGGCACCCCTTTCCTGTGCTTTGTCTTGTCGAACCACGGGCATACCGAATTAGCCTACGATCTCCTCCTTCAGGAAACCTACCCTTCCTGGCTCTACCCGGTCAAAATGGGCGCCACTACGATCTGGGAGCGCTGGGACGGCCTACGGCCCGACAGCACGTTCCAGGACGCCGGGATGAACTCGTTTAACCACTACGCCTATGGCGCTATTGGCGACTGGATGTACCGGGTGGTCGCCGGCATAGAAGCCGACCCGGAAAAGCCGGGCTACAAGCACTTGTATTTACGCCCTCAGCCCGACGGGCGTCTTTCCTATGCTGCCGCGAGCGTGGAGAGCCCCTACGGCAGGATCGCCTCCCGCTGGGAACGTCAGGGCAATCAGATGACCTTTGCCTTTGAGGTGCCGGCGAATACATCTGCCACCATCCTCTTACCCGGGGCCGCCGTTGCCCGGGTCGTGGAAAGCGGCAAACCGCTGACGCAGGCTGCCGGGTTGCGGGAACTAAAAGAAACGGCAGAAGGGGTGACGCTGGAAGCGGGGTCCGGGAAGTATGTGTTTGTGTATGACTTATAACATGGCGGCGATTTAGACTGCCGGTGTATTTAGGATGGTTTGATCAATTGGGCTTCCAACTCCTCCAGGGATTTGCCCTTGGTTTCCGGCATCATGCGCCAAACAAAAAGCAATTGTAACACCATCATGAAGGCGAAAAAAGCAAAAATCGGGGCCTGGCCAAACTTGCCCGCAAACCAGGGGAACGTGCCGGCAATCAGCGCGGCAAATACCCAATGCGTACCGCTGCCCAGGGAATTCCCCCAGGCACGGACCTGATTAGGAAAAATCTCCGAAATAAACACCCAAATCACAGCCCCTTGTCCGATCGCATGCGCCGCGATAAACACAAACAGCAAAACAGGTACCAGCAATCCCCCATTGGCAGCGCCATTAGACATGACAAGGGCGACGAGCGACAAGGAAATAATATAGCCCAAAGAGCCGATATACATCAAGAACCGGCGCCCCATCCGGTCGATAAGCGATAACCCCACCATGGTAAAAATCAGGTTGATCAATCCAATCCCAACGGAGGAAAGCAAAGCCGAACTCTTGGCCAGCCCGGCAGTTTCAAAAATCCGCGGCGCGTAATAGATTACGGCGTTAATCCCCGAAACCTGGTTGAAAAAAGCGATTAGAAAAGCCAGCAGGATAGGCAGTCCGTACCGCTGATGCAAAAATTCATTCAAACTGGACGACTTCTCCGAAACATGCTGGCTCGCCTGAATAGCTGCCAGAGAACGCTCTGCCGTATGAGAATCTATGGATTGCAGCACCCGCAAAGCTCCTGAAACGTCATTTCGCCGGACCGCCAGCCACCTTGGACTTTCAGGAATTCTGGGCGCCAGAAGCACAAAAACAAAAGCGGGAACAGCCACAACACCCAACATCCACCGCCAGCTTTCCGTCCCTTCCGTGCCGATCGCCCAATTGGAGAAATAAGCGATCAGGATGCCAAATACAATATTGAACTGGAACGTAGCCGTGAGGCGCCCCCGCTTTTCCGGCGGCGCAATTTCAGCAATATACATGGGCGCAGCAACGGAAGAAGCCCCGACTGCCAGCCCGCCAATAAAACGGAAAACCATCAGCCAAATAGCGCCTGGCGCCAGGGCTGATCCGATCGCAGATACAAAATATAAGATAGCGATCCAAAACAAGGTTTTCTTTCTGCCCAGTTTTTCGGAAGGAATCCCGCCTAAAATGGCGCCAACCACCGTGCCGTACAATGCCATGGCTACCAACTGGCCGATCATCGCATCGCTGAGCGACCATAATTGCTGAATCGTCTGTTCACACCCGGAAATAACCGCCGTGTCCAACCCAAAAAGAAAGCCGCCCAAAGAAGCGGTGAAGGAAGCAAAAAGTAACGGTTTGTTCATTGCCAAATCTGTTTTTTTCAAACCAGAAAGCCTCGGCCGACGAAGCAGAAGAAAGGCTTCAAGATAGCAATATTTTCAAAAGGAACAATCCATACCCACTCAAGCCGGATTCCTCCGCGCAGGCAAGCCCCCCCACGGTAGCGTCCTGCGCCAATAAAAAATGAATAGCATTCGGTTATTTCGGACGCTTTCTCTCCTTTTTGGCGCCATAGCTTTGACTGACAGCAATACGCTGCAACAAAACAGCGCGTTCGCAAAATTTTTTTCGCCATTTGTATTCATCAAAAAACAGCAAAAACCATGATGCAAAAACTGACCTTTCTGGTCCTTAGCCTATTCCTGACTTCGCTGGTTTTCGGCCAGTACGACGGCGTCGTGACCTACGACTTCCGGGATGGGGCTATCATCAGCGCCGGCATGAGCCCCGATGGGAAGCTCAAGCTCAGCGGGACCTACAGCTACCATAGCGCCAACTACGGCCTGAACATGAAAGTAAACGGAGAGATTTCCATCGACGTGCCGGGCAGTTGCACCGTCCGCTTTTTGGGCTCCCAATACTCCGGACTAAAAATGGTGGGTACTGCAACAACCGATGGAGACCTGGGTACCCAAAACACCAAAGTGACCCAGGACCGCGTCGACGTATTTGACTTTGTCTATTCCGGCAAAGCGGCGACTCTCCGCTTCAAACTGACCGCCGGAACGGGCAACGACCTGTACCTGCCCAAAATCGACGTGATCCCCGCCCAAAAGGGGATCGCCACAGCCACCGCAGAAAAGAATATTGCTTATTACTTCGACTTTCGCGACGGCAGCATCATTCCTACCACGACCGACGGCAAATCAAACATCGATACCGGTTTGGTCAAAGTAATCGTCGGGCCGAGTAACGCCTACGGCTACAACGGAACCCAACACGGCTCCATCCTCAAAACAGGCAACCAGATCGTTCTGAAAGTAGCCGGAAACTCCCGGATCAAAGTCGGCGGCAGCATTTACTCCAACGGCACGATTTCGGTATCCAGCACAACAGGGCTGTTCGACGCAGCCTCCAAATCCGCCACCACCTCCGGGAATTATGGTAACGACGGCTCCACCGTAGATTTCCTCTACGTCGGGACCGCAGGTACCGTTACGCTTGCTTTTACCAGCACCACCTACGTGCCCTATATCGAAATCTCCCCGGTACCTTATGAAGTCACCCTCACACCGTATGTGAAGAAATCCGGGACCATCACTGTCAACAACGTCCAGATCGGTCTGACCAGCGGAGACGACGCCTCCAGCAACGCCACCGTTACCCTGAGCGAGGGTACCGTGATCAGCGCGACCAACGAAAAAGCCTCCGTCCTGATCAACCTGGGCGGCAAAGCGCTGTCGACCTATACGCCAACGGTTGCTGGCGACATTGACACCGTAACGGTAAAAGGCGATTCGCTGCTGGTGACGTATTCGGATACTACTTCCAACCCAAAGAGCTACCTCATTGTAGCCAAGGACAACAGCGTGAAGGCAGAAGCCGAACCCGGCAAAACCTACATTTACAAGTTTTACGACGGATCGGAACTTCCGCAAATCGGCTACACGCAATTGCGCTACCCGATCTACGTGTCCAAAGACGGCTTGCTAACCATGAAGAGCAACACGACGGTGGCCTCCGGCCAATTCGGCTTTCACGACGCCACCCACGGCGGGGTGTTCTTCCCGGGCAACTCCTTTGAATTCACTGTTGCCGGCAACGCTATCATCACCTTCTTCGTCGACACTTACGGCGTGGCCAAGGATGCCGTGTTTGAGTTTAAAGACCCCAACGGAAACATTATTGGTTCTATCCGCGCGGAAAACCTGGGAGGACAAGACGGTTTCCCCAGCGCCTTTGCGTATAAAGGACCAAAAGGAGTCGTTACCGCTACCATAAAAAGCGCCCAGTATCCCACCGCGGAGATCTACCTCCACGGCGTGAATGTAGAAAACGCTGCCAAAGTGAGCGAATCCAACGGCAAAACCGACGTCTGGGATTTTGGCGCCGTTCAACTGGACACGACGCTGTACAACAACCAACTGAACGAAGACATCATCAACAGCTGGTACGCGCCTACGATTACCAAAGGCAGCACGGGCAACGTGCTTCCCAACTTCATCGCCGGCGCGCTGAGCTGGGTAGGCGGCACAAACGACCGCCTTCGCTCCACCAACAAGAACCTGACCCGCTACGACGAAAACATAGCCAGTGTAACCGGGTACACCGGCCGCATTTATGTCAACTCTGCGGCGAACGTCAACCGCTACCTGAGCCTTACGCTCAGCGACGACGACGAGATCACGCTCATCTCCAAAACGGATGCGGGCGGGGTCATCAATTTCCAATACGTGGACGATCCCTCTGCCCAAACGGACAAGGTGACCATTCCCATCGACCTGACCGAACTGCGCTTTGTGGCGAAAAAGGCCGGCACGTACCACATCTTCGACACCCAGGGCAAACCGAGCTACTACCGCGTTTATCGCAAGGACGCTACCTACGTCCAGCTGGCCGGAACGATCGACCTCTCCCAGGCTGCCGGTATTCCCTCCAATTTCGCCCTGGTATTTACCAACCAAGCCGGTAAATCCTGGCCGGTAACCCCGAGCGGCAGCGCGTTCAGCGCCCAGTTGCCCGCCGGGTATTCCTATAGCGTAACCCTTTCGGGCGCCAACGGCTACCTGATCACGGCCGGCGACAGCCTCTATGTGGCGGATACCACGACCACCCATCACGTGACGATCCTGAAACTGGCGCTGAACAAAGTGAGCGGCGCCATCACGGGGCTGGGATCGGCCATTTCCAAGCTTACGCTAGTTTATACGCCGAAAGCAGCCAATGCGGTGTACGTGCCCCAGCCGGCAATCAATACCGATTCCGCTACCTACGAGGTGTACCTGGAACCCAATGTGCCCTATACCCTTTCCGCTCTAGGCGTGAATGATTACTTTATTCCTGCCGACACCCTCACCATTCAGCCCAAAGATACCGTGCTCGACGTCGCTTTCCAGGCTAAAGCCGTATATAAGGTGGCCATTACCACCACCGGGCTCAATGCAGAACAATCGGGCAAACTGGGGCTCGTCTTCAGCAACCTTAACGAAAGCGGCTATTCCTACAGCTTTGCCTCTCTGGACAGCATCGCTCTTCGGAACGGAGTATACCAAATCGCACAAAGCGGACTGGACAAATACCCTGTTGAACTCGGGCTGACCTCCAACCTCACCGTTGCCGGCGCGGACGCGTCCAAAGCGCTGGTTTTCTACCCGGTCGCGAATTGGCCATTTGACGATCGCACGATCGTTTCCGGTGATTCGACGTACAAGGGCTTGCTGTTTAGCGGAAATTTGTACAACGAAGTAGCCAAAGGACACCTGGCTGGCGGCGCCGGCGCCTCCATCAAAGTGCCCGTCAACCCGGGCGAAAAGATCACCGTGAGCTACTACTACACCGCCGACTTCTCCATCGACGGCGGGCAGCCCGTCACCACAAATACCCAAAGCACCGGAACCATCGAATCGGTAGATTATGCTTATCCGGCAGACACTGCAGGGTTTGCAACAATTACTATTGGCGCGGGCGCTTCGACGACGTATTTTACCCATATTTCGAGAACCAAAAACATCCCTTACACAGCTACCTTGCGCGTAGGACCGGACAAGGACTACCAGACGATCAACGGCGCTTTGGCGGCGGTAAGAAGCATGAACCGGGGCGCCAATGACCGGGTGACCATTCTCATCGATCCGGGCAACTACGAAGAAATGCTGCTCATCGACCGGCCCAACATCACGCTGAAGAACGCCGCCGTCAGCCCAAGCATCGGCTTGCTGAACAAGGGCGTGGATATTGCCTCCGGCGCGGTGCGGATCACTTCGTACTACGGCCATGGGTATAATTACTACAGCATGGGAACCGACCAGAAGTGGAATGCCGAAATATTGCGGGTCAACAAGGAAAACGGGTACCTTTCTTACGAAAACAAAGGCGCCGGCACGACCAACGGCTCCTACTGGAACGCCACGGTAGGCGTGTTTGCGAACGGGTTTGAAGCAGAAGACATCATTTTCGAGAACTCGTTCAACCAATACATCTCCAAAAAAGAATCCGAAGACAAGGTGGTGATGTGGGCTTCCGGCAGTAAAGGCCTTCGCCCAACCGACTACGGCAACACCGCAGTCCAAAACCGCAGCTTTGTAGAACGGGCAGCAGCGCTCGCAATCGGCAACAACGTCGACAAGACCGTGCTGAAGAAGTGCCGCGTTATCGGGCGCCAGGATTCCTTCTTTGGCGGCATTGGCTCCAGGGTCGTGGTGTATAAAGGCGCCGTGATGGGCGCGGTAGACTACCTGTTTGGCGGCATGATCGCCGTGTTCTACAAAACCGATCTGGTGATGAACACCAGCGACGTCAGTGGCGACGCCGCCTACCTTACTGCTGCGCAACAAGGCAGCGGCCGCGGATACCTGATGTACGAATGCAAGGTAACCTCCCCTACCCCGGGCGTGGAAACCGCTTCCGCCTACCGCTCCAAGCCGGGTTACTTCGGCCGTCCATGGCAGGCAACGACCAGCGAAGTCGTGTTCTACAACACCACGGTGGAAACGAGCAACTTCCCGGGTTCTGAAGGGAAATCCCTCATTGAGCCACTCGGATGGCAGAACAGCCTGGGCGGAGAGTCCAAAAAAATGTACGAGTACGGGACCATCGAGCTATCGGGCGTAAACAACGGCGCTTCCCGCGCTTCGTGGGCTACCCTGCTGACGACCCCCGTGCTGACCGACGGAACGGACATCACCACCTTCAACTTCACCAAAGGAACCGACGGTTGGGATCCGCTTCCGGCGCTGATCGCCGCCGACGTGACCGGCGTGCGCCAACGCCTGCCCGAAACCGCCGTGAAAGTCCATGCGTTTGCCGACCGGGTATACCTCTCCAGGGTCAACTCCAAAACCAACGTGCGCGTCTACAGCATCAACGGCACGATGACCAAGGCGTTTGATGTCTATGGGGATACGGATTTCCATATGCAGCCCGGCTTCTGGTTCATCCAGGTCCAAGCGGCAGATGGCATAAAAACTGTGAAAGTGACGACGTTTTAAGCGTTTGGGCGTTTAGGCGTTGAGACGTTTGGGCGTTGAGACGTTTGGGCGTTGAGACGTTTGGGCGTTGAGACGTTTGGGCGTTGAGACGTTTGGGCGAATGTACTGGCGCGAGGCTGGAGCCTCGCGCCAGTACCTATGCGAGGCTCCAGCCTCGCGAAAAAAGTACCGGAATTAAAGCTTTTCATCCAGCCAGTGGATGATATTCAGCAAAAACTGCGGGTTTTGACGGGCATCGGGAGCGTTCATGCCCATTTTTTGGCGTTGGGCGCCCGCGAGTTGGGCGGAAAACATCGCCGCTTCGCCCATGACGACAATCCGCCCTTTTCCATAGGTCATCATGGCCCCATTGACTAACTGCCGGCCGGAAATGACCGCGGTCGTATCGCCGAACTCCCAGGCCACCGTGGGCAGCAACACGTCGTATTCAGGCCCGAGCACGCAGATGGGCGTGGCCGCCTTAGGTGCAATAAACCCTTGTCCGGTAAAAAAGCGAATGGAATCGATTTGTTCCGATTTATTTCTTCCGTTGGTAATCGGATTGGACGTCAGGTTTTCCCCTTGGCGGGTAAAATATTCCGGGCGGTTGTCTCTTCGCATGGCAAAACCGTTGATCAGGTTAAACCCAAAAACCGAGGCGATTGGGGCAGCAGCGGCAGGAAAAGGCATATGGTCGGCAATGAGAAACAACCTTCCCCCTGCCTTCACCCAGGTCTGAACGGCTTCGGCTTCCTGCTCGGTAAAGGCCGGCCTGGTGGGCAGCCTCCACGGCCCATTATCGGCCAAAGCATTGGCGATCACGAGAATCCTGGTTTTTGACAAGGATGCCGGGTTGAATGGTTCCCTGCCTGGCCGGAGTACATACCCGTCGCTCTCGAGGAGTTTTCCAAAGGTATAGTAACGCCCATCAAGGGTATGAAAATTGAAATGGGCTTCATCCAGGGTAATCACCGGTCCCGCGCCCTTCGGGTACATCGGCTTGTTGATGGGAAATGTAAAAGCCGTATCCGCCACCTGTTGGCCGAAGGCGGCAAAACAAGCCAAGCAACATGTAAAGAGGAAGATGGACTTTTGAATCATCGTTTTTTCCTCTAAATATAAGAAATGATGGGTGATTGGGGGGTTAAGTGACTGGGTGGCTGGGTGCCCAAACGCCCCAAAACTCCACCCCGGTCCAAAGTGGGCCCCTTTAGTGCCATTTGGAGAAGCGATGGTTAAGCGGTTTTTTTTCTTCAAACTCAATCTGGCTGCGGTGCTTTGAACTTCCGTAAAAAGGAGTCTCGCGTTCATCTGGTCAGGCGTTCGTTGACCTATTTTCGTCGGGCACGTACTCCAGAATATCGCCTGGCTGGCGGTCCAACGCTTTACAAATAGCCTCTAAGGTGCTGAAGCGAATGGCTTTTGCCTTCCCTGTTTTTAAGTTGGACAAGGTCAAAGTCAAAACCTCTTGTAGTATGACTGGGCTTTATGCCATAACGGCTAGCATATCAAAAATTTTCATTCCCAATTCACTGTTTCCAGTAATTTTCGATTTCCGGATCGCTTCCTCCCGGGCTATCCCCTTGGTAAAAATCCTCCAGGCGTATTCGTCCGGTATGCGCACTTCGCAGGTAGGAGTTGCCTCAACCTGAGTATATAGGGTCCATCCCGTTTCGTACTGCAGAAACCAGTGTTTTTCTATTTCCCCAAAAAAAACAAACCGGATCAAGTCCCCTGGGGTTCCTTCTATTGCCCGGTAATGATAAGGCAAGGCCCTTACCGAGGTATCGAGGTAGGGAAGGTACCAGAGTGTTTTCAGCAATTCCCGGTCATCCCCCAGGGCATAGCGGATTTGCTCCTGATGGTGCCATTTTTCGGTGTACTCCCGCGCGATGTGAAACCAGTTTTTCGATTCGGATTCGCCCGCCCAGGCCACCGGCCATACCGCCTGTGCGTGAGGGTCGAGGGTTTGCAGGTAGTCGTTATATTCCTCGCCGGTAATTTTCAGGAATTCAATGAGGATTCTCGGGCTAAGTCTGCGGGTCGCTTTTACCCAGTCGGCATTCAGTTGATTGAGGAAATCTACCAGGTCGCGGTAGGAGTTGACCTGCCCCGGCGATTCCCCCTCATAGCCGTCGCGGAGTATGGACAGGGTCCTCAGGTTTCCGTCGAGCAAATGGGCCGCCACGTCTTTTATCCTCCACGCGCCGGCCAGGGTGGGGAGTCCCCAGTCTGAGGTGGAAAGCCCTTCCAGAAGCCCGATCAACAAGCCATCCAGTTTCGGCAATAAACCGGTCAGATAAAGCGGTGTGGGCTTTTGCATAAGGCAGTAGTCGTTATGGCTAAGATACTGGCTTCAATCAGATATTTCATGGTCTAAAAATAGGAAATCATCTGGGGCAATGGCGGTTGTTTTCTAAAGCGCTTCGGGGCCGGTTCTTCCCTCTTTTGACCGAAAAACACAACTTTTATTTATTCCCGTTAGTTTTCCGATTGCCAATGGCGCATCTTTGAGCCAGGAAAATGCAAAGGAAATGATCAGGATATTGCCGCAAACCTTGTACGAGGATCCCGCCATGAAAAAGCTGTTTACCGATGGATTGTCCAGCGCGGTGTATAAAAAGCTGGACGAACCCGTCATCGGGAAGGAAGGCTACGTGTCGACCCACGCGCTGACGATGGTATTGCAGGGCATGTTGCGGATTGAGGATGCAGACGGACACTTGCAGGAAATTCGCCCGGGGAAGATGGTTTTGGTTCAAAAGGGCCTATACACCGTTTCCGATATATTGCCCAAAAGCGGGTGTTTTGAAGCGCTGATGTTCTTTATCGAAGCCGAGCTCATTCAGGACTTCCTGGAATCGGTCGGTTTTCATGGGGCAAAAGAAAAAAACGCTCCGCTCACGGTACTGGACGTAAGCGAACAGACCCATTTCTTTGCCACCTCCAACCTCCGCCTTTATGGAGAGCAAGCGGCGCCCAACCGAAAACTGGCGAAGATGAAGCTTTTCGAATTGCTTCACTGGATTTACAACGGGCATACCAGCAAAGACCAATTTGCTGCCCTACTGGCTTCCCTGGGCAATAAAGAACGTAAAAGCTTGCAAGCCTTTATGCGGGCAAATTTCCACAAACCTCTGGCTATTGAGGATTACGCCTACCTGACGGGCCGCTCCGTATCGACGTTCACGCGCGACTTCAAATCGCGCTTCGACGGGGTTTCGCCCAAGCAATGGCTCATCGAACAACGGCTCGAAAAAGCCCGCGATCTGCTGGAGACCACCCAAGTCCATAGTGTCGCCGATGCTGCCTGGGAATCGGGGTATTCCAATATTCCGCACTTCATCAAAAACTTTCACAAACGGTTCGGCATAACGCCGAAACAGCTTTTGATCGAACACCGGATCAAACGCGCCGTCTAACCCGAATTTTTTTAACCCACTAATATCACTGGAATGAACAAAATCGCAATGGTCACCGGCGGCAGCCGTGGACTCGGAAAAGACATGGCCTTATCCATCGCCGCCAAAGGACTGGATGTGATTATTACGTACAACCACCAGGCAGAGGCGGCAAACGAGGTGGTTCGCACCATCGAAGCCATGGGCCGCAAAGCGGCAGCCCTCCAGTTGGCCCTGGACAAAATGAGCGGTATCGAAGCCTTTTTGGCTGCCCTTCAACCGGTGCTGGATGGTCCGTTCGGCGGCAGAAAGGTCGATTTCCTGGTCAACAACGCAGGGATGGGCGCTACCATCCCCATGGCCCAGGCTACCGAAGCGCAGTTTGACGAATTCCTCAACGTGCACTTCAAAAGCACCTATTTCCTCACCCAGCGCCTTCTACCCCTGATGAACGACGGGGGCGGCATCATCAACATCTCGACCGGAACCACTCGCTTTTGCATCCCTGGTTACTCCATATACGCCTCAATGAAAGGCGCCGTGGAAGTGCTTACCCGCTATACGGCCAAGGAAAACGGCAACAGGGGCATCCGAGCTAATGTAGTAGCCCCCGGGCCAGTCGAGACCGACTTCAACAACGCCGCCATCCGAAACAACCCCCAACTCAAAACCATCCTATCCAACCTCAGCCCCCTGGGCCGCGTGGGCTACCCTGACGACATTGGGAGCGTGGTCGCCTTCCTCTGCACCGACGACGCCAAATGGATCAACGGCCAACGCATCGAGGTGTCGGGAGGGATTAATATTTGAGTGGTTGGTGGTTAGGTGGCTAAGTGGCTGGGTGGTTAGCCACCTAATCACTCACTCACACCCACCTTCAAACCGAAAAAAGGCGCCGGATAATACGGCATAAAAAATGAATACCAAATGCCAATTCTGGATGCCTGCTTTCCGGATCAGCGGTGTACTTTGGCGTTTCATAAAACCAATAAGGCCATGAGAAAAAGGAATTTTTTGCCCCTGCAAATACTTGCTGCTACCCTGTTCTTTGCCATTGCCCTGCCTTCGACAGGCGCCTTCGGCCAGCCCGGCGGCAAGCGCAAGCCCGCGCCAGGCAATGACCCAATCATCGAATCCCTCTACGCCAACGCGCCGTTTGACATGCCCCGAGTGCAAGAGCCCACCTTTTCTCCTTATCGGGTCAGCATCGCCGATTTTGGCGCGGTGGGGGACGGCATGGTCAAAAACACCCAGGCCTTCGCCAATGCCATCGGCGCCGTAGCAAAAAAAGGGGGCGGAACGGTAGTCGTGCCCCGGGGGATTTGGCTCACCGGACCCATCACCCTGCAAAGTAATGTGCGCATCCATGTAGAGGAAGGCGCCCTGGTGAAATTCAGCGAAGACAAAGCGGATTATCCGCTGGTCCAAACCAGCTTTGAAGGACTGGAAACCTACCGCTGCATGTCGCCCATCAACGGGACAGATCTTGAAAACATCGCTTTTACCGGAAAAGGCATTTTCGACGGCTCGGGCGAAGCCTGGAGGCCCGTCAAGAAAAGCAAAATGGCGCCCGGACAGTGGAATGCCCTCGTCAAATCCGGAGGCGCGCTGAGCGACAACGGACAGACCTGGTACCCCTCCGAGCAGGCCAAACGCGGCGACAGCGCGGGCAACTTCAACGTGCCTAACCTCTCGCGCAAAGAACAGTTTGAAGCCATCAAAGACTTTCTCCGCCCCGTCATGGTGAGCCTGGTGCGGTGTAAAAAGGTGCTCCTCGACGGCCCCACTTTCCAAAACTCCCCCGCCTGGAACCTCCACCCCCTCATGTGCGAAGACCTCACCCTCCGCAACCTCAACGTGCGCAACCCCTGGTACTCCCAAAACGGCGACGGGCTCGACCTGGAGTCGTGTAAAAACGCCCTCATTTACCACAATACCTTCGACGTTGGCGACGACGCCATCTGCCTCAAATCGGGCAAGGACGAAGACGGCCGCCGCCGCGCCATGCCTACCGAAAATGCCATAATCGCCTACAACACCGTTTACCACGGCCACGGAGGCTTCGTGGTGGGCAGCGAAATGTCGGGCGGGGTGCGCAATATCCAGGTCGCCCATTGCACATTTATCGGCACGGATATCGGCCTGCGCTTCAAAAGCACCCGGGGGCGCGGCGGCGTTGTCGAAAACATCTACATCTCCGACATCGACATGATCGGCATCCCCACTGAAGCCATTGGCTTTAACCTTTTCTACGGCGGCAATTCCCCCGTGCTGGAAGCCGACCAAAGCGAAGCCGACGAAGCCCGCGACGAAACCCCCGTGCCGGTTTCGGAAACGACTCCGTCGTTTCGAAATATCTACATGAAAAACATCACCGTGGCGCAGTCGCACACCGCCGCCATCTTCCAGGGCCTCCCCGAAATGAACCTCCAAAACATCACCCTCGAAAACGCCACCTTCGACACCCGTGAAGGCATCACCCTCTCCGACAGCGACGGCATCGCGCTGCGCAACATAACCCTAAAAAATCACGAAGGCCCTGGCGTGACGATTTACAACTCCCGCAATTCGGAAATAGAAAACATGACCCTCACCGCTCCCACCCCAACCTGGGTGCGCGTGCTTGGTACCAAATGCGCTAACCTGCGTTTGGGAATCCAGGGCCTGGATGCCGCCAAAATGGAATTTGGAAAGGGAGCTGGGGAAGGGGCGTTGAGGCGTTGAGGCGTAAGGCGTAGGGCTTAGGGCTTAGGGCTTAGGGCCTTATGCCCTACGCCTTACGCCCGCCCTTACGCGGGATTCAAGGAATACTCCACAGAAATCTTCGTGTTGAGCAGTTTGGAGATAGGGCAGTTTAGTTCCGCGTCCTTCACGCACTCGGCGAATTTTTCGGGATCAATGCCGTCCACCTGCGCGTTTAGCGTAAGGAATGATTCGGTTACGGCGCCGTTTTCCAGGGTAATGCGGCAGGAGGTCTCAAGGGTTTCTGGCACAAAGCCTGCCGCGCCGAGCACGAAGCTCAGTTTCATGGTAAAGCATCCTGCGTGAGCGGCGGCCACCAACTCCTCGGGGTTCGTGCCAATGCCTTCCTCAAAACGGCTACCATAGGAATATTGGGTTTGCTGGAGCACGGCGCTTTGGGTGGTCAGATGGCCTTTGCCTTCCTTACCGCTTCCCTGCCAAAAAGCTGTTGCTGTTCGTTTCATTTGGGTTGATTTATTTTGCAATGGTACAATTATATGCAAAATTTGGAAGATGCCCAAACGGTGTCATCCGCCAATGTTAACCCAACCTTTCAGATTCTAACCTTCTTCCTTCCTGAACTTTTACCATTTTTTATATAAAATTACATTTTTAAAAAAAATCGAGAACAAAATGGCTCATGCAAACCTTGATTTTAGGGTTAATCTAAACTCTAAGTTTTGTGCCGGCCAAAGGTATAGTCTGATGCGCTTTATGGCAATAGCCAGTGTATGGCTATTGATCGGTTCCTATAGTTTTGCAAAGCCTTCCAAGTTATTCATCCAGTGTGCTGATACGTTACCTTTATATAACCTATTGAAATGTAGCCAAAGTCGTCATTCTCTTCATGAAGTTTGGGTGTATCGATCTTTTCCGAAACCAAACCAACAAGATACTTTGGGTTACCTTTATGTAGGAGTTCAGGATTCAATTGATGTGTTTTTTTTATAAATTCAAGTCATTTGGTCCAACTATCAAATGGGAAGTTAGTAGAAGCCAGTAGCCGAGACTTCCATTTTCTCGATTTTTTTGAAATAACTATTCTACAAAGTACAGATAGCATACGAGTACTTTTTAGGTTAAAAAACCAGTTTCCAGTTCCAAGAGAACTTCTACCTCCTCTTCAAAGAAGCCATCAATAACATCGCAAAATACAGCGCAGCGACACAAGTTTCGATAAAATGGAATAAATTTGATCAGGAGATATGTTTAGAAATCAAAGACAATGGCCGGGGTTTCGATCTGAACACCATCAAACAGGGGAACGGGCTGAAAAACATGGCCGCCAGGGCAGAGCGTATGGGAGGCAGGCTACAAATAGAAAGCAACCCTGGCCAAGGTACTTTACTCCAAACTCAGTTTTCCTTTGACTTGAAATTGAATAAATAAACCCTTTTTGCCATGCCAAACCCTACTTACTTCCTCGTACTAGCCTTCGTCTGCGCTGCAACTTTCAGCGCTTTTGCTCAAAGCGCCACGCCTGATCAAATTCCTCAACTCAAGCAGCAAGTTGGCAAGGCTACCCTTTCCGAAAAGGTAACCCTCTACAACGAACTGAGCTTTGCCTGGGGCCGAAAAAACACCGATACTTCCTTATACTATGCCAGCCTCGCTCTGGAATTGGCCAAGCAAACCGCCCAAGGCAAAGAAGCCCTACGGGCAATGAACCTGCGCGGGGATGCCCTAATGAAAAAATCCTATTGCGATGAGGCTCGAAATGCCTATCAAAGTGCCTTGGAAGCGGCCAAAGACGCATCCGATCAGGAAATGCAAGCCCGTGCCTTGCACAACCTCGGAAAACAAGCCCAAACCTGCCCCAACAACGGCAACCCCTTGCCCTATTACGAAGAAGCTTATCAGATCCGAGAAAAAATTGGAGACAAAGCGGGACTATCTTCTACTTGCCTAAATCTGGGGGTTTTATACAGTGACCTCAAGGATTACGCCAAATCGATGTATTACAATGAACGAGCGCTGCAACTTAAAGAAGAACTGGGCGACCGCACCGGCCAGGCGACCATCCTTGCCAACCTGGCCGGGCAAAAAATGGCTCAGGAGCGCTGGGAAGAAGCTCGTGTGTTGTTGGAAAAAGCTGTAGTGCTCAATCAGGATTTGGGTAATGACCGGGGTTTGGCCATTACTTATGGCAAGTTATCCAATGTATACCATACCCTAAATAATATCCCGCTTGCCTTGAGCTATGGCAAAAAGGGAATTGCGCTGTTAGAAAAATTTGATAGCCCTGGCGACCTCGCCTTAGCATTGAGCAATTTAGGCATCTTATACAATGCGTTAGGGGAGTATCCCCAGGCTTTAGATGCGTTGTTGCAAGCAGAACTGCTTGCTCGAAACCTGGACCGCCCCGATCTTTTGGCTGCAATCTGGCCAGTTATCGCTGACATCAAAGGTTTTATGAATGAAGAGCAAGAAGCCATCCAGTGGTACGAAAAAGCACTTAGTAGCCCACTCATCCAACCCCAGGTAAGGATTACCTCGCTACTGGGAATCGCCGTTTCTTTTGAACACCTCAAAAATTATCCTGAAGCACTTAAAAGAACCCAAGACGCATACGACTTGGCGAAACAACACAAGCTGACAAGCTTCACGGGGAGTGTCCTGCTAAATCAGGCCTCGGTATTGTACCAGCTCAAACGTTTACCCGAAGCGCTTGCTGCCATCCGTCAGTCCATTGAAATGGGTACGCAAAATCAACGAGTGGCTTACCTTCCGGAAGCGTACAAAATCCGCAGCGCGATTTATTCGGCTATGGGGGGCGAAAAACAAGTTTTGGCGCTGGAGGATGCCCAAAAAGCACTGCTGTTGGCCCAAAAAGACCAAAATCCGCTGTTGCAAGCGGGCGCTTTGGATCGGCTGTCGCAAGCATACCAGGCACTTGGTAAAACCGATGAAGCCGTCATGGCATTGCGCCAGGCCGAAGCGCTCCAAGACAGCTTGTTCAGTGTGTCCAAAGTGAAATCAATGACCGAAACCGAGCTCACCCACGAGTTTGATAAAGAAAGGGAAATTCAGAAAGCCCAACAAGAAAAAGAAGCCGCTCTGGCTGCCCTTGCCTTGCAACGCCAACGCAACATCAAGTGGGCGCTGGCTGCAGGTTTATTGCTTCTGCTTGGGATCGGAGCATTTGTTTACACCCGCCTAAAAGAGCAGCAACGGCGACGCAGTGAAGCCCTCCGCCAAAAAATTGCCAGCGATCTGCACGATGAAATGGGCTCTACCCTCAGTAGCATCTCCATTTTGAGCGAAGCGGCGCAGAGAAATATTCCTACAGAGGAAGCTGCCCAACCGCTCAGCACCATCAGCGAACGTACCCGTCAGGTGATGGATACCATGAGCGACATCGTATGGAGTGTCAACCCCAAAAACGACGAATTTGGCTCGGTAGTCATGCGCATGCGCGAATTTGCTGCCGAGACCCTGGAAGCGAAAAACATCACCTTGCAGTTCAATAGCCATGAATCTTTGCAGGAATTGGAATTGCCGATGGAACAGCGTAAGGACTTTTACCTCTTTTTTAAAGAAGCCATTAATAATGCGGCTAAATATGCTCAAGCTAAACAAGTAGTGGTGAATTTGACTAAAAATCTGAATGCAATTCATCTTGAAATCAAAGACGATGGCCGCGGTTTTGACCCACAAAAAGTAAAAATAGGGAACGGTTTGCAGAATTTGCAAGAGCGAGCCAATCGGCTGAAGGGAAATTTCAGCCTGAACTCCAAAGAAAATGAAGGAACCACCGTCACCTTGACCTTCCCTGCCACATGATTATGGGACAACTGAAGTGCGATTAATTGGAGAACTTTACTTCTAAAATGTCTTATGCTAATACGAGTAGCTGTTTATGAAGACAATTCCGCCTTACGCGAGGCATTGGAAATACTCATCAAAGGAATCTCCACATTTCAACTGGTAGGTTCTTATGGCGATTGTTTACACATCGAACAAAATTTAAAAGAACAGGAAGCCGACGTCGTCTTGATGGATATTGATTTGCCGGGTAGATCAGGCATTGAAGGCGCCTATTTGATTAAACGGGATGCCCCAAGCGTAGAAGTCCTCATGCTCACCGTGTTTGATGAGGACGATAAGGTTTTTCAGGCCGTTTGTGCGGGCGCGAGTGGTTATTTGTTGAAAAAATCCCCACCTTCCAAAATCCTGGAAGCCATTGAAGAAGTATACAACGGCGGAGCGCCCATGAGTCCGGTTATCGCCCGCAAAGTGCTCCAGCTTTTTCCCAAAGCTCCTGCGGTAAACACCGAACTGGACAAATTGACTCAGCGGGAAAGGGATGTTTTGACCAGCTTGTCCAAAGGCAATAGTTATAAAATGGTAGCCGCTGAATTAGAAATCAGTATTGATACCGTCCGTACCTACATCAAACGCATTTATGAAAAATTGCACGTGCACTCGGTTGCCGAGGCTGTGCACAAAGCTTTTTTGAAGAAGTAAGCTGCGGGAAGCTTGTGAAATGGAACCTTTTTAGCCTATATCGGATTCTTTGTTGACTAAACTCAGTTAAAAATGTTACCCGAATACACACATCTTGCGATTGTAACGAGACTGTCTTTTCTCTGTATCAATGCTTTTTTTTTAATTGTTTACACCACGCCTAAAACATTTGGTTCAAATGCATTACCCTGGGTGATTTTGCAAGATTCTCCTGCAAAAATGAAAGAAATATCACTTGATTGTAGGTGGAAGTACCTTGCAGATTCAAAACTTACCGATAAAACAGAATTTAGACCAGAGGAATTTCAATCTTTCGCTGAAGCCATTAAGCAGATACCCCCAAAACAATTTTTAAGCAAAGGCGGCATATTTTGTCTTTTTCAGATTCAGTATGAAGGCCGCCGTGCAGAGAAATTTTTATTGCGCTTAGCCCGTAATTTAAATCAACCTGAATTTGATTTACTCAAAGTTATCATTAGAGACGAACCTCGTTACGTTTCGCTCTTCGAATTAAATTCCTCACAACTTCAGCTCATTGCTCGCGGAGGAAAACAATTGAATGGTGATCTGGCTACTTATGCACCCGACAAGTCTTATTTACCTTTCATGATGAAGCCAGGAGAAAGGAAAACATTTCTTATTAAAATTAATGACGCGCTGCCCTTTCGTCAACCTCAGGTGTACTTAAGTACTCCAAAAGTTGAGCGATTAGAAAGCGCCCTGACGATTAGGATATTACTTCCGGTAGCTCAATATTATGTGATTATCATCGGTCTATTGTTTTTTATGGCTTTTAATGGGTTTGCTCGTTTTTTCTTTTTTTCAGACCAGAGTTTTCTCTATTATGGCTTATACGTTGCCCTGAATGCATTATACTTTTTGACTATTCTGGATAGTACGCCTTATTCCAATGGCTTTATTTATGACAAATTCCAAGCGATTTCAAGATTTACAGGGGCAATCTTAATTCTTTCTTATGGATTTTATATTCGTTTTGGCATTTTGTTTTTGCGCTTGGATCAACAACAGGCTAAGCCCTTTAGCCTGATGTATAATTTCTCCTTATGTCTGGCGGTACTGGTCATTTTAACCAATTTGGCACTGAATCATTTGCCTACCAATTTAGCTGTAGGAGATTTTGCGTTGATTTCGATGATGATTATTGGCTTGATTTGTATTGTACGAGTTTGGAAAATGCAAGATGTTTTGGCCCGAATCATCATCATCGGCACTTTATTTTTTTATACGGGATCAATCATAGGTTTTTTGGAGGTTGTTCATTTTATTAATGTAAAAAGTAGTTCGCTAATTTTACAAAGCCCAATTTTTCCTACTACAATTGGCTGTATTGGGGAAGCAATTATTTTCTTTGGAGGGTTGGGATATCGTCAAAAACTTTTACAGGACGAGAAACTGACCGTCGAGACTTTGTTAAGACAGCAGATGGAGCAAAATATGCTAATTATGGCTGCTGCACAAGCAGAAAAGGAACTCATCGCAAGGAACTTACATGATGAAATTGGGTCTACGCTGAGTAGTATTTCCATCATCAGCGAGGCTGGCTTAAATAAAATTGAAAAAAATCAACTGGAAGAACGACTCAAGACCATTAATGCTCGGTCAAGAGAGATGATGGAGAATATGAGTGATCTTGTGTGGAGCATCAATGTAGGGAATAGTGACCTGGGCACCCTGATGATACGTATGCGTGAATTTGCAGTTGAACCCCTAGAGGCCAAGAATATTGATCTGCATTTAGAATGCCAGGAGTCTTTACTCGGTTTGGAGCTGCACAAAGAGTCAATGCATGATTTTTACCTGTTTTTTAAAGAAGCCATCAATAATGCAGCTAAATATTCCCATGCTACTAAGATATGGGTATCCATCACCCAAAAACATAACCAGTTTATCCTTCAGATAAAAGACAATGGTCTTGGCTTTGACCCCGACCAAGTAAAAAGAGGAAATGGGTTAAAAAACATGCAAGAGCGTGCCCTACGGTTGAACGGTAAATTTAACCTAAAGGTCAAAAAAAATGGAGGCACCACAGTTACGTTGACGTTCCCTCACAATGATCCTGCCGATCAAGTTTTCCAAGTATCATCACATCATCATGGGATTTCAAGATTAGGTTTTTTGACGGAGTTTTGTCGTGGTTCTGAAGGGATTTAGAACCCCATTCAAAAACGCTAAAACCTAAGCCTTATGAGATTTGCCGTCTTTGTAATTTTATTTCTAATTGCGCTTCGTGGCGCCGCCCAAACCGCCTTTCGCCACACCGCCACAGCCGAAAACACCCACGGACACATTACCACACTCAACAGTGTGGGCCTCAATGGCAATCCCGATGCAATCGTATTCATCATGCCTGATTATAACCCTTCCGGAGATTATAAGGGGAACGCTTCGGTACAGTATGACCCAGCGAAAGGGCGTTGGACCATCGTCAGTCAACATGAGGCGGATAAAATCAACCTGAATACGCCCTTCAATGTCCTTTTCGTGCCCAAAGCAACCGATAAAATTTTCGTGCATCAATGCGTGGCAGACAATACCGCCGGGAGTGGAGGTACTTTCCCAAACGCTACCCATATTGATCACCCTGCCACTACCAACAAGCAAAATGCACTGCTTTTGGTGACCCAACGCAAAACGAACTCGCCAAACAACAATGCCCAAACCGTTTCATACGCTGGCAACCGGTGGTTTATCAGCAATGCTGCCAACAGCGTATCAGATTCCTACGCTCCTGAAAGAAACATGCCCGTCGGTGCTGCTTTCAATGTGATGGCCTTTGAGCAGGGCCAAGTGCCTTCTTTCCCCAATGCCCTAGGGTTTATGCACACCGCCACTACGGCAAATACCCGGGCAGTTAATCAAACCTATTTAGACAATCCTGCTTATACCCATTCACCGGATGCCTTGGTTTTTGCCACCAACAACTGGGGATGGGGTTACAGCACAATAGCGGGGCAGACCAGCGGCCCCGAGAACGGTTCGCCCCTTGCAGTATGGTTTAATCCCAATTTTGCCAACGGAACAGCCATTTACAATACCAAGGCAGGGGTGAACGTGCAGGAAAGGACAAAGTTTAATGTGGTGGTGGTGAGTGGGGCGACTACACAAAATGAAAGCACCACAATCCGGCTTACCGATATCGACGAGTGGCTCTGCCCAAAAGATGTACTGCGCGGCGACCGGGAGTTTGATGGGCATGGCCCCAGAATCAAATGCGAAGTCAGCCTAAGTATCGAAGATGAAGGAAAAGCCTTGTATGCTTACATCTACTTTTGGGCGCAAGAAACACAACACGATTGGTCAACAACGGAGCGGCGCTGGCGAAGGAAAGTGTATGATGCACCTTATGGCAAAACAATTACGGCAATCAATTCTGATCGTGCTTCTCGTACACAGTTCATTAGCCCAAAAGGCGGTACTGATATCGGATTCCCAATTGGCGATGTTTCAGCAACCCTGAATAGTTTTTTAGACGGGGTGGGTGGCTCCATTTCAGCCGCAGTTTTGGCCAGTTTTGGCATTCCCCCTGGGGAGACCATTGCTTTTGCCAAACTTATTTCAGGCTATACTAACTATGGAGATACAGTAGTAAAAATTCCACCCGTTGAAGGGACCCTGGTTCGCTTCTTTCATATTGTGGGTGATACTGGGGGAGCTGATATTAGTGATGATGACAACTGCAACGCTGACACCCGAATTGTTAAGCTGGAATTTAATCCAGTTGTGGTGACGATGAATTGAGGTCACTTGATTAAACTTTTCTTCACGGCAGTTCAATATTCGTCAACGAAACGGAATACTTCCTGGACGTCAATTACACGGCCTGGTCGGCTTGTTTTGTGCAAAAGCCTTACCTCTTGTGGTCGGTCACCAACGGAGCCGAAGCTGGGGATGTGATCACCAATCGGGGCTGGGAGGAGTTCAGCAAAGCCATGAAAACGGGCTGGTTTGACGCTAAACCCGATGCATGAGCTAAAGAAATGCCCAAATCCACCTTTACCCGCTTGAATTGGAACATCCAAATCCGGGGTAATGTAGCCTGGGTTTCCTATACCCAACGCTCAGAAACCCCGGAACAAAAGGTAGAAAGCAGCGAAACCCGGGTGCTGGAACGCGTCAAAGGAAGTTGGAAAATTGCCATGCAGACCACCTTAACGGATTTTAAGGATGCGGCGCCAGCGATTCGGTCGAGGTATTGAACCAATAAAATTGAAAAAATGCACAAATTATTTCTAATACTATGCTGGGTAGGGAGTTTTATAGTACTCCATGCACAGGACAAGAAGGAGGCAGAAGCTCCCATCCCTTACATTGCCTATGACGATGTAACACTGAACGACATCAAAAATGTCCAATTGATTGTTTCACCAAGCATCTACCTGGGGCAAAGTGCGGAGAAAATACTTTACTACCGCACCAATGAAGGTCGCTATGGAAAAATGGAGCATGTAGGCAATAATGCCCAGCAGTCCATTTTTATCCGCTGGACTACTTACAACCCGGATGGATCAACCTACAGCGGTGGCCAAGCTAACTTGGAGGTACCCCAAAATGAGGGCTGTGACCTGGATCAGGGAATCATAAAAACCGAAGGGAGTGAGTTTGTATGGAATTACCGGGTTGGTTCCAGATACAGTCCAGGCGGAAATGAGCTGAAACCGCGAAATGGCGCGGTTTTTCGCTCCATTTCTACCAGAAGCAGCCGAATGACCGGACCAAAATCCAAGGAAGCACTTGTTTCGACTCCAATCCAGCAGCAGCAAATCATTGACTCCGCTCCCAAAACCTCCACTCCCTCCGCAGGCATCACTCCCCAGCGCCGCCTCGCTCTCCTCATCGGCAATGCGGCCTACCCTACTGCTGCCCTGCGCAACCCCGTCAACGACGCGACCGACATCGCTACTGCTCTGCGGGAAATGGGCTTCGAGGTCATCACGACCACCAACGCCAATCGCCAGAAAATGGAGGCCGCCATCGAAGACTTTGGCGCCCGCCTGAAAGACTACAACCTGGGCTTTTTCTACTACGCCGGGCATGGCGTCCAGATTGATGGCGAAAACTACTTGATTCCGGTGGACGCCAAGCTCAAATCACAAGGCGAGGTAAGGTATGAATGTTACCCGGTAGGCCGGGTATTGGCCAAAATGGAGGAAGCGGCCATCCAGGCGAATGTCATTGTATTGGACGCTTGCCGCGATAACCCTTTCGCCCGCAGCTGGAGCCGGTCGCTGGTATCGGGAGGGCTGGCCAATATTAATGCTCCGCAGGGTACCTTTATCGGTTTTGCTACTTCACCAGGCTCAACGGCTGCGGATGGTGAAGGCCGCAACGGGGTATATACCGCAGCGCTACTCGAACACCTGCGCAAGCCCAACCAGACTATTGACCAGCTTTTTAATGCTGTGAGCGGGAGCGTCAAGAAAAAGACGAACAACCTGCAAGTGCCCTGGAAAGCGAGCTCAATGTCGGAGGATTTGTATTTGCGGAATTGAGATAGGTTCTAATCAGTATTGTAATGACGATACCCGAATTGTGAAACTGGAATTTAATCCGGTTACGGTGACTATGCGATAAAAACAACCGTATTTGTAAAACCACAACTGACGCATATGAAGAACTTATTGCTGATCATTACCAGCCTGGCTCCCCTTTTTTTGTTTGGCCAAAGCCTCACTCCAAGCGTGTGGGCAAGCGCTGGATCGAACCAAACCTCCGCAGATGGCCGAGCAGCGCTCAGTTTCACTTTGGGTGAAACGGCCATCACAAGCTTGAGCCAGGCCAATGTGGTATTGGGGCAAGGATTTCACAATGGTACCATAAGCATTATAGTTGGTACAAGCGAACTGGATTTGGAATCCTGGAAACTGAAAGTATTTCCGGTACCCACTCTGGATGAACTACATATTCAGATTACTCAACCTAATGCTGACGATCAACTTCAGGCCAGTTTACTCAATGCATTGGGGCAACCTACGGGGATTTATTTGTCACTTGAGCAACCCGGTTTGCGAAGCATCAACCTGGGAAAACTAGCTCCTGGCCCTTACTTCTTGCACTTGAGAAACAAAGCTGGGCATACAGGAAGTGTCCGCATTATGAAGCTATAATTCATCACTTAATTCTTTCACCTTATATCTATGAAGTATGAAAACGAAGTTTTCATGGCTAGGGCTGTGCTTTTTTCTAGTTCCGTTTTTCCTTTGTGCTCAAAACACTGGCCTCAATTACCAGGCCGTCCTTCGCAAAAGTAACCATGAGGCTATAGGTAACCAAAGTGGTACGGCTTTAGTGAGTATTCTCTACAATGGCACGGAGCTGTATCGGGAAATCCACATTGTCAATACCGATCGATTGGGCTTGTTCAATCTGGTCATCGGCAAAGGTAATTCCGTAAGAGGCAATTTTGCTACCCTGGACTGGGGCAGCGAAGGGCGGATGGTGAAAGTCACCGTATCCGTGGGAGGCGACACGTATGATTTTGCGCCTACCGAGTTACAGGCAGTACCTTATGCAAAAGTTGCCGAACGGAGCTTGCAGCCTGGGCCAGCAGGCCCTAAAGGCGATAAAGGGGACACGGGCGCTACGGGAGCTCAAGGCCCCAAAGGAGACAAGGGCGACAAAGGTGATGTAGGCGCCATAGGAGCCCAAGGCCCCAAAGGCGATAAAGGCGATACGGGCCCTCAAGGCGACAAAGGAGACAAAGGTGACGTTGGCGCCATAGGAGCCCAAGGCCTCAAAGGAGATAAAGGCGATACGGGCGCTCAAGGCCCCAAAGGAGACAAGGGCGACAAAGGTGATGTAGGTACCACAGGAGCCCAAGGCCTCAAAGGAGATAAAGGCGATACGGGCCCTCAAGGCCCCAAAGGAGACAAGGGCGATAAAGGTGATGCAGGCGCCATAGGAGCCCAAGGCCCCAAAGGCGATAAAGGCGACAAAGGTGACGCAGGCGCCATAGGAGCCCAAGGCCTCAAAGGAGATAAAGGCGATACGGGCCCTCAAGGCGACAAAGGCGATAAAGGCGATGTAGGCGCCACAGGAGCCCAAGGCCTCAAAGGAGATAAAGGCGATACGGGCGCTCAAGGCCCCAAAGGAGACAAAGGCGATGTAGGCGCCACAGGCGCCCAAGGTCCCAAAGGAGATAAGGGGGATACAGGTGCTACTGGTCCCGCTGGTACTTACATCCCAGGAACTGGCATTTCTATTATTGGGAATACTATTTCCAATCTAGGCGATGCCGATGCCTCACCGACCAATGAGCTCCAAACGCTGTCTCTTTCCGGGAATACCTTAAGTCTATCTAACAATGGTGGTTCGGTAGCATTGCCCACAGGTTCAACTGTTAATCCAGGAGAAGGTTTGTCCTTGTCAGGAAATACCTTGAATTCTACCTGGTCACTAGTCAATGGCTCCCCATCTTTTATCAAGAACAACAATCCTGGCAGAAAATTAAGCATCGGTACGGATGCTCATCAGACCGACGCTCGGCTGCACGTCAGTGGTGGAGAAGGGCTTCTTACTGCGGGTTATTTTGAGTCAATTACCACAATAGATAATATTTCAGTGCTGAATTCAATTGTATCGGGCACTGGAGGGAATAGCGGCAACAATGGCCCCAAGGCAATCTTGGCGCGAAGTGTCCCTTCTAATGTTTTCATGTCAGCGGGGCAAGGCGTTGGGATAGGACTAAAAGCGGAGGGAGGGTATAAAGCAATCTGGGCAGAACAAATGCTCAATCCTGCATCTCAAACCAACTTGATTCTCAATACTTATGACAAAGCTTACGGGAGTGCAGAATTGAACATGGCTGGTCACTTTAAATCGCAATCCAGCATCGGCCTATTTGCTTCCAGCAGTACTAGTCATTCCATAAGAAGCAGCTCTATTGGTCGAACTGGCTCCAATACGAATTTGGGCGCAGGCCTGGTAGGGCTAAACACAGCGTCCAGCCTTGGGTTTAGTGTGGGCGTTTTGGGTGTATCAGAAGGTACTAATACATCTGCTAATGTTGGTATTATGGGCATCAGTAATCCTGACAACCAAGGCGATGGAGAAAAAATTGGCGTATATGGCTACGGCGGAATAGGCGCAACATTTATTGGCAATATAGGAATGATCGCGGAAAGCAAAAATGGAGGTAATGCTGGATTTTTTAGCAGTGAAACGCCTCCCAATTCACCCTTCCCTTTGCCCACATTAATAGCTGACAATGCTGGCTCAGGAAGGGCGGCTCAGTTCGCTTCGGGAAATTCGTCCAGCATCCCTATTGTTGAAATTGTGAATAATGGCAGCAATGGTTTTTCGCGTAACCTCAATTTACATACTTATGCCAATAATGGTATTACTGGAATTACTTTCTCGAACAGCAATACGTCTTCTCAATGGGCCATTACGAGTTCGCCAAGCGCCAGTTTTGGCGGAAGTTTTATGAGTTTTAATTTGTTTAGAAATGGAGTCGCTGAATCTTCAAGTCAATTCATGAATTTTGATGGCAATACAGGCAATGTAAGTATTGGCCCCAATGCGCCAAGCCCTAATCTCTATCGCTTATTTGTGGATGGGGAGATACGTGCTAAGACTTCCATACAGACGATCAACAATTCGCTTGCACAAGTCACTTATATGGGAACGAATATAGAAAATACCGGAGGTTTCATTGCGACGGTCAATGGATCTACTCAGCAGATATCTTCTGTAATGACCAATGTCTTTGCGCAACCACAAAAAGGACTCATTTATGTAGCTAGTTCTGGCATACTTAAAGCCCAAATGTCGGTCGATAACTCGAATAGAGGATTTGTGGCCGCTGACATTAAAAACTTCCGCATGGACGACCCCGACAATGCCAATCAGGAAATTTGGTTTGCCTGTATAGAGGGCCCCGAAGCCGCTGCATATGCAAGGGGTACAGCAACGCTTAAAAATGGTACCGCTGAAATAAAATTCGAACGCTATTTTGAAATTCTCGCTACGCCGCAAACCATGACGGTAATACTGACTCCACTTTCTGCTGATTCAAAAGGGCTTGCCGTAGTGAAGAAAACCGCCCAAGGCTTTGTAGTACAAGAACTCGGCAATGGTAAAGGGAGCTACTCCTTTGATTGGGAGGTGAAATGTGTGCGGAAAGGCTACGAAAACTACCGGGTTTACCGAAATAAGTCAGAAGACCAACCCGCCGCAACTGTTCAAGAAGCAGGCAGTAACTAACAATTGAATGCTAAACAGCCTGACCGCGGTGTGCCGAAAAGCAAGATGTGTTGGCAATAAAGCAGTTGAGATAAAACGGCACTACAATACAGAACTACTTTATTTCACATCATGAAACCCTTATTGAGCTTATTCTTAATGTGCAGCTTTTGGGCAGGGCACGCCCAAGTATTGCGCCCCTCGGTATTGGCTACAGCCGGAAGTAGTCAGTTCGATAAATCCTGGAACGCCACTTTAGTCTCATCATTTTAATGTTAAATTCATGAAAGCGAAATATTTTATGCTGGGGCTATGCCTTGCCCTGACTCCGCTGTTTCTTTTTGCCCAAACAACTACAGGCCTCAACTACCAGGCGGTACTTCGCAAAAGCAATTACGAAGCCATTGGCAACCAAAGTGGTACGGCCTTGGTGAGTATCATTCACAACAACACGGAGCTGTATCGGGAAATCCACATCATCAATACCGATCGATTGGGCTTGTTCAATCTGGTCATCGGCAAAGGTAATTCCGTAAGAGGCAATTTTGCTACCCTGGACTGGGGTAGCGAAGGGCGGATGGTGAAAGTCACCGTGTCTGTGGGAGGCGACACGTATGATTTTGCGCCTACCGAGTTACAGGCAGTACCTTATGCAAAGGTTGCCGAACGGAGTTTGCAGCCTGGGCCAGCAGGCCCTAAAGGCGATAAAGGGGACACGGGCGCTACGGGAGCGCAAGGCCCCAAAGGCGACAAGGGCGACAAAGGTGATGTAGGCGCCACGGGAACACAAGGTCCGAAAGGCGACAAGGGTGACAAAGGTGATGCAGGCGCCACGGGTGCCCAAGGCCCCAAAGGAGACAAGGGCGACAAAGGTGATGCAGGCGCCACGGGTGCCCAAGGCCCCAAAGGAGACAAGGGCGACAAAGGTGATGCAGGCGCCACGGGTGCCCAAGGCCCCAAAGGCGACAATGGTGACAAAGGTGATGCAGGTACCACGGGAGCCCAAGGCCCCAAAGGCGACAAGGGTGACAAAGGTGATGCAGGTACCACGGGAGCCCAAGGCCCCAAAGGCGACAAGGGCGACAAAGGTGATGCAGGCGCCACGGGTGCCCAAGGCCCCAAAGGCGACAAGGGTGACAAAGGTGATGCAGGTACCACGGGAGCCCAAGGCCCCAAAGGCGACAAGGGTGACAAAGGTGATGCAGGCGCCACGGGAGCCCAAGGCCCCAAAGGCGACAAAGGTGACAATGGTGATGTAGGTACCACGGGTGCCCAAGGCCCCAAAGGAGACAAAGGCGACCCTGGAGACAGTTATTGGATGGAAATTGGCCCAAATATCTTTAACACCAATACAGGCTCGATTTTGATCGGTCATAGTGCGGTCAGCCCTTTGGCTTATTCTAAGCTAGATGTAAACGGAACAGCCGCCTTTCATGCCAGTGTCACAGGAGTTAATCCCGTATTGAGAGCAGATAACACCAGTGATGATTTTGGTACTGCCCTGCTTGGAACCTCTCCAAAGGGCATTGGCGGAGCATTTTATGGTGGTCTTCGCGGCTTATATGCGGAGGTTACTACACCAGAAGGTATTGCTGCCATTCAGGCTAATGGGCGCTCACGCCCGGGATTATGGGGACAAACCGAGACTGCGCAAGGGGTGTTTGGACAAGCCTATACCACCGGAACGGCGGGGCATTTTGTGGCTAATGCTGGTATAGGAGGGTTTTTTACTTCTACAAGTGGAGCGGCTTTGATCACCGATCAAGGGAACGTTGGTATTGGTACTTCCACTCCAGGGCAAAAATTATCGGTCAATGGTTCGATGGGGGTGAAAGGCTCAATTACAATCGCTGCCAATGCCTCAAACGACGCTTCAACAATTGCCCAGAATGGTAAAGATTTTAACATTACCAATCCTCAATTGGGCAATATCATTTTACGCAGTGAAAATGGCCCCTCTTTTATCAGTATTGGTAACAACCGTCAGACGGGCATCAATACATTGAACCCCGCGGGAACATTTCATATAACCCAGAACTGTTGCAGCCAAACTTCTTTGCTATTGACCGGCGGTAATATTGGCGAAACCTACAACGATGGAGCTCGAATTACTATAGAAAATAACAACAATGAGTCGATTATGAAGATAGTTAACTCAGAATACGGTGTTATGCAATTGATCAACGGAGCCAATGGAGGGGTGCAGTTATTTGGGGCATCTTTTATTCCTATGGTTGACAACTCTACAGATTTAGGTCGTAGCAATGCCCGCTGGAGAACCATCTGGTCGGCTATCGGAACCATTCAAACCTCCGATGCCCGGCTAAAAAAGAACATTCAAAACCTCAACTACGGATTGTCTACCGTGCTCAAAATGCGTCCGGTAAGCTATCAATGGAAAGCCGACTCACCCTCAAAAGTGAGTAATCTAGGTTTTATCGCTCAGGAAATGGTGCAAGTGGTTCCGGAAGTGGTGATCAATGAAGAGGATACCTATGGCATAAAGTATGCGGACTTAATTCCCGTCCTTACTAAAGCCATTCAGGAACAACAAACCGAGATAGAAGCCCTTAAAAAAGAAAACGAAGAACTGCGCTCGAAGACCACACAAGTCCTTAGCCAGCAAGAACTGCTCGGACAAAAAATAGCAAAACTGGAAGCCTTGGCGCTTTCGGGCAAAGTCAATTAAGCTTCGCTAAACCTGAGCGGATCAGGCGCGGTATGCCATGCCGAAAAGCGAGAAGAGTAGGCAATCAGTTATTAAACCCAAATTTCCAAAAATGAAATGAAGGCGGCAATTTCATCCAACTTCAACTACAAATAAACCTACACCATGAAAAAAACCACCATTCTCTTCCTCGCAATAACCGTGCGAATTTCCCTTTTAGCACAAAATGCGACCACCACCGACCCAAAACTCGATGCCACCCAGGTCGTCGAGCAACTCCTCAATACCAAAGTGTTCATCGACTATAGCAATTCCAAAAAGGGCATCGAAAACCAGCTTTTGGCGCTCAATAACCTTTCCAGCATCAGCCCGGAAGATTACAACGCACTACAAGGAGCCTACGGCCAAACCAAAGCCAGTTTTGACCAGTTTTTGAACCTGGTGCGCCAGGACATGCTCGATTACCAGCTTTTTGAACGGGCGGCCAATGGGGATCAAGCCACCATCACGCGTTACCTTAGCGCCTACAACGCCGGAGTGGCGGTTTACAACCAACAGTTTCAGCCGGTATACAATAGGGTGGTTAAAACCAGAGGGTTGAAGGATTGGTTGGAACCCCTGGCCTTGCAGGCCTTCAACTTTTTGGGCCCCTTGTTCAAAGGAAAAAATGCGCGCCAAAACTTGTTGCTGAATGAGCTTTTACTCGCTTCCAAAAAGCATTTCCTAAACAGGATGGAAATGAACCCCTGGGAGGCTTTGGTCCGCATTCAGCCCAGTGGGGGCGTAGACTCTGGCAACAACACCGGCAACGTTTCAGGCGCCAATTTGCCGGGCAGTAATGCCCGCCCCTCAATGCCTCCAGCCCTGCTCAATTCAACCGATGCCCTGCTGGAAGACCCTGTGATGAAAACCCTCACCGGAAGTTTGGAAATCCTCATTGCGGGTACTCCGATGCGGAGTATGAATTTTGGAACACCCTCTCGTTCCCTCAAGCGCAACCTGATCATTGGAGAAGCTAGCCCTAATGCCAATGTCAATGTGGCTTCGACACTTCCAGTGTTGACCAGTACCGAAAGTTATGGGGAAGGTACTGCGTTTCAGATTCGGGTGCAAAATACGGCATTGCTCTACGCTTTTGTGCTCAATTCGGATGGTAGTTTAGCCCCCATTTACCCTTTTACGGAAGCATTTACACGCAGTTTCCAAATGAGCAAAAGCCGAAACCTGGAAGTTGGGCCGCTCATGTTACAAGACGCCGCAGGGCATACGACCATCCCCGCCAAAAACGCCAATACAGGGGCGGAGAACTACCTCAAAATCACTGGAACAGCGGAGAAAGAGCAACTTTGTCTGGTGTTGTCCAAATCCGAGATAGACCTGAACGATGCACTTACTCGCTTGCAACAACTACCGGGTAGTTTGGCCGAACGAGTCGCAGCACTTTGGCAACTGGAACCACATTGTGCCTCTTTGGGCGAGGCTGGCTTGAATATGAATGGAGGGAAAATTGGATTCAATGTGAGCAGCACGGAAAAATGGTTGTTGCCGCTGGTGTTTGAAATTCAGCGTTGAAGGCGCCGCCACCAAACAGACGTCATTCCGAATTCTAAACTTCAGTTATTCCAAAACTTGCGATGACGTATACTGACCGAAGGCCCAGATCGAAGCGTCTGGAGCCGGGGCGAGCGTTGGACCTTGGTGCAACCCTTGTGTCCGAACTTGCACTGGAGTTTGGGTTTTATGCACAACAGCTTGTTTCATGGCAAGCTGTTGTGCCCATAAGGCGATCCTGCTTTGCAAGCGGAACCGGCGGCGCTTCCGGACTCAGGCTGCGGAGGGGAAATATACGGACAAGCCGTAGTTATGAAAAATACTACAAGATGAGCTCCAAAGGGGGGCAGTCCATTACCCTAAACACCAACCACCAATCACCAACCACTAACCCACCGTTCCCCGTCCACCGTCAACCGTCCACCGTCAACCGTCAACCGTCGCTTGGTAGATATTCAAGATCAGCTCAGAAGTCGCTTTGGCGCTACGGCCATCAGCTATGGGTTTCCTCCCGGTTTGGGCAGCGTGTTCAAAGTCGCGGAGGATGCGCTGATGGGCGCTGGTATCGGTCACGGCGGCGCTGGTGGCCCCATCGTGGGTGTAGTGGAAATCAGATTGGGCAGGATTGGGCACGTCATGGAAGTGCCATTGGGTGATGGCATCATCGGTCATGACGAAGCTCCCCTGGTCGGAGTGCACTTCCAGGCGGGCGGCGAAGCCGGGCCTGGTGGAAGTCGAAGCGATGATCGTTCCGATCATGCCGTTAGGGTGCCGGAGCAAGGCGGCGCCGTGGTCTTCGACCTCTATGGAATGCGTAAAGGTACCCATCATGCTGACGATCTGGATCGGCATGCCGAAAAACCAGAGGTAGAGGTCGATATTGTGGCAAGCCTGCTGCATGAACGGGCCGCCGCCATCCAGGAGGTATCCCCCCCGGTAATCGCCGCTATCGTAATAGGCCTGATCCCGGAAAAATTTGGCGGACAAGTCTGCCGCAAAAACCTTTCCCAGGGCGCCTTGATCGAGTAACGCCTTGATAGACCGGTTATCCGGAGCGGTGCGGCGCTGGTAGGCCACGGCCAGCGTTACCCCGGCCGCTTCGCAAGCCGCCAGGGCCCGGTCCATGTCCTCCACCGTGATGCCCAGCGGTTTTTCGACGAGGACGTGTTTGCCGAGCCGGGCGGCGGCAGCAATGCCCTCGCCGTGTAGCCCGTTAGGGGTGGCGACGATCACGGCGTCAAAAGGCGCCGAAACTGCATCGAGCCCGGTCCAGCATGGAATCGCCGGGTCTGCCTGCACGCGCCTGCCCGACCGGCTCACGCAACCCACCATCGCACTGCCCGGCATTTCCTCCATCGCGCGAACGTAGGTGTTGGCAATATTTCCCGTACCGAGGATAATGTATTTCATAAGATGTTGATTAACGCGATTCCTTTTCCATTTCTTCCTTGGCCGTAATATCTCTATCCAGGGCAAAAGAACATGCAAGGATGGTATTGCTGCGAGCCCTTATCCAAAATCCATTGATAAGGGCTCAGGCTCATTCCCCCGATTTGGGTCATTTAGGTTGCCTTTCATCATTTGCAAGGTTTTCAGGCTAAATTTAAAAAATACAATAAACCAAAAACACACCTTGCTCAATGTTAACAGCTTGTATGCATTTTAAGGACAAGCTATTTAGAAATTATTATCATAGTTAAACCTGCCATGTATAAAAGTAACATTATATTCAACAATAGCTTGGTTCCCTTTGATGCTTTATCAAACTCTTTCCAAACATAAATACCCCAAAGCGCAGCAACTACAGTTGCTCCTTGCCCTAAGCCATAAGACACTGCAGGGCCTGCTTTTCCAGAAGCAATAATGCTGAGCGACATTCCTATACACCATATCATACCACCTAAAACCCCAATTAAATGGTCTTTTTTTAAGCCATTGAAATAGTCGTTAAAAGCAACGGGTGTTCCACTAAACGGACGCTTCATTTGTATGGTATTAAAAACAAAGCTGCTAACAACAATACCCACCGCAAAAACTACCAAAGCTGTATAAGGAGTAAGTTTGCCAGCCTCAGGAATAGTAAAATTTGTCACCATTGAACCGGCGACATATTTGTAAAACAACCCCATTAAAGATCCGCTTACTACTGACAGGATCAATCCTTTTTTAGAAACACCGGATGTAGAATTGGTTTGCAAATTATGATAAGCCCTTGCGTTTAAAATTATTGCCAACGCAATTAAAGTAACACCTCCAAAAATCAAAACCGGATTGCCCTGGGGAGTTGATATATAATTAACAATTACGCCTAATACCAGTGCAATGCCTATACCTACAGGAAAAGCTACTGACATACCCGCAATTCCTATTGCCGCTACTAATAAGATATTTGCCAAATTAAAAACAACTCCTCCTACAAAAGCAGAAAATAAATTGCTATTACCTGCTTGACCAATATCATTCATAAACGACCTTCCTTCGTCTCCATAACTTCCCAATGTAAAAGCCAGTAAGAGAGTAGTAATTAAAATGCCAAAGCCATAGTCCCAATACAGCAATTCGAACCGCCATGTTTTGGTGGTGAGTTTGGTGGTATTTGCCCAACTACCCCAGCATAGCATGGTGATTACACAAAGCACAATAGCCAGCCCGTAATTTTGTACGACATACATAATGTTTGTATTAAACGGTGATCAATGGTAAATTGATGTCATTCCTGTAGGGTATTGATGACTGCGCCCCCATTCTTGTTACGGAAAGGGAAGCAGCTTCGACAGCAAATTTTACTGCGCTTTCCCAATCTTTTCCTTCAATGAGTGCCACTACTAACGCACCATTGAATGTATCCCCAGCCGCAGTAGAATCTATTGCTTGCACAACCGGGGCACTAACCTTAAAATGTTGTGTATTGTTTTGAAAATAGGCCCCATGTTTCCCAAGCGTAATGATAACATTCTGAACTCCTTTTATTAAAAATATTTCAGCAGCCTGAAAAGCAGTTATTTCATCATATACTTTTATGCCAGTCAGAAAAGTTGCTTCCGTTTCATTGGGTGTAATAAGGAATAAACCATTCAACAACTCGTCAGATAAGTTTTGTGCAGGAGCAGGGTTAATAATAACTTTCTGAAGATTAGCCTTTGCTCTTTTGAAAACAGATGCAATAGTTTCCATTGGAATTTCCAATTGCATTAAAATAATTTCTGCTTCATCGATATCCTTAACCTGTTCAATATCCGTCGGCAAAAGATTGGCATTGGCGCCGGGAGCAACAACAATACAATTTTCTCCCTCCTCGTTAACCATAATCAAAGCAGTTCCAGATGGATTTTTTTCGTCAATAAAAACAAAATCAGTGTTGATATTTTCTTTTTTTAATCCATCAATACTTTGCTTTCCGAAAATATCATTCCCTACTTTTGCAACAAATTTTACATCTCCGCCCAATCTGGCAGCAGCAACCGCCTGGTTTGCACCTTTTCCGCCGGCATTCATTAAAAAAGTACCTCCCATGATGGTTTCGCCGGGGCCCGGAAGCGATTTTGATTTTACCACCATGTCCGTATTGGAACTGCCGATAACTATTATTTTTCCCTTACACATTTGATTTCAGTTTAATCAGTTACATTTTATCCAATCCACTTTCACAACATTTGATTTGGCCTGTATTTTTATTGTATTCCTTCCTTTCTTCAATTTATAAATGCCAAAATTTATTTCATTGAACTCTGTACTGCTTACCAAAACATTTACTTTTTTCTTATTGATACTAACTGCCAGTTCTGTGGGCGCTGTAACTGCGGATGCCCTGAGTGCAAGGTCATATTTTCCAGTAGTTAAATTTTCAAAACGGTAAACCACCCATTCAGATACTTGAAGTTCAATTGATTGCTCCGACCAAAATTGGTCTGTATCCTTACTGTCAAGATTTATTTTCACCGGCTCGTCCTTTCTGTAAAATTTTGATTTGTTTATGGTGTCTAGTACAAAGTAAGAATGCTTGAACCCATTATGTCCATAATTTTCAGCCTCAATTTTTCCTGGAATTCTTGGCAATATAGCATTGCATACGTCTTCAAAATAATCGCAGTTGGAAAGTTTAATATTCTCTAGAAATTCATTCAATACTTTTTCAGCAAGTACAGCATCCGGTTTTGCTCCACCCTTGGTATATTCTGATATTAAATCCCAATTGTCTGGCTTTTTAATTGAGTAAGGCGTATTCTGGGTGTCTAATTTTTTCCAGGGCCAAAAAGAAAAACCGATGTTGTTCGCTTCAAATAATTGTGTGGTTGCCCAATAAATGGCATTCCCTTTTTCGCCAGTTTCGCCAACCCATATCGGCGTGTTAAGTTCCTCCCGTTTTTTTAAAAATTCATCTATGCTATTCAAATTATCGGGTCTGGCCCAACAATAATAATGAAACTGATAAAAAGTATTATTATCGAATGGTTTATCAAAAAGCGACCAATCGTTTGACCAATCGAACCCTTCTAAAGTAATCATGTGCCTCTTATCTATTTTGCGTATTTCAGAAGTGATTCTTTGGTACAGCGGGACTAGTAAATGCTTGTATTTATCTGCCGCTCCAGATCCTTTTGGCAAAGGTTCATTCAGTAAATCATAAGCGGCAACAGCAGGCTCGTCTTTATATCGCTGTGCAATTTTAATCCAGAGATCAACCAGCTGATCCTGGTATTTTTTTTCAATAAAAAGTTCGGGTATATTGTTCGGGCTATCATCAATATTGGCGCCCGTTTGCCCACCAGGCGCTCCATGCATATCAATTATTACATATATTCCATATTTTTTACACCATGAAATCAGGTTATCTATTAAAAGAAATCCTTCTTCAACGTAAATGGGATTTTCTCCTTCAGTTAAAAATAGTCTGGAGTTTAATGCCGGTCGTACTGAATTAAATCCCAGTTCGGCAATTCGCTTTATGTCTTCTTCTGTGATATAGTTTTCCCTGTACGCTTTCCAGAACTGTACAGCCTTCTCTTTACCAATCAAGTCGGCAATAACTTTTTCAATTTTTCGGGGGCGATCTCCCAGGTTTCCAAACTTCCACATGTATCCTTCAGGTAAAAGCCAGTTTCCAAGGCCAACCCCTTTTAAGAAAACTTTCTTTCCTGATTCATTCACAATATTCTGACCTGCTGTATGTAAAAAACTTATACCCTTTTCCTGTTTTTTTTGGGCGAAAGAAACCATGCTGTTGAGTAAGATTAAAAACAGGAGCACTATTTTTTTCATCTCTTTAATTTTTCATTTGCACGGGTAACCAAACTCTCATTTCACCGCCAGTTTGGCTGGCTTCTGAAAAGGGTACCAAAACAATTTTCTCATTGCTATTTAATACCTCCACTGAATAGGCCTGCTTACCTATCCAATTAGCTGGTAATATTCCCGATTCAGTCGCCAAACTAAGATGGCTGATTGCTACTCCTTCTTTCGAATTTGAAATAAGGCTATTTGCGCCAACCGAATTTAAACTTTCATCAAATGCCAAGACCTGTGGTCCACGTTGAATAGCATACAGGTTGGGATAATTTTTCCCTCCAGGAATGGTTGTAGCTGGCATATCAAAACTGATCATCACTTTCTCCCTGGATTTCCATTTTTTGTTGATGGTTATAAATTGATTGGGCCTGCCATTGTAAATACTATCTCCTACTTGAGCTGTGTAATTGCTACACCAATAAGGCACTCTTAATGATATTGGGAAAGTGCCGGGTTTTGAGCAACTAACGGTTAAAACCAAGTTTCCACTTTCAGGAAAGTTTCCTTCTAAATTGAATGCAACATCAATACTGCTTTTGCCGGAGGTAATTATTTTATCTTTGTAAAAAGCAGGTTCATAAAATAAAACGGTTGGGGTTTTCCCTATGTTTCCAAAAGTGAATTTGGGGACTAATGCAATGCCTCTTGGCACACTGGACTGGCAACAGGTTATATGGCAAGTATAAGGCTTTTTACCTATCAATGGGGTGTAGTAACTCACGCAACCGGTTTGTGGGTTTTCGGCAGCAAGCAAATGATTATACACTGTTTTTTCCAATTCGTTCAGATATTTAATATCTCCAGTAGTTTCAAATAAATTTTGATTAAGCTGCACCCAGGTGGTTGTCACACATCCTTCACCCATATTATCTTTAATGCCTGCAGGCAAGTATTTGTCTTCCTGAAAATATTCATGAGAACTGGAAGTTCCTGTAATGTATAGTTGATTGGTCACAACATCCTGCCAGGCTAATTCGGTAGCTTTCAAAAAATTTTTATCGCCTGTTATTTGATAGAGTTTAATCAATCCAACATAATTAGAGAGCATTTCATACGATTTATTATTACCTACTTTATTAACTTTTCCCGTTGAAAGGATTGAACTGATAATTTTTGGGCCGTTATCCTGATCCCATGCTTCTAAAATGTAATAACAAAAATCCAAATACTTTTTGTCCGCTGTGTATTTGTATAATTCTACCATTGCATCTAATACACTGGTGGCAGCCATACCCATATGCGTCCCCGCTGTAATAATATCCATTTGGCCAGGCTTATTTCCAAATGTTCTGCATAATAGGTTCCCCATTTTTACACATGACTCCAAAGCAGGCTTATACCCCGTAGCTGCATAATAAGTCAGTAATCCGTGCAGGTTATATTTGTGGCTCCATACATCCCAGCTGGTCCAGTATTGATCTGGAGTGTACGTACCTAAATAGCCATCTTCCTTTTGAGTATTGATCAGTTGAAACATTAACCTGTCCATTTGCTTTTTTAAATTCTGGTCGCCAGTAAGCTTCCATACATTACAAGCAGCCTCTAAATACTTCCCTATATGCTCGCCAGCCCAAGGGTGAATTCCTGGCCGATCTAAATAGGAACCTATTAAGCCAAATTCATCAACTTTTAACAACCTTTGCGTAAGATTTTTTTCAAACCTGGTTCCTAAGTAGCCAGTGAATCGTTCATTTTGAAAAGCAACCGTGTTGTAATTGTTTTGAGTTTTATTTTTTACTACCGGTTTTACTTCTTTCAGAACAGGAATTTCAAGATGATTTGCAGCAATAAAAACCTGTTCCTTTTTGGTGAAGAGCTTACTGTTGTTATCATTAATCTGATAACCGACATTAAATACATTGTCGGTTGAAGATTTGAAATTTGAGAATGTCACCGTTGTTTCCGCCCCTGCTTTTGCCTGTAGGTTTACATTTTTTGTGCCGGTAAACAAAATTTTTTTATTTGCCTTGTCGGCTATCCAGAATTTCACTGTTCCGTTAAAAGCAAGGTCGGTTTTATTTGTAAAGGTAATTTTTGCAGTAAAACTGTTTTTTGCTGTTTCTATGAAGCTATGGCTCACCGAAACTTCGTCAATCCAGCCAAGCGGTTCAATACGGTAAGGGCCTTCCCACATACCCATTCCGCCAACCAGATTATAAATCCTTACGGCAATTAAATTTTCTTCGTCCCATTGTACCATATTTTCGGGTATGGTATAGACTCTTTGTTCTGACCATTGGGTAACATAGTTCGGCGGCAAAGAACCTGTTTCTCCAATTAGTTTCCCATTAAAATATGTCTGATCAACATCATCGATTTTACCAAGTCTAAGCTTTAATCCCTTTCCGTTATTGGTTTTCATCGTTGATGGGATAACCAATTTGATTCTATACCAACAAAAAGATGAGTCGTTTTTAACGTCATTAAAACTATTGGGAAATATCAGGGTTTGCCATTCCCTATCGTTGAAAGCCGGGCTTGCCCATTCCGGGTCATCGCCAAATTTAAATTTACTTTCTTTAGGCAAGGAAATTGATTGCGAAAAACTATTTAGGCTAATCAATATGAAAACTGCTGTCTTTATTAATTTCATATCCTTTTTAATTTATTATTGCCGACCCATAAAAACTACGCCCCAACGCCTAAACGCGTTAACGTCCTTCCGTCATCGGACGGCGCTTGCGGATATGATCGGCCATAATTCCGAGAAGTTCCCGGCGTTCCGGACCCCAGCAGTGGGGCTGCCCGTCGCCGTAGGTGACCGTGCCTCCGTATTCCGGCTTGGCGGCTTTGAGGAATTCTTCCATGAGTTTGACGGCCGGATTGAGGAAATAGGTATCCATGTCGCCCATGTAGATGTGGAGTTTACCCTGAAGCTTGGGGCCCAGGGCAGTCCAGTTGCGCTGGAGGTATTCCCGGAGGTCGTAGTGTTCCTTCCAGTATTGGGCCACTGCGGGGTCGATCGCGCCGGTCTTTTTGTCGAACAGCGGCTGGACATAGCCGTCGGGGCCGATGGGGCCAAAGATGGCTTCGAAAATATCCACCTGCTCGCCGGAGCGGTTTTTCGTCCCCATAACGAGTTCCATGTGGTTGCGCTGCTGGTACGTCAGGCGGGTGACGCCGTCGGTGGTGCGGTCGCTCGGCGTGGGTACCTTAACCCAGCCAAATTCCTTGAAATAGGCGTTTTTATCTTTATAAATATCCACCGCCTGGAAGTAGCGGAAATCCACCGGGTCGGGGCAAAGCGAAAAGGCGCCGCCGAAGAAATCGGGGTAAAAGATCTGCAGCGCCAAAGCAATCCAGCCGCCGGTAGAACCGCCGGAGAGCACGCGGGCATACGGCTGCCGGATGATGCGAAACTGCTCTTCCACCGCTGGGATCAGTTCCTGCAGGATGGCGTCGCCATAAGGCCCCGTATTGGGCGAATTGACGGCGTAGCTGTCGTCATAGTACGGGCAAGGGTGCTGGAAGGTGACCAGGATCATCTCCGGACTGGCGTCCGACATCCAGAATTTCGAGAACTCCGCCCCGGCGCGCATTCGGGGGTTGGTCCCCTCACCTGCTGCTGCTTCGTTAAACCCGTTGGGCGCCGCCAGGGAAAAATGGCCCTGGATGTAATTGACAGGGTAGTACTTGCCCGGGTTTTCGTGGTATCCTCTTGGCAGCAAGATCGTTGCCCCCAGGTACATGGGCTGCCCCCAGAAGGCGGTCAGGATCTTGCTCTGAAACTTGATGCGCTTGACCCATCGGGTGTCTTCGGGGACCTGTACCGGCGGGATGACGTTTTTGCACACCAGGGAGATCGTTTGGGGCCGGGCCGGATCGAGCGTCACCTTCTGCACGTCGCTGTACAGGTTGCCCGGGGAAACCTGGAAGCGCTGCCCCTCCCACTGGTCCTGGTGCATCCAGAGCGTATGGCCGTCCGACCGTTTAAATTCCGTGTATATGTTTACAAATCCCTGCACATAATAGTCTCCGGCTGGCAGCTCGCCGAGGCGCTCCAGCGGATAGCCCATGGTCTCCGGCCCGATCAGAGAGCCGGCGCCTGGCGCCAGCTTCTCGACGTCCTTGCCAAAAAACGGCGTGCCGTGCGTGCCGATCTGCAAGCGGGGCTCGCGGGTATTGTCGCGTGCGATCATCACGTATACCCGGCCGGTGACCGGCCCGGCATGGGCTTCTTTGGCAAAAGAAACGGAAAAGGCAATGCCTTTGGCCTTTGGGCCAGATTGCGCGGCGGCAGGCTCAAGACCGATCCCGGCGAAAAGCAGGAGAAAAAGGGCGTTGAATTTCATGTTTTGGCGTTTTTTGATTCGAGCTACAAGTAACTACTTTTTCCATTTTTGCGCAGTTATTGAGACAGCCCCAGTTTGGGACGGGAAACAGACTGCCGCCGCGCTCCTTCACTACTTCGCCACTATCTTCGCCATATCGGCCTCCAGCGACTTCTGGGGGTATTCGGTGATGCGGCCCAGTTCCAGGCCTTTACGCAGGAAGATAAAGGTGGGTACGTACTCGATCTTTGCTTGCGCCGCTTCGCCGCCAGGGGTGGTTTTGCGGCGGTCGGGGTGGTTGTCGACGGCGTAGACCTGGAGGCGGGATTCAGGAAACTTCAAGAAGTCGAGGATCTTATAAAATTGCGGCACCTCCAATTGGCTATCGCTACACCAGGTACCCATAAAAACCTGGATCTCGACGTCTTTCAGCGACTGGGCTACGCCCGCTAGCTCACTTTCGCGCACCTTGTATTCGGAATACGTTGGGTCATACCAGCCTTTGAACGGAGCGGTCTGAAATCCGGCACGGTTGACGGCCCCCAGCAGCATGGCTTCGCCTTCGTGGGAGGTGACTTGTTTGTTGAGTTCAGGAATTGCAGCCGTTTTGGACGCCATTTTAGGCGAGCAAGCGGAGAAAAGGGTAACGCCCGCAAGAAGGACAAAAAAAGCGATGTGATTTTTCATTGGTTCTTTTTGTTTGGATACGAATTCTCTGTTTAATACTCAAAATACAGAGCCTTGAAAATAAACCTTTTTTCCAGAACGGTCCAGGATACAAGCAGGGAATCTATTCCTTATTTTTAAGGAAAATGCCTGAAAGCCCCTTGGAATAGGGTCAAGGGATTATTTTTTCTTTCACCTAAAAACAAAACCAATATGGACCGCAGACACTTCATTATCACCGCCGGCGCAGCCGCAGGCGGCTTGATGGCCTCGCCTGCCGGGGCGCTGGCGAATATTGCCCATAGCGAAAGAAAAATCCGAATGGCTATGGTCGGCACAGGCGTTCGTGGAATAGGCATGTGGGGCCGGGACGTCGTAGCCGGGTATGGCCATCTGGTTGAGTTTGTGGGCCTGTGCGATATTAACCCCGGCAGGCTTGCCTACGCCAAAAAGTATATGCAGGTCACCTGCCCTACCTTCACGAATTTCGACGAGATGATGCGCCAAACCAAACCCGACGCCCTGATGGTCACTACCGTGGATGCCACCCACGACGAGTTCATCATCAAAGGGCTGGAGCAGGGTGTCCACGTCATCACCGAAAAACCGATGACTACCGACGAAACAAAATGCCAGGCCATCCTCGACGCCGAGCGGCGCACCGGCAACAAGATCACCGTAGCGTTTAATTACCGCTATTCGCCCCACCGCCTCAAAATCTATCAGCTCCTGCGCGAAGGGGCAGTAGGGAAGATCACTTCCGTCGATTTCCACTGGTACCTAAATACTTCCCACGGAGCCGACTACTTCCGCCGCTGGCATCGCCTGCGCAGTAAAGGCGGGTCGTTGCTGGTCCACAAATCGACCCACCACTTCGACCTGATCAACTGGTGGCTGGAATCAGAGCCTTACGAAGTGTTCGCTTACGGCAAACTTGAGCACTACGGCAAAAACAACCCGTTCCGCTCCACCCACTGCCGGGCTTGCCCCCATACCGCCAATTGCAAATTCTTCTGGGACATGACCAAAGACGAACACCTCATGAACCTTTACGCAGCCAACGAGGGGCACGACGGCTACCTGCGCGACGGGTGCGTTTGGAAAGAAGACATCGACATCTTCGACAAAATGGCCGTTACCGTGAAATACGCCAACGACGTACAAATGAGCTACTCCCTCACCGCCTATTCGCCCTATGAAGGATACCGCATCGCCTTCAACGGAACCGAAGGCCGCCTCGAAGCATGGATCAAGGAAAGCCAGCCCTGGGAAGCAGAACCCTACGACGAGCTCCGGCTCACCAAAAACTTCGGCAAAACCGAACTCATCCAAATACCTCACCGGCAGGGAGGCCATGGAGGAGGCGATAAGCTGCTTAAAGACAAAATATTTGGCGTCACTGAAAAAGACCCCTACCGCCAATCGGCAGGTTCAAGGGATGGGGCCATGTCCATCCTCACCGGCATCGCCGCCCGGAACAGCATCGATACCGGCCTGCCCGTGAAGATCGGGGCGCTGACGAGTCTGCAGCCAAAGGCGGAAAGGGAATAAATTTAAAATAAACGGGCAAACTGGCTTTCCAGGTGATTGCGCATCGCGTTGCGCAGCATCTCGGCGGAGCCGTGTTCGATCGTGTGCACGATTCCTTTGTGCGATACGTACTTTGTCCGTGAAACCGGCTTGCCGAGCAGGCCGCTGCGGTGCACGAAATCGAACAGCGGCAGCAGCAGTTTCTGGAATTTTTTCATCGTTTCGTTCCCGGTGATCTCGTACAGCTTGCCATGAAAGCGGGTTTCGTGCTCGATGTTAAAGGCCAGGTCTTGCGACAGGTCGGGCTCCACGGCAACAATGGTCTTGAGCTCTTCGATGTCCTCTTTCGTCACCCGGGCCATGATGAGGTCCGCCATGCCAATCTCCAGCACGAGCCGGAACTCGAACAGGTCGCGCAATGTGTCTTCATCCAATGCCTTTGGGATGAGGGATTTTTCCAACACCCCCATCAGGTCGGGATTTGCGAGTACAGCGCCCTTCTTTTTCTTCGTTTCCACCAGACCGATCATGCGCAGGCGGGACAATGCCTCCCGGATCACTGTACGGCTGACGCCCAGGGAATTGGCCAGGTCGATCTCCTTGGGAATGGAATCCCCCGCTTTGAAGTTGTTTTCAATGAGGTAATCCACCAGTTTTTCCTCTACCCTATCTACCAGCGAGCTGTTGTCTATGGCTTTCAGACTCGTTTTTAAATCTATCAAGTCCATGTTTTATGTATTATATGTATAGGTTTATTCAAAAAGACGCTGCACTAAATAACGCCCCCACCCACGGCTATGTCCAACATAACATCCAGCAAAACACCTTCTGGAACTGCCGCCCGGTGCTGAATACCGCACGTGAAGCATTCAAATATAGGCTTTTTTACCGCACAAACACAAAAAGAACGCCGGAAAGTTCCATGCACATCCCCGTCCTTGTTCCTTTTTTCGGACCGGCGACTCAAAGCCCACCTGAATATTTCCATGCGCTTTAGTTTACGACCGGCAGACCAATTGGGTTTCGTTTATTTTTATTTACTCATAAAAATCTAAATATCAATTAATTAATCGAAAATAATTGATTGCTAAAATTTAAATGCAATATGTCATACAAAATAACCCATAGAAAAATTTGGCCATACGGCATATGTCGCTATCTTTAGCGAAAAGTTATTATGTCATACATAAAAGAACGATAATGAGAAAAGGTTCACTTTGCAAATTGTTATTTACTTTTCTCCTCTTGGCCGGATGTTCTGCACTCCTGGCTCAGGGAGTAGTTATTACCGGCGTCGTCACGGACGGCGAGTTTGCCACCCCGCTGCCCGGGGTAAACATTGAAGTCAAAGGAAAAGGTACCGGTACGCTGACGGATGGAAACGGGGGCTTTTCCCTGACCGCCGAGCCTGCCGATGTGCTTGTATTCAGTTTCATCGGTTATGCGACGATTGAAATTGCAGTGAACGAACAGCGGGTCATCAACCTGGCGATGTTTCCCGAAGCCACCAAACTGGGCGAGGTGGTCGTCGTGGGGTACGGCACCCAGTCGCGCGCCAACGTCACCAGCGCTATCGGCAAGCTAGACAAAGAGATCCTGAAAAGCGCGCCGCGCTCCAACGTGGGTTCCGCGCTGCAAGGGTCGATCTCCGGCCTTCGGGTAATCAACAACTCCGGTACGCCGGGCGCAGCGCCCACCATCCTGCTTCGGGGAGGGGCTTCTATCAACAGTCCCGGGGCGCCTCTGGTGGTTGTCGACGGGATTATCCGCTCGTACAACGACATATCTCCCGACGACATCGAGTCGATCGAATTGCTTAAAGACGCCGCCGCCACCGCGATCTACGGCGCCCGGGCCAACAACGGGGTTATCCTGATCACCACCAAACAGGCAAAAACCGGTACAGCCCAGGTATCTTATAAGTTCGTACGCGGGGTCAATACCGACCGCAAAGACTACGAATACCTCAACGCCAAAGACTTCATCTACTTCTCCCGCCTGGGCCACTTAAACTCCCAGCGCACCCTGGCCCAGGCCAACTCCCAACGAGGTTTTGGCCTTTCCACCAACGCCGCTGATCTGGCTTCCTTCGATATCCGAAAATACGATGCCTCCACGGCCCCTCTTCTTCAGGTAGGCTGGGACACGATCGCCGACCCCTACGGCGGCACGATCATTTTTAAAGATCACAGCGGGGAGGTAAAAGATATCATCTTCCGCAACGCCAATACCAACGACCATTTCGTCAACGTCACCGGCGGAAACGACCGCGGGAAATACTACGCCAGCTTTAACTACTACGACGAATCCGGGATCATCGTGGGTTCGGATTACAAACGCTATACCGGAAACATCAACGGATCCTACAAAGTAAGCCCCAAACTGGAGGTCGGCACCGCCGCGTCGTTCTCTACCTCCTCACAATACGGCGTTATCTCCTCCGAAATAAACACCTTATACCGGAATATCGCCATCTGGCCAACCTTCAACCCCTGGCTGGACTCGCTCAAGACCAAGCCCAACCCAGGAAACGGGAACGCCGACGGAAACCCGCTGTACTGGCTGGATAAGACCGTTCGCCGAAACGAAATCAACCGTATCACCGGCAACGGTTCGGTCAAATACGATATTCTGAAAGGGTTTTATGCCAAGGTGAGCGGCAGCGTGTACCTGGCGGAAAGCATCAACGAATCGTTTACCAAAGCGACCCAAACTTACTCGCAGATCTTCGCCAACCCGCCGGTATTTACGACCACCCGGCCTGCTTCCTGGACCTTCTCTAGGGAATTCCAGACGCAGTTCAACGGATTGCTGAATTATTCCGGGACTATTGCCAGTAAGCACAACATCGACGCAATGGTCGGGGCCGAGTATTTCGACGAGAAAGGCCTGGGGTCTCAGGTTTCCGGTACCGGGGCGCCTACCGACGACATTCCCACCGTCAACGCCTCTACCTTATTTGCCGCTGGAAGCAACTTCAGTTCCAAATCGGAATACCGAATCATCTCCAACTTTGGGCGGGTCAACTACAACTTCGACCGGAGGTATCTGATCTCGCTGGTGCACCGCCTCGACGGGATCTCCAGCCTTGCCGAAGACAACCGCTGGGGCTTCTTCCCGGGTATGTCTGCCGGCTGGAATATCCACAATGAGCCATTTTTTAGCAACAGTGCCATCTCGAATACGCTGTCCACCATCAAGCCGCGCGTCAGCTACGGCGTTAACGGAAACGTGGCCGGCATCGGCAACTACGAGGTGCAGGGCGCTTACGGCTCCCAGGGCAACTACAACGGCAGCCTCGGATTCCTGAACACCGGCGTTATCAACGGCGGCCTGCGCTGGGAAAAGAGTAAAACGTTCGACATTGGCCTCGATCTGGGCTTGTTCCGCGACCGCATCTCCCTGATTTTCGACTATTTCAACCGCGAGACCAGCGACCTGCTCACCAACCTCACCCTGCCAAGCTACACCGGGTTTTCCTCGATCCGTACCAACCTGGGTACCTTCCAAAACCAGGGCCTTGAATTCACCGTCAATGCCAACGTGCTTCGCACTCAAAACGGCTTGTCCCTCGATGTCAGCGCCAACCTGTCCAAAGTCTCCAACAAAATCCTGGAACTCCCCTTCAACGGGAATGAATTCAACCGTCAGGGAGGATTCCAGATATACGACCCGGCCCAGGGCAAAGTAATCTGGGTAACCGGCCTCCAGGAAGGCCAAACGCTCGGCGAAGTGTATGCTTTTAGGCAGGTTTCCATTTTCCAGACGGCAGAGGAAGTGCTCCGCATTGCCGGCCGCCGCTACGACGCCATTGCTAATATCACCGGCCCAGAACTTACCTTTGGCGCCGGGAAGATCACCCCTGGCGACGTCAACTGGGAAGACGTAGACCAAAACGACACGATCGATTCCCGCGATCAGGTCTATATCGGCAACATCAACCCGAAGATCTTCGGAGGTTTCTCCACCACCCTTTCATTTAAAGGGTTCCGGCTGTTCTCCCGGTTTGATTTCGCCGCGGGGCATATCCTTTACAACGACCTCATGACCCGGACTCTGGGCAACTACCAGGGAACGTTCAACAACCTCGACCTGATCAAACGCGGGTTCTCGGGCGATAATTCCAACACCGACATCCTGAAAGTATACTGGGCCGATCAGGTAGGCGCTCCAAACGGAAAGAAAAACCTCACCCGGGGGAATAACGCCAACCAGGTCCTCCAGAGCAACAACAGTTATTACTACGAAAAAGGGGACTATATCGCCTGCCGGGAAATCACGCTTTCTTATGAGTTCAACCGCAGCCTGCTTGCCAAAACCAAATTCCTGTCGCAGTTGACGGCGTACGTTAACGCCAACAACCTGTTCTACATCACCAAGTTCTCCGGCAACTCTCCGGAACCTAAGTCGAACGGAATTTTCGCAGGCAACTACCCAACTCCAAGATCCTTTATTTTTGGGGTGCAGGCATCCTTTTAATTCAATTTCAAAATAACAGAGATCATGAAACATAGCATAAAATATTTCCTGCTGATGGCCGTTATGGTGGGCATCCTGGGCTCTTGCAACGACGAGTTGGATTTAAAGCCCATCAGCAGCATCAGCGACGCCAACTACTGGCAAACGCCCGACCAGTTTGATGCCTTCGTCTCCGGGATCCATGCACGGTTCAGAGGCCATGTTGGGGTGCTCCAATACCTGGGAGAGATGCGTTCGGACATCTATGGCACCGAGCCCGGATCTGCAGGCACCTTCTCCGGCGAAGCTACCCAGGGCGTAGAGCGCATGTGGCTTCAAACCCTGGACATGGACAACCCCGGCGTGAGCAACTTCGGCGGGTTTTACAGCAACATCGTACAGCTCAACCTGCTGATCGACAAGCTCAACAACACCAACATCGTCACTACAGCGAATAAAAATTATTACCTCGGGATCGCTTACGGAATGCGGGCATTCTATTATTTCCAGATGGTGCGTACCTGGGGCGATGTGGTTATCCAAACCGAACCGATCGCTTCTTTTGACATCTCCAACCTATCCAAAGATGCCGCTCCGGCAGCGGAGGTGCTGAACCTCGTCAAAGCAGATATCGAGAGCTCCCTCTCCAGTTTTGGCAGCGATTATTCGTTCCGGACCACCAAATCGTACTGGTCAAAGGCCGCCACCCAGATGCTGAAAGCCGAGTTCTTCCTTTGGTCGGCGCACCGGACCGGCGGAACCGCCGATGCGACCACCGCCCTGAATGCCCTGAACGACATTCAAACCAACATTCCCGCGCTTTCCTTAAGACCTACCTTTTCCAGCGTGTTTACGGCTGGCGTCGCCAACAAGGGTAACAGCGAGATCATCTTCTCGGTGAGGTATTTGCTCAACGAAAGCACGATGCCGTTTGCAGGCACCTTTTTCCCGCAAACGGCGCTGCTGGCCAATTATTACGATTCGGTGGGCAATCGGAAATTCGATGTTGCCAAAGACAACTGGGGCGGCTTGCTCCGGGCGCCCGTTAAGTCGGCTACGTTCCGCAAATTCAACGACCTCGACAGCCGGAAATGGTTCTCGATCCAGGGCGCCTATTCCAGCCCATCCGCCGGAACCTACGTCATGGCCGGATGCTTCGTGAAAAAATTCGAAGGGGAGCAGGAAGCCGGTGTCCGCCGCTTTACCAACGACTACCCGATCTACCGCTATGCCGACCTTCTACTGTTGAAAGCCGAAGCCAAAGTCATCCTGGGGCAGGATCCCGCAACGGAGATGAACCTCGTTCGGGCAAGGGCTTTTGGATCAAGCTACAATGCTGCGGTCCATGGCTACCCCAACCAGGCCATCGACGCTACTCCGAAGGACGCCATCCTTCAGGAACGGCTCTACGAGTTTGTGTTCGAGGGCAAACGATGGCTGGACCTGAGGCGGTTTGGTGATGCGTTTGTCTTTAAATACACCAGCGTATTACCCGCCGAGGCGTATAAACTCCTCTGGCCAATCGACCGCAACTCCCTGACCAACAACAGGGCATTGAAACAGAATCCGGGATATCCTTCGTTCTAATTATCATACTTTTACGCTATTTATCCCGACATAGCATGCGTAAAGAACATTTAGTAGGATTGGTTGCTGCGCCTTTTACGCCAATGGATCCATCCGGGAAACTCAACCTGTCGGTCATTCCCCGGTACTTCGACCTCCTGATATCCAATGGCGTAAATGGCGCTTTTATTTGCGGGTCGACCGGCGAAGGGGTTTCCCTGACTACCCGGGAGCGGATGCAGGTGGCGGAAGCATGGGCGGCGGCGGCGAAAGATGCTCCCGACTTTCGCATCATGACCCTGCTGGGAGGCACCTCCCTGGCGGAATGCACTGATTTGGCCCTGCATGCTCAGAGCCTGGGACTCTACGGAGTATCCTTTACGGCGCCTTTTTACTTTAAACCGCCGGATGTGCAAGCCCTCGCCGACTCGTGCGCTGCCATTGCCGAGGCGGTTCCGGATACCCGCTTCTATTACTACCACATTCCGGTACTCACCGGGGTTTATTTTCCCATGCTGCCTTTGCTGAAGGCGATCGATGCAAAACTCCCCAACTTTGCCGGAATCAAGTACACCCACGAGGATTTCATGGACTACCTTTCCTGCCTCCATTTTCAGGACGGCAAGTACGATTTACTTTGGGGCAGAGATGAAAACTGGGTGGCTGCCATGGCGTTGGGGGCTAAAGGCGCAGTAGGAAGCACATATAATTACGCCGCCCCACTGTACCACCGAATGACCGAAGCCTTCCAACAAGGCGACCTGGAAAAGGCACGCCGGCTGCAGCAGCAATCCATTGACATGATCCGTCTGCTCGGCAAATACGGCGGAATCGCCACTGGAAAAGCCTTCATGAAGGTTTTGGGATTGGATTGCGGCGCCTTCCGGTTGCCTGTAAAAAACATGCCGGAAGAGCAATTTAAACGATTCAAAGAAGATGTGGAAAACCTTGGCTTCCGGGACTACTGCTCCCGGCTTCCCTGATCTTGTCAAACGCAGGCGCTTTGCGGATTGGCGATGGCCCCTTTTCCTTGGCGCCCTGACGCTGATTCCTTTCGCCGGTTGGGCCCAGAAGTCCAAACCCATGAATTCCATTCAATGGAGTGTGGGCGGCGAGTTGCCGCCCGATGCTTCCGGCAAGCCCGCTATCGGCGTTGCCGGGCCCATAACGGGTATCCACAGCGGCGTTTTGCTAGTTGCAGGTGGCGCTAATTTCCCTGAAGGAATGCCTTGGGACGGAGGGAAAAAAGCATACCGCCGGGACGGGTTTGTATACCGCCGGGGATCTTCCGGCAACCTGTCTCTGCGCTCCCGGTTTCAGCTCTCCCAAGCGGTCGCCTACCCAGCGGTATGCAGCTCTCCCAAAGGGGTGATAGCGGCTGGCGGGGAAAATGAAACCGGACTGCTCGATTCTGTCTTTTTATTCTCCTGGGAAGAATCCAGGGAAAGCGTGGTTGCCACGCTGCTTCCCAGTCTGCCACAACCGTTAACCGCCGCCTCCGCTGTAGCCCATGGAAATACCGTTTACCTGGCTGGGGGCCAATCCCTCGAAGGAACGTCCAATGCCTGCTACGCGCTGGACATGGACCGCCTCTCGGACGGATGGATTGCGCTGCCTCCTTTGCCCAAGCCGGCTTCGCATGCCGTTTTGGCCGTTCAAAACAATGGCGAATACCCCTGCCTCTATTACATTGGAGGCCGGAAAGCCAATGAAGGCGGTATAAGCGACATTCATTCCTCGGTTTATTGCTTTGACCTGAAGGCTAAGATCTGGTTGGAGCGGTCCCCGTTGCCCTACCCTTTATCGGCAGGTACGGGAATCGACTACGGTGCCACGTATATTCTGCTTTTCAGCGGCGACAAAGGGGAGGTTTTTTCTGAATCCGAGCGGTTAATCGCCGCTATTAACCTGGAAACCGATACCCTCCGGCAGGCGCAGCTCAAAGCCCAGCGCAAAGCGCTGTTGGAAGCGCACCCAGGCTTTAGCAGGGAAGTGCTGCTCTACAACACCGTAACCAACGCATGGACCGCCAGGGGAAACCTTCCATTCGACGGGCAGGTAACCACTACGGCGGTTAAATGGGAAAACGACATCTATATCCCCAGCGGGGAAATCCGGGCCGGAGTAAGGACGCCGGAAATCCGGAGAGGGAAAGTGGATAGCCCTCAATATTTCTCCTGGCTGGATTACGGCGTCCTGATCGTTTATCTCCTGCTCATGGTAGGGATCGGTGTCTGGGCTTCCTCTCACCAGACCAGTACGAATGATTACTTTAAGGGCGGGCAACGCATTCCAGGATGGGCCGCAGGGCTGAGTATCTACAGCACCCAGCTGAGCGCCATCACGTTTATGTCGATCCCGGCCAAAACGTATGCTACCAACTGGAACTACTTCTTCCTGCAGATGACGATCATCATGATCATACCCATCATCGCGCGGTATTTTATTCCCTTTTTCCGGAGGCTTGACATAACCTCCGCCTACGAATACCTCGAAAAACGATTTGACTACGCCATTCGGGCCATCGCCTCCCTGTTGTTCGTGTTTCTCCAGGTAGGTAGATTGTCTATCGTGCTGCTGCTTCCCAGTCTGGCGCTGACGCTGGTAACCGGCGTCGATGTCATGTTGTGCATTCTTCTCATGGGGTTCATTACGATCTTCTACACTATGAAAGGAGGGATTGAAGCGGTGATCTGGACCGATGTTACCCAAGCGATTATCCTGCTCGGCGGCGCCCTGGTATGCGTCGTACTCATGTTTTTCCAGATCGGACAGTCGCCTGGAGAGATTTGGGCTACGCTGCACCAAAATCAAAAGCTCGATATTTTTGACCTAAGGCTCACGGTGGAAGAACCTACCCTCTGGGTTGTCCTTATCGGTGGCATCGCGATCAATGTGATCTCTTATGGTACCGACCAGACGGTTGTTCAGCGCTACCTAACCACCAAAAATGAAGCGGCCGCCCGAAAAAGCCTTAAATTGGGCGCCTGGATGGCATTGCCTTCCGCTTTGATCTTCTTTTCCATTGGTACGTTGTTGTACTTGTTTTTCCGGCAGTTTCCCGAGAAAGCCAATTTTAGCCTCCAAAGCCAGGATGCCATTTTTCCCTGGTATATCGTGAGCAACCTGCCTCCGGGGGTTATAGGACTGCTGATCGCCGCTATTTTTGCAGCGGCCATGTCTACCCTCAGCAGCAGCATGAACTCCATCACCACCGCTCTTACGACCGACTTTTACCGGAAGTTTTTTCCGGAAAAGCAGGAAAAAACGTACCTGCGGCTCGCCAGGTGGATCACACTAGTTATTGGCATTATTGGGACCGGGTTTGCTCTGATCATGTCCCAAAGCGGAATTTCCTCATTGTGGGACCAGTTCAACACCATTCTCGGCTTATTTACCGGCGGACTGGGCGGCTTGTTTATCCTGGGTATTTTTACCCGAAAAGCGAATGCTGCTGGTGCATTGGCAGGGATAATCTTTAGCGGGATCGTCCAATATTGCGTAAAGAGTTACACCGATATCAACCTGTTGTTGTACGCATTCACCGGATTGGTCAGTTGCGTGGTATTCGGATACGTCTTTAGCCTGATCTTTGCCGGAGGTAAAAAGCAAACCGATGGTTTAACTGTATTTAGTCAACCGATATGAAAAATTGGCTCTATCTCCTGGCCTGCACGGCGATGTTTGTGTTCGCCAGCAGCTTCGAATGTGCGGAAGAAGAACTTGCCCAACCCAAGGGGCAGGTTACGGTAACCGCTTCCTCCCCGGATATTCCCGTACTTAGGGGCCTCGCCGTCAACCCCGTCATTAAGCTTACCCTCGCCATCCCGGAAGCGGCTGGAGAAACCCGTTTCCGCCAGGTACAGGGGACGCTCAGCGCCGAAGGGTTAAAAGACATCCGGCAATTGGACCTGTACCTGCCCGGTCCGGACACCTTTCCTGCAGGCAATCCGGTGGCGTCTGTTTCGCCTGCCGGCCCTTCGTTTACCATACCCGTAGATCTGGCATTTGCCCCGGGAATCCATTACCTCTGGGTCAGCGTTCAGTTGAAGGATCAAACCGTTCTGGACAGAGCCATCGAAATTCATTGCGCCAAATTAACGGATGAAAAGGGCAAAACGCATAAAGTGCAGGAAATAGAGGGCCGCTTTGTCAAAAGACAAGGCGTTGCCATCCGCAAGGCCGGAGAAGACGGCGTGGATACCTACCGCATCCCAGGCCTGGTCCAAACAGATAAGGGAACCCTGATCGCGGTGTATGATATCCGGTATGACAACAGCCGCGACCTTCCGGGAAATATCGACGTCGGCATGAGCCGCAGCACGGATGGAGGAAACACCTGGGAGCCTATGAAAAATATCATGGACATGGGCCCTCCACATGAAAATAATGGCGTTGGGGACCCAACGATCCTTTTTGATCCGGCAACCCGGAAAATCTGGGTGGCCGCCCTTTGGAGCAAAGGCAACCGCTCCATCGCAGGCTCAGGCCCCGGCCTGACCCCCGATGAAACAGGCCAGTTTGTGCTGGTCAGCAGCAGCGACGACGGGCTTACCTGGAGCGCGCCATACAGCATTACTCCCCAGGTAAAAGATCCCCAATGGAGGCTCTTTTTCCAGGGACCGGGTAACGGAATTGCTATGGCGGATGGCAAACTTGTCTTTCCTTCCCAATATTGGGATGCCGCTAAGATGCCATTTTCCAATATCATCTTCAGCGAAGACCATGGGGAATCCTGGAAGTCCTCCAAAGCCGCCCCGAAGTCGAACACCACCGAAAGCCAGGTGGTCGAAACCACACCCGGCGTACTAATGCTCAACATGCGCGACAATCGCGGCAAGTTCCGGAGCGTAGCAACCACCTCCGACATGGGCGCCACCTGGAAAGAACACCCGACCTCCTACAGCGCACTTCCGGACCCCATTTGTATGGGAAGCATTATCAAAGCCAACGTGAAGGTCAAGAACACTGTCCGGGAAGTCCTGTTCTTTTCCAACCCCAACACCTCGTCGGGAAGGTACAATATCACCGTGAAAGCCAGCCTCGACCTCGGAGAGTCCTGGCGCCCGGAACACCAACTCCTCATCGATCAGCGCAAATGCTACGGCTACTCCTGCCTGACGGCTATGGACGAAAATACCGTCGGACTGCTCTACGAAGGAACAAAAGAGTTGTATTTTGTGAAAATCCCGGTAAAGGAAGTCATCCGGGATTAGACTTTAGACGTTAGACTTTAGACGTTAGAGGTACGCTATCCCCTAACGTCTAAAGTCTAGCGTCTAAGGTCTAAAGTCTAGCGTCTAGCGTCTAATACCTATGCCATACTCCACCAACGACCTCCATACATTGCGGGATTTTTACCGCGATCAGTTGCTCCGCAACACGCTTCCTTTTTGGTTTCCCCGCTCATTTGATGAGCAGTATGGAGGCTTCCTCCTGGCCCGCGACGCCGATGGAAGCCTGATCGACGACGACAAAGCCGTTTGGGTTCAGGGGAGGGCCACCTGGCTATTAGCTACGCTGTACCACACGGTGGAACCGCGTCCAGAATGGCTTCACGGTGCGAAACTGGGGTATGATTTCCTGAACAGGCACTGCTTTGATACCGACGGGCGCATGTTTTTTCACGTGACCCGCGACGGGCGGCCTATCCGCAAGCGCCGGTATTTCTTTTCGGAAACCTTCTATGTAATCGCCGCCGCCGCTTATGCCAAAGCCAGCGGAGACAAACAGGCGGCAGAAAACGCCCGAAAGGTCTTCGGCAAGTGCATCGAGTATGCCACTACCCCCGGCCTGCTCCCCCCGAAATTCACGGATACCCGCCCAGCCAAAGCCATCGGCGTGCCCATGATCATGACCAATACCGCCCACCAACTCCGGGAAACCATTGGCGACGAGCGTTGCGACTTCTGGATCGAACGCTGGATCTCAGAAATCGAACGCGACTTCGTCAAAGACGATATCCGCTGCGTCATGGAGCAGGTGGCGCCCGACGGCAGCATCATCGACCATATCGACGGGCGCACGCTAAATCCGGGCCACGCCATCGAAGGCGCCTGGTTTATCCTCCACGAAGCCCGGCATCGCAATAACGACCCCCGCCTGATCAACCTCGGTTGCCGCATGCTGGACTATATGTGGGAACGCGGCTGGGATCAGGAATATGGCGGTATCCTGTATTTCCGCGACGTATACCACAAGCCTGTTCAGGAATACTGGCAGGATATGAAATTCTGGTGGCCCCACAATGAGGCTATCATTGCCACGCTTTTGGCTTACCTGATGACGGGAGAGGAAAAATACGGCGCCTGGCATAAGCAGGTGCGCGAATATTCCTATTCTCATTTCCCCGACCCGGTGCACGGAGAGTGGTTTGGGTACCTCCACCGCGACGGAACGGTGGCGCAAACGGCGAAAGGAAACCTTTTCAAAGGCCCCTTCCACCTGCCACGCCAGGAATGGTATTGCTGGAAGTTGTTGGATGCATTTCTGGAAAAACCACATTAAGGTGAAGATTGCCAGTATACTTCTTTGCTTTTTCCTCCCGCTATCCCTATGGGCGCAATGGAACGTGGCGCCCGTTTTCTCCGACTATATGGTCATTCAACGGGGACAGGCTATTCCGGTTTGGGGAAAAGGCATGCCGGGAGCCGGGGTGTCGGTGCGTTTTTCCAGCGAAACCCATCGGGCAACGGTAGCTTCCGATTCGTCCTGGTCGGTGATGCTATCCCCGCAACGTGCCACGCAAACAGGGCAAACCCTGTCCATTTCAGCTAATGGATTTCATCTGTCGTTTCGGGAGGTATTGGTTGGAGATGTTTGGCTTTGTTTCGGCCAATCCAACATGCAGTGGCCCATGCAGCGGGAAATGCACTACCAGCAGGAGGTCGGAAAACTCGATCAACCCTTGCTGCGCTTTCTCAACCCCACTTATGCCGGCGAACAGGTGTTTGGCGCGCCGTTCACCGACTCCATCGTCCGTAAAATGACTCCTGCATCCTTTTATCAGGGTCAATGGGAGCGCTGCGACACGTTGTCTATACGCGCTATGAGCGCCGTGGGATACTACTTTGGGAAAGCCGTTGCTTCCGCGATACAAATTCCCATCGGCCTGATCGACCTGTCGATCGGAGGCGCGCCAATCGAAACCTTCATCCCCTTACCTGTGCTGGAAAGCCATCCGGTTTTTTCTGCCAAAACCGGTCAGGATTGGCTGCAGAACCCGGCGCTTCCTGTTTGGGTGAGGGAACGAGGCGCCCAGAACACCTCCGGGGTCGCAGGCATTCCGCAGGACGCACAGGGTCCCAATCACCCTTTCAAGCCTGGGTTTGCTTATACGTCTGGGATCGAACCGCTGCGTCGCTTTCCCATTAAGGGCCTCCTTTGGTATCAGGGAGAGAGCAACGCCCAGGAGCCCGAACGGGTGGCCGAATACCCTGCCCTTTGCCAGTTGATGGTTGCCGAACTGCGCCGGTTATGGAAAAACCAGGCATTGCCCTTTTACTTCGTCCAGTTGTCCTCGATCGATACGGTCCGGTACAAGGGGCAGCTTTGGCCCCAATTCCGGGAAGCGCAGCGGACCATGCTCCGCCTGATTCCCCACTCCGGTATGGCGGTATGCAGCGATGCAGGCGCTCCGCACGACGTCCACCCTACGAATAAAAAAGTGGTCGGCGAGCGGCTGGCCCGTTGGGCTTTGGCGGATACCTACGCCAAAAAAATGGTTCCTTCAGGCCCTTTGCCTAAAAAAGCCAAATACAAAAATGGGAACGTCATCGTAGATTTTTACTACGGAAACGGCTTGCGCGCCTCTGATGGCGGCCCTTCGGTGATCGGTTTTTCGCTCGACGGGATAAAGGACAGTTCCGCTTCCTTACACAAAAACAAGGCAGCCATACCATGTTCCTCCAAGCCGGATTTCCTATATTACGGATGGAAACCGTTTTCCGATGGAAATGTAGTTAACCGGGAAAAGCTTCCCGCATCCACCTTTAAAATCAAGGTCCAATGACTGGTCGTTCTGCTTCCCTCAAACGCTCCATAGCATCCTTTGCGCTGTCACTTGCGATTTTGGGCTTTTCTGCCCCTTCATTTTCTCAAAAAACGCATACCTTCTCTCTGGGAGAAAAGGAATTCCTCCTCGACGGCAAGCCGCTGCAGATCATCAGCGGAGAAATGCATCCGGCGCGGATACCCAAAGAATACTGGCGGCACCGCATTCAGATGGCCAAAGCCATGGGTTGTAATACGATTGCCGCATACTTGTTCTGGAACCATTTTGAAACCCGGCGGGGCGTCTTTGATTTTTCTACTGAAAACCGCAACATCGCAGAGTTCGTCCGCATCTGCCAGGAGGAAGGCATGTGGGTGTTGCTTCGCCCGGGCCCTTATGTATGCGCCGAATGGGATTTTGGCGGCTTACCGACTTACCTGTTGAGCATACCGGACATCAAGATCCGCTGCCTCGATCCCAGGTATATGGCTTCGGTTGCGAATTATTTCAAAAACCTGGCAAAGGAAATTGTGCCGCTTCAATGCACCAAAGGAGGTCCCATCCTTATGGTCCAGATCGAAAACGAATACGGCAGCTTCGGCAACGACCGGGCTTATATGGAAGCGCTCCGCTCTTTATGGAAAAAAAATGGAATAACCGTTCCTTTCTTTACCGCCGATGGCCCCACACCCTACATGCTGGAGGCTGGGAGCCTGCCCGGAGCGGCCATTGGCCTGGACAGCGGGAGCAACGAAGGGGACTTTCAACAGGCTGCCAAGCAAAACGACAAGGTCCCCGTCTTCAGTTCGGAAACTTACCCTGGCTGGCTTACCCACTGGGGAGAAAAATGGGCCCGCCCGGACACCAGCGGATTGAAAAAGGAAGTCGTTTACCTGCTTGAAAACAAAAAATCGTTCAACTTTTACGTCATCCACGGCGGAACCAATTTTGGGTTTACCGCCGGCGCCAACGCGTTTTCCCCAACCCAGTACCAACCGGATATTACGAGTTACGATTACGACGCCCCTATCACCGAGCAAGGAAGGCCGGCGCCCAAGTACTTCATGCTCCGCAACCTCATCGCTTCTTATACCAAAACCACCCCTCCCCCGCTACCGGACCCCATTCCTACAATGGAAATCCCGCCCATCACTATGCAGCGCACCAATTCCATCTGGAACTTCCTTCCCAAACCGTACCAGTCTGCCCAGCCCCAACCCATGGAAGCATATAACCAAAACCAGGGGTTGATGCTCTACCGCACCCGGCTAATTGGCCACAAAAGCGGCAAATTATCGATCTGGGAACCGCACGACTACGCGCTGGTGTTTTTGAACAACCAATTCATCGACACCGTATACCGCGATGGAGGCAAATGGACCGTAGATCTTCCCAAGCTTGCCGATGGCCCCAAAGACCCGGTCCTGGACATTCTGGTGGAAGGCATGGGCCATATCAACTTTGCCCAGTTTATGATCGACCGGAAAGGCATTACCGACCGCGTTACCCTGAACGGCATGACCCTCATGAACTGGGAGATCTTTGCCCTCCCCCTGGACCCCGGCTATGTGCAGAAAACTGCCGCCGCCCCGGTCCGGCCTTCCGTTCAAAATCAGGGGTACTTTTTCCGCGGCGAGTTTGACCTCAGCCAAACGGCGGATACCTATTTCGACCTGAGTACCTATTCCAAGGGAATCGTTTATGTCAACGGCCACAACCTGGGTAGATACTGGAATATCGGCCCGCAACAACGGCTCTATTGCCCGGCCTCCTGGCTGAAAGCGGGGAAAAATGAGATCGTTGTATTCGATCTGCATCAAACGGAAGCCAAACCGGTCGAAGGCGCCCACACCATAGAATAACACGCCGGCAAATGAAAAAACTTCCTTTTCTGCTGTTGTGGTTTTCGGTGGCCGTCCAGGCTCAAACCGATCGCTGGGGTTATACCGACAGCTTGTTCTCCACGTATTACCACCAGCGCTGGACGCTCTTCCAAAACCTGCCGGATACCCCCGGCGAAATCCTGTTTGTCGGAAACAGCATTACCGACGGCGGGGAATGGGAAGAACTCTTCCCCGGCGCCATGGCCCGTAACCGCGGCATCAGCGGAGACATCAGCGCCGGCGTGCTTCACCGGCTGGAGGAAATAGCAAAAGGGAAGCCGAAGAAAGTGTTTCTCCTCATTGGGATCAACGACCTGGCAAGAAATATCTCCCCCGATAGCCTGGTGCGCAACATCCTGCACATAAGCCATTTTTTAAGGCAGGAATCCCCCTCTACCCTACTCTATGTGCAAAGTCTGTTGCCGGTCAGCGACGTTTACGGCAAATTTTCGGGGCATACTGGAAAGAATACCGAAGTACTGGAAGTCAATCGCCGCCTGCTGCTATTGGCTAAAGAAAACGGCTATAACTACCTCGATCTCCACTCCGGTTTCTGCGATGCGCAAGGAAAACTGAGTCAGGATTTCAGCAACGACGGCCTGCATCTGACCGGTAAAGGATACCTCCTTTGGAAACGCCTGGTTTATCCCCACGTGCTGGACCTCGACCCAAAACCCGCCATCATTCCATTGCCCCAGCAGATCGCCTGGCAGCCCGGATCGTTCTTCCTGTTCGATTGCAAAAGCATTTTGGTTCAGGATATGTCGTTGGCGCCTTATGCCGCTTTGCTGCAAGAGGAACTTCTTCAAATGGGATGGAGAGTAGGGACTACAACGGAAGCCGCCCACCGTAAAGGGACGATCCAGATCGGTTTGGGAAAAGTCGACTCCCCTCAGCATCCGGACGAAGCTTATCAATTGACGGTTACTTCCGATCAGATCGCGCTTCGGGCAAATTCGCCGCATGGGGTATTCAACGGGATTCAAACCCTCCTGCAACTCCTGCGCGACGGCGTGGGCGCTGATGCCTGCGAGATCACCGACTGGCCGGCGTTCTCCTGGAGAGGATTTATGATCGACGCCGCACGGAATTTCGTGCCCATGGACCAGCTCAGGGAACTGATCGCAGTCATGGGCAGGTATAAATTGAATATTTTCCACCTGCACCTGACGGAAGACATCGCCTGGCGCCTCGCCATCGACCGGTACCCTCAGCTGACCGCTCCGGAACATATGCTTCGGGATAAAGGCGAGTACTATTCGAAGACAGAGTTGAAGGAACTCATCGATCTGTGCCGGCGCCTGCACATCACCCTGGTACCTGAAATAGACATGCCGGGGCACAGCGCCGCTTTTCAGCGGGCTTTCGGAACGGAAATGCAAAGCGATTCCGGGCTGGCGGTGATCAAGGATATCCTCCATGAAGTCTGCCAGTCTTTTGATACGCCCATTCTGCATATTGGGGCCGACGAAGTGAAGATCACCAACCCCCGGTTTGTGCCTGAAGTAACCGACCTGGTTGAAAGCTATGGCAAATCGACCGTTGGCTGGCAGCCCGGCGGGAATTTCTCCGATCGAACCATCCGGCAATTATGGCTTGACGACAAGGGAAAATTCACCACCAATCAGTCTATCCCATATATCGACTCCCGTCATCTGTACCTCAACCACATGGACCCTCTGGAAAGCGTGGTAACGATCTTCCACCGGCAGATTGGCAACCGGATAAAAGGCGACTCCATTGCGCTGGGCGGAACCCTCTGTCTGTGGCACGATCGCGCGGTAGGCGACGCGAAAGATCAGTTTATCATGAACCCTGTTTACCCAGGAATTCTGTCTTTTTCAGAACGAATATGGAGAGGCGGAGGCCAGGTAGGGTGGATAAGTAACCTGAGCGAGGGTGATGTGCCCGCTTTTACCCGCTTTGAAAACAGGTTGCTCGGCCATAAGCGGGTATTTTTTGCCGGCAAAGCTTTTCCTTATAATCGCCAAAGCCATATGACCTGGCGCCTGATCGGCCCCTTTGACAACAAAGGGGATACCTCTACGTCGTTCGGTCCGGAGACCGCTATTTGGAAAGAAACCTATCCGCCGCAGGGGAAAGAGATTGTGGGCGGCACGCTGATCCTCCGCCACTGGTGGACGCCTATGATCAAAGGGCTGCTTGACGACCCGAAGGAAAATTCGACCTACTACGCCGTAACCCAACTATGGAGCGAAGAGGATGTCAACCGGAATTTCTGGGTTGGGTTTTCCAATCCGTCCCGGTCCCAGGCAACCGACGCGCCACCGGCTGGCGCCTGGGATCTCAAGGGCAGCGCCATTTGGGTCAACGGCGCGCTAGTTCGTCCGCCTCAATGGAGACGCCCAGGGCAAACCGGTCATTTGGAGATTCCCTTCACCGATGAAGGATACGAATACCGCCCGGCCACGCCTATTCTACTGAAAAAGGGATGGAATACGGTATTGGTGAAAGCCCCGGTAGGATCATTTAAAGCCCCTTCCTGGCACAATCCCGTCAAATGGATGTTTACCTTTGTGCCTGTTGATTGAAGTTAAATCAACGCGTCAAAACAAACGAACCTATGCGCCCTTACATCTTGGCAGAAACCAACTGGAATGCCCTAAAAGAGGCTTCTTTCGATCTGGCCGTCCTTCCATGGGGCGCTACCGAAGCCCATAATTACCATTTGCCTTATTCCACCGACGTTATCGAAGCGGATTTTCTGGCTGCTGAGTCGGCCCGGATCGCCTGGGAGCTAGGCGCCAAGGTCATCGTTTTACCTACCATTCCCTTTGGCGTCAATACGGGGCAAAGCGACATTTTGCTCGACATCAACCTCAATCCCAGCACCCAGATGGCCATTCTCCGCGATGTGATTGGCGTTTTGCACCGGCAAGGCATTTTTAAATTGCTGATTTTCAACAGCCATGGAGGAAACGATTTCAAACCCATGCTGCGGGAATTAGGCCTGCAGTTCCCAGACATGCTTCTGGCGTTTACCAATGCCTATCAGGTCGTCAACCGCAAGGAGTTCTTTGACGAGCCGGGCGACCACGCCGACGAGATGGAAACCAGTCTGTTGCTCTACCTCAAACCGGAATGGGTATTGCCAAAGGACCAATGGGGATTGGGCCGAGAGAAAAAAAACAAGATCGGCGCCTTTCGCGAAGGTTGGGCCTGGATGGAACGGAAATGGTCGCAGATCAGCGAGGATACCGGAGTGGGCAGCCCCATGCAAGCCACCCGGGAAAAAGGAGAGCGGTATTTCCGGGCGGCAACCCAGAAAATGGGGGAATTCCTTTACGAGCTCTGCAGCGCCAAGGCAGGCGATCTGTATGAATAATCCCTTGAGAAAAGATGCGCATTATTGTCATCGGAGGAGGTGCAGCGGGATTTTTCGGCGCCATCCGCGCCGCAGAATGCAACCCCCAGGCCAGGGTGCTCATCCTGGAACGCGGGAAAGAAGTCCTGAGCAAGGTGCGCGTTTCCGGTGGGGGCAGGTGTAACCTTACCCATGCCTGTTTTATTCCCAAAGAATTGGTTAAGTATTACCCTCGGGGGGAGAAAGAATTGCTTGGGCCTTTTCATTCGTTTGCCTGTGGAGATACCGTCGCCTGGTTTGAAGCGCGGGGAGTGATAACCAAGATCGAAGAGGATGGACGCATGTTCCCGGCGTCCAATAAATCCCAATCGGTGATCGACTGCCTGGAAATCAGCGCAGATAAAGCAGGCGTCGGCGTGTTGCTTCACCAACGCGTCGAAGACCTCGTGCCTCCGGCGGCACCGGGCGGGGCATGGCACGTCGTTTGTAAAGAGAACACCTACCAGGCCGATAGGGTGCTGGTAGCGGCAGGCAGCAGTCCGGCGATCTGGGAAATCCTGGCCCGGCTTGGACTCCAGATCGTGGAACCCGTTCCGTCTTTATTTACGTTTAACATCCAGGACGAGCGGATCGCCGGCCTGCCTGGCATTTCCGTTCCTTCCGCCACCGCTCAGGTGGAAGGAACCAAACTGGAGGCTTCGGGCCCCCTTTTAATTACCCATTGGGGATTGAGCGGTCCGGCTATTCTCAAACTTTCGGCCTGGGGGGCCAGGGAGTTGCATCAAAAAAATTATCAGTTCTTTCTGAAAATCAATTGGATTCAGGAAAAAACGGAGACCTGCAAAACGGACCTGGAGGAGCAAAAGCAAACGGCGCCCAGGCAGTTGGTTGCTCCGCAACCGATGTTCGGCCTGCCTTCCCGGTTGTGGAAGAGCCTGTTGCACGCTGCCGGCATTGGGGAAGAAAAACGATGGGCAGATGCAAGCAAAAAAGAACTCCAGCAACTGGCCGAACAACTCACCGCATGCCGCTTTCAGGTAACGGGAAAAAGTACGTTTAAAGAAGAGTTCGTTACCGCCGGCGGCGTGGATCTCAAGGAAATCAACTTTAAAACCTTCGAAAGCAAGCGGTTTCCCGGCCTTTTCTTCGCAGGAGAAATTCTGAATATTGACGCGATCACCGGCGGATTTAATTTCCAGGCTGCCTGGACGGGCGGCTGGATCGCAGGGGAAGCCATGGCCCAACCCTTACTTCCCGCCTGATCGCATCAATGCCGGAGGGAACTGCGCCAACCCAGCCAAACCCAGAATGGGTCCTGCGGCCAAAAAGAGAAACAACCAACGCACGCTGACCGCTGCAGAAACCACGTTCAGAAGTTGTATGCTCAAGGTAGAAATGCTGAAGCCCAGACAATTAACCAGGGTGAGGGCAGAACCGGTGTATGCTGCCGGCGCCGATTGGGCCACCAGGGTAGAACACTGAGGCGAGTCGCCTGAAACGGAAAACCCCCAGAATCCCATAGCCAATAGAAACAAGGGGGCAGGGAAAAAGAACATCCAGGGAGAAATAAGGCAGCAAAAACCCGAACTCATTAACATCGCTAAAATAATACGCCCGCTGCCCTGCCTTTGGGCGAGTAACCCGCCAAAGATGCACCCTAATGCTCCTATTGCAATCGTTAGAAAGGAAAACAGGGCTACCGGCCCATTTAAGCCTGTTGATTTTATATAAGATTGCAAAAAGACAGGCAAAAAAGCCCAAAACGCATACAACTCCCACATATGCCCAAAGTAAGCAAAAGCAGCCGACCGGAATGCGGGCAATCGAAAGGCTTTGACAATTACCCCGGGATCAAACCGGTTTCCCCGCTTGCGATAGGGGCCGTCTTTAACGGTCGTCAAAATAAGCACCCCGCCGGCAACGGCGAGGGCCGAAGTCGATTGCAGCACTGTTTTCCACTCCCAATCTGCGCCAATCGTGCGTAACAAATGAGGAAAACCCGTTCCCATGACCAAGGCGCCGACTAAAAAGCCCAACGCTTTGCCCAAGTCTTGCGCATACCAATCGGCGGAGATCTTCATTCCAACCGGGTAAATACCGGCGAGGAAAAAGCCCGTCAGGAACCGGCAAACCAGCAATACGGCAATACTACCAGGCAGCAGAAGGATCCCGAGGTTGCAGGCAGCTGCCAGCAAGGAGGAAACCATAAAAACCCGGGAAGGAGAATACCGGTCCGCGATCATGGTGAACGCAAAGACCAAAGTACCCGCGATAAAGCCCAATTGCACGGCTATGGTCACCCAGCCTAAACTCCGGGCAGAAAACCCAAAAGCCGATTGCAGATCCCCAATTACGGCGTTGCCGGCAAACCAAAGCGAGGTGCTCAGGAACTGGGCCACAATAAGCACGGGCAAAAGCCAAACGGGACGACCGGCGCGCATCGCTTCCATACGCTATTGCTCTTCCGGGCGTTCAAACGCTTCGCCAACCGGGAAGAGTTGGTTCCAGAGATGGTCTGAAGGAGGGTCCGCTACGATCTTTACCTCGGTTTGTTTGACAGGATGCAGGAAGGCCAACGACCGGCAATGCAGATATATCCCGGCATGCGCAAACTTCTCCTTGCTTCCGTACTTGAGATCGCCCAGAATAGGGCAACCGATTCGGGCGAGTTGCACCCGTATCTGGTGCGGGCGCCCGGTTTCCGGTTTGACCAGAAGCAGGTGCATACCGTCCATTTCCGCGATCATCTCGTAATCCAGTTCCGACCGCTTGGCATCTTTGTTCCGGTTGCTGGGCTGATCCAGGGCTTTCGAGATGTTTTTCTCCGCATCCTTGACGATATAATGTACTAAATGGCCAATTTCCGGGTCCGGCCGCTCCCTGGTCACGGCCCAATAGCATTTTTCGATTTTCCGGATTTTGAACAACTCGTTCATCCTTGCCAACGCTTTGCTGGTACGCGCAAATACCACTACGCCCGAAACCGGGCGGTCGAGGCGGTGGATCACGCCCAGAAAGGCTTCGCCGGGTTTGTTATAGCGAATACGGATATACTCCTTTACCATGTCGGACAACGGCGTATCTTCTGTTTCGTCCCCCTGAACCAATACCCCCCGGGGCTTGTTCACTGCGATGAGATGGTTATCTTCGTATATAACCTGTAACGTTTTTGTTTCCATAGGCCTCAAAATTATGAAAATAACGCTGGGATTCTCCCCTTGCCCGAACGATACCTTCATTTTCGACGCACTGGCCCACAAAAAGGTCGACACCGAGGGCCTGGAATTCGAGATAATACTGGCCGACGTCGAAGAACTCAACCGGGGCGCGTTTGCCCAAACGCTGGACGTGACCAAGCTGAGCTATCACGCGTTTGCCTATGCTGCCGGCCATTATGCGCTGCTCGATTCCGGAAGCGCTCTGGGCAACAATTGTGGTCCCCTTCTGATCGCAAAACGCCCATTTCCATTAGACGAGCTCGACGGCAAACACATCGCCATCCCCGGGAAATACACTACCGCCAACTTCCTTTTAGGGCTTGCCTTTCCTAACGCGTCCCGCAAAACCCCCATGCTGTTTTCAGATATCGAAGCGGCGCTGCTCAACGACCAGATAGATGCCGGCTTGATCATTCACGAAAACCGTTTTACCTACGAGCAAAAAGGACTGGTTAAGCTCATCGACCTCGGCGAATTCTGGGAATCTACAACCGGCATGCCAATCCCTCTTGGCGGAATCGTCGTTCGCCGTAGCCTCCCCAAGGATATTCAGGAGAAAGTCAACCGCGTGGTCCAGCGAAGCGTTGCCTTCGCCCTGGATAACCCCCACGAAGCGCGCGACTATGTCCGCCAGTATGCCCAGGAAATGGACGAAACAGTCATGTACCAGCACATCGGACTCTACGTCAACGAATATACCCGCGACCTGGGCGAAAAAGGCAGAGCGGCAGTCCGCCTGCTATTCCAAAAAGCATACGAACGGCAGCTGATCCCGGCTTTTGAAGAGGAGCTGTTTGTTTAGGGGTTGGGGCGTTTCGTGGCTAGGTGGCAAGAAGCTATCTCAAAACGTTGGAATGCTGCTTAATCCGCGGTTGGGCCTCCCCCCAACCCCCTCCAAAGGAGGGGGAGCAGTACCGTTTTAGACAATGAAATCATAAATCTGGCGCTTTCCCCTACCCTTGCGCACACCGTTCCCCTCCTTTGGAGGGCGATCCGTCCAGACCGCAGCGTCTGGGGTTAGGGGAGGCCGCTCACACCCTGGACTGGGTTTTGATATAACTTCTAACCAAGGATGAAATCTGTGCTTCATCCTGGACATCCTTTAATCCTGAGAATCGTGGTTCAGACAATAAGCAACGGTGGATGGGTTGAGGCGTAGGGGCAGCATAGGGCGTAAGGCAAAAGGCATAAGGCGTAAGGCGCCGCTTACGCCTTATGCCCTATGCCCTTCACTTCGCCTAACGATTGAATTTCGAAATCCGGTTTCCAGCCATTTGGATTTAATTTACCGGAAGGGTTGTACCAGCAGGCGGCGAAGTCGAAATTTTTAGCGCCTTGAATATCTGAAATGAGGGAGTCGCCAACGACCAGTACGCGGTTTTTATCCGGGCGGCCCATAGCATCATAGGCATGGGAAAAAAATTTGGGGTCGGGCTTTGCCAGACCGATCTCATCCGACACCACGACCACCTCAAAGAAATGCTCCATCCCGACGTGGCGAATGCGGGGGCGCTGCACTTCCCGAAGCCCGTTGGTCACAATACCCATTTTGGTTTTCCCGAAAAGGAAGTTCAAAAGGTCTATGGCGCCGTCAATAGGCTTGGAGTGGTGAACGAGGGCATTTAAAAAAAGGCGGTTCATCTCCCCGGGGTCGTGCCGGATCAGCAACTGGGCCCGTTCCTGGAATTGGTCGAACCGCTGCCTCCGAAGGGTCGCCGTGTCGATTTTCCCTTCCTCGAATGCCGCCCAGGCTTCGTGATTGCACTGCTGGTACAAGGGGAAGTAATGTTCGGCCTCAGGGATTTCCAGTTGGGCCAGCATGGACGAGAACGCGTAGCGCGCAGAGTGGACAAAATCCACCAGGGTATCGTCCATGTCAAACAGAATCCAATCAAAATGACTCATAAAAACGCATTCAACATGGCAAAAGTCAGCAAGCTAATGGAGTATACAAAGCTTTATTATTGTTATTTTTGCTTTCTGGAAATGAATTCCTAATCAAATAAATCACAAGAACATGATTATCGGAGTACCCAAAGAGATCAAAACGAATGAAAACCGGGTGGCCCTGACTCCAGCCGGCGCCCTCGAACTTACCAAACGCGGACATACCGTTTATGTGCAATCCACCGCCGGCGAAAACAGCGGGTTTACCGATGATGAATACGTACACAACGGCGCGAAGGTCTTGCCTTCCATTGAAGACGTTTACGGTATTGCCGAAATGATCATAAAGGTTAAAGAGCCCATTGAGAAAGAGTATTCCCTTATCAGGGAAGGCCAGCTTTTATTCACTTATTTCCATTTTGCTTCCTACGAGCCCCTTACCCTGGCCATGATCAAAAGCAAAGCGGTTTGTCTTGCTTATGAAACCGTAGAACTGACCGACGGCAGCTTACCCCTTCTGGTGCCTATGTCGGAAGTAGCGGGCCGTATGGCCATCCAGGAAGGCGCCAAGTTCCTCGAAAAAACCTACAAAGGACGGGGCGTGCTCCTCGGGGGCGTACCCGGCGTGGCGCCCGGAAAAGTGCTCGTGCTAGGGGGCGGCATCGTTGGAACACAAGCAGCCAAAATGGCCGCCGGTTTGGGCGCCCAGGTAACGATCCTGGATCTGAGCCTCAACCGCCTCCGCTACCTTGCCGATGTGATGCCCGCCAACGTTACTACCCTCTATTCCAATGAATATACGATCCGGAAACTGATCAAAGACCATGACCTCATCGTTGGCGCCGTACTGATTCCCGGCGCCAAAGCCCCCAAATTGATCACCCGGGACATGCTCAAAACTATGCGGCCGGGCACCGTCCTTGTCGACGTGGCCGTCGACCAGGGGGGCTGCTTTGAAACCACCACCCCGACTACCCACGAAAACCCAACGTTCATCATCGACGACGTTATCCATTACTGTGTCGCCAATATGCCCGGCGCGGTACCCATGACCTCCACGGTTGCCCTGACGAACGCTACCCTTCCTTACGCCATCAAACTGGCCGAAAAAGGATGGAAGCAGGCGTGCCGCGAAAGCGAACCGCTCCGCCTGGGTCTCAACGTCGTTGACGGCAAAGTAGTGTACAAAGGGGTTGCCGATGCGTTCAACCTTCCATACGAGCCAGTGGAAGGGGTGTTGTGAAGGTAATGCGAAAGGTTTAGGGCGGAAGGCAAGAACAAAGTGAAACCTTTCGCCCTACGCCTTTCCCCTCCTAAGAATGCCCATAGGCCACGATCCTCATCACTTTGTAGTTGATGACCACAAAGCGGAAGAGTTGCCATAGGACGAACTTTCTCCAGAATTTGACGGAGCGGGTGGGTATGAAGGGGTAGGCTTCGTCGTAATATCCTCTTGGTTTGGGCTTGGATTCCATGCGGAAGGAGTTTTTTTCTTCAATGAAAAAGGCGCCGGCGTAATTGGCCCCTATTCCGGGAGGAGCCACCAGAACGGGTATCCTTTGGCCTTGTGAATAAACATATAGTGCAAAAACAGTTTGACCCAGTGTCCGGCAAGGCCGATCTCTCCAATAGTGTATTTGACGTTCCGGCCAAAGTCGGGGTATTTGTTCCAATCGGGAACAATGGGGTTAACGGTCATGGTGGCGGCTTGGCCATTCCAAAATCCGTAACCTGCCGACACGATGCAGGCGGCGCCCATTTTTCCCATGGAAGCTTTGTGCCGCAAGTCGGTGCGCTGCTGCTTGATCATCTCTGCGATATTATCCGCCGTAATCTTTCCCGTAACGCCGGCCGGCATGCCCGTGCGGGGCGGCGAAGGATAAATAGCCGTACCGTTGGGGCTAAACATGGGCTTGGAAATGGGATGGGGCGGAGCAAAGGCGATGCCAATAGCAAAGATATTGGAATAGTCCGGGTTCTGGTAAGTTGACGGCCAGTCTTCAATTTGGTAATCCTCAAACGCTTTCGGCGAATAATCCGCGTCCACTTTCATAAACCCGCTGGGAGCAAAAAGCTTTGATGAGATATCCGTGCCCTGGCGGTCGAACGCGCGGAGCCCAACCCCCGCAAAGGCGGGTAGTAACATGGCAAAGTCGAAAGAAACGCTGCCTTTACTCCCGTCCAGCAACTCATAGTGCGCCACGCCGGGTTCTACCTTGTAAACGCCTGCCCGCTTTATCCATTTGATGCCGTACTCTGCCAGGATCGATTCGGTGAACTCCTTGGTGTGGATCACGTAGCCGCTGCGGCGCACAAACGCGCCGGCCATCCCGAAATCGCCTAATTCATACTCATTGGTGATCCAGGTGATATCCAGCTTATCGCCGATCTTGTGCCTTCTGCCTTCAAAAGCCACATTAAGGGCGTATTCAAACGCGGCGCCCTGACAGGTAGCGGTAGGGTGCCCCGTACCGATCAGGATGCGTTGGCGTTCGCCTTTTTTTGCCGCCTCAAAAATCCGTTCCAGCGCCTCCCAGGTCTCTTTGGCATGCCCGGAGGTACACACCGAGAAGGAATTCCCCGTTGCTGGGCCTAACCCATCCGTAGCCTCAAAGTTCAACTTAGGGCCGGTGGCGTTGACCAGAAAATCGTATTCAAAATCTGCTTCCTGCCCCTGGCGCTGCGGGTCGGTATACACGGCTTTCACAAAAGGCTTCTCATGACCGTTACCGCCTTCGGGATAAATCGAGACGGCTTTGGCCTGATGAAACTCAATGCCCATGCGGCGATACACCCCTTCCAGCCTGAACCGCATCTGGTCCTCCTTCATACGGCCTACCCCAACCCAAATATTGCTCGGAATCCATTGATAATAAGCGCTTGGGCTTACCACGACTACCCGGTGCTTTTTTCCTAACTCCTTTTTCAGGAAGGTAGATGCCGTATGGCCCGCTATCCCGGCGCCGACAACAAGAATCGTTGACATATGAACATATTTTCATTAAAAGTAGGGTTTTTTCTTTGAACAGCCAATAATCTATCTTCATAACGCTGATTGCCTACTGCACAATCAACTTCATGTGGGCCGTTTCCCCTCTTTCTGTCCGGAGTAAACCAAAGAAAATTCCCTTAGGTAAAACGCTGGTATCGAATTCCAGGCTATGATTGCCTGCGGGCTGATCTGCTTTCATAAGCGTACGAACCAGCCGTCCGCTGTTGTCGTACAGGGAAATCTGTACCCAGCCGGAGGCAGGCAGGTTATAAAGCATAGTCGCCATTCCATTGGCCGGGTTGGGAAAAACCAGCAGTTGCGGGCCTGCATGGCTGGCTTCAGCTATTTCGCGGTTTGGCACAAGAGTCATATAGATATCAATGTACTCGACGGTTTTCAGCACGCTGGTTTCATTGTTTCCTCCGAATACAAAAATTCTGAAACCATCCGTAATAGGGACACACGCTGCTGCACCCCCCCTTCTTGCTTCATTCATGGACAGAATAGTATCCCAGCGAGGCGTACCATCCGGATCGAATATATCAACCGATGACAGCGTAGGTCCAACGCCGTAATTGTAGCCTCCGATGGCGTAGATTTTATCATCCAAACCTTTACAGGAACTGAGGAAGAAACGGGGGGTTGGAATCGAATCCACTACGACCCATGCGCTGCCACTAGCGGGATCCCACATTTCCACGGTTTTTTCCGCACCCTGCGCCAGCAGTGAAGAAGCCCCTCCCACGACGTAAACTTTTCCATCTACTTCATGCGAAACGTGACCACCCCTCCCTTTCCGCAGCGAAGGAGCAGAGGGCAGCCAATTTCCTCCGGCAGCGTCAAATACTTCCACCGCATTTGTGGCAACGAGATTTTTATTATCACCGCCCATCACGTAAATTTTTCCGTCACTCAACGCTGTGGCAGAGGCATAAGCCCTTGCCGTCGGCATGACATTGGACAACGTGCTCCAGGCGTTACCGTTGATATTGTATTCAAGCACCGAGTTGGTAATTGTTCCGCCAAATGCGTCGGAATAGCCGCCAAACAGATAAATTTTACCATTCCATTCCTCTACCGCGGCGCCGCACCGCAGCCCCGGCATAGGCGCCTTGAGCGTAAAGGAACTGTCGGCGGGATTGAATTCATAGACTTCATTGGTGCAACCGCCGGTAGTAGATCCCCCGCCAAAGAGGTAGATTTTCCCATTGCTGGCTGCAATGGCGCTGTGGTGATTTTTCAGCACGGGCATGTCAGTAGTCCGTGTCCAGCTCAGGTCTTTTATATCGTAGTACTCAGCAGTATTCAGCACACCGCTATAACCATTTCCTCCGAATACATAGATCCTGTAGCCACCGGTAATTGGAACACTGGCAGCGGCAAATCCTCTTCTTGCTGTATTCATACTATCGAGCGTTTCCCAGCGCGGCAACCCGGTTGGGTTGTAAACATCCACCGATGAGAAGATCGGCGGACCATCATAGCCGCCCATAATATAGATTTTCTGACCTGCTTTGCAGGAACTATGAAACAAGCGGGATGTTACGTTCGATTCTTCTACCACCCAGTTGCCTGTGTTGGGGTTGTACTTTTCAATGGTTGTATGCAGGGGACCTGGATCCGAATAGGTTCCACACAGCACGTAGATATTTTCACCGACAGTATGTGAAGTATGGGCTCCCCGCGTGTTGACCAAGGTAGCGCCGGCTGGCAGCCACGACGAGCCTTTCGGGTAAAATTTCTCCACTACTTTGGAAGCGTAAGGGCTTACGTTAATGCCCCCGCCAGTCACGAATATCGTATCATTTAACCTGGAAGCGCTGGCATAACCCCTCGCTGTGGGCATTGGAGAACTGATCGTTTTAAACGAGTTCGTAGCTATATCGTATTCGAAGACCGTATTGGTAGCCGTTCCGATAAATTCGGTGGAACCGCCAAACAGGTAGATTTTACCATTCCATTCCTCTACCGCGGCGCCGCACCGCCGCTCCGGCATAGGCGCCTTGAGCGTAAAGGAACCGTCGGCGGGATTGAATTCGTACACTTCATTGGTGCAATCGCCGGTTGTAGATCCCCCGCCAAAGAGGTAGATTTTCCCATTGCTGGCCGCAATGGCGCTGTGGTGATTTTTAAACATGGGCATATTGAAAGTGTGCCATTCCTGCCCTGCGCTGTGAATCGAAGGGAAAAGCCAGGCAACCGCCATCAAAACGGTAAATTGCCACAACCAGAATGATGTTTTGAATATCTTTTTCATGACCTAATGGTTTAGTTGGCGCCTTCGCCAGTAATCTCCGGTTCTCGGCGAAGACATCAATGGTGAACGGATGTGAAATACGCATCGCAAATTATCCCTTGCGGCGCAGGAAGATGAAGGACTATTGTTCCAACCTTTGGACTATTGTTCCGGGCCGCTCTGGTTACCGTGTTGCGTGTATCCCGGCACGAGTGCTTCTTACTGGGTTTGTATGACGATCTTCCGGATGCTGTTTCCCTGCGGGCTGGCCACCCGGATCCAATAAACGCTTGCAGGGAGACTGGCGGTAGAGAAAGTTTTGGTCACAGCGCCCCCGTGAAATCCGAGTATTTCGCCAAACACCTTTTGGCCTGTTGCGCAAAAAAGGTCGATGGATAGTTGTTCTTCCGGGTCGCCTTTTAGTTGGACCGTGAACCAGTCCCCGGCCGGGTTTGGAAAGACGGTGAATTCGGACAAAAATTCCCTTTCGGAAATGCCGGTGGTAACAGAGATGATCTGTTCAACAACCGATAGAGCGCCGCATTCATTGGAAGCGGTGAGATGTACTTCGTATTCGCCAAGTATTCCATAAGTATGCTGCGGGTTTTCCTCAATACTAAAGGTCCCGTCGCCGAAATCCCAGAAAAAGGAAGAGGCATTGGAAGAGGTATTGGAGAACTTGACCAGGGCACCCGATTGAGTCCAGACGAACCCGGGTTCAGGAGCAGGTAAGTAGCTATATTTCATAATAGCCCCTCCGTATCCAACGGCCCAAATGGTCCCATTTTCCGTAATTTGAAGGTCGTAGATACCCCGGCTTCCAATCCAATCGGGCGCCCAGGTCGTTCCACCGTCAGTGGTTTTCATGATGCTGGCTTCTACACCCACCCAAAGAAATTCAACGGTCCCGGCCCACCCGGTCAGACTATCTTTGAAATAGATACAAGGAGCCAGCCCCCCAAATTGCTCAACCGTCCAATTTGCTCCTCCATCCGTCGTTCTTGCTATTTTATATCCGCCAATAGCCCAACCGTTGTGGTCGTCGAGGAAGAAGAGGTCACAGAACCACCCACCAGATTGAACATTCCAACTCGCGCCTCCATCTGAGGTGTGAAGGATACTAGTTCCTGCTACCCACCCCGTCTGGCTATTTGCAAAACAAACGGAAACAAAATGGTCGTTCGTGGTTCCGGATGGCTGGGTTTGCCAACTTGCGCCGCCATTCGAGGTTTTGATAATGGTTCCGTAATCACCGACTGCCACGCCTTCCTGACTGCTCGTAAAAAATACGCTGTTCAGGCGCCAGGTGGTTGTCGACAATTGAGGTTGCCAGTTCGCCCCGCCGTCGGTGGTATGGATGATCGTGCCGGAATCGCCGACCGCCCAGCCTGTTTGGCTATCGGCAAAGAATATATCGAAGAGGTCTCTTTCCGTTCCGGAGGTCTGGTATTGCCAATGGGCGCCATTATCAGAGGTTTTGCGCACTACGCCTGAATGACCGGCGGTCCATCCCGTCTGATCATCGATGAAGAAAACTGCTTCAAGCCTGGATGATCCTTCCGTGGATTGAAGCGCCCAGTGTTCGCCCCCGTCTTGGGTGTACAGGATATCGGAGCCGGTTATTTCATAAAACCACTTGACCGCCCACCCGTTCTGGTCGTCGATGAAAAACAGGGAACGTACATCGTATGAAGGACCCGACATTTGTTCTTTCCAGGTGATGCCGCCATCGGTGGTTTTGAGGATAATGCCATTTTCTCCTGACCGACCGGCTACCCAGCCTGTCAAACTGTCCAGGAAGAATACCTGGTTGAAAACGGCGTTCGGAAAGGACTGCGTTTGCCAATTGGCGGAACCATCCGTAGTTTTCAGGATGATTCCATAGCCGGCAATCCAACCCGTCTGGCTGTTGATAAAAAAAACATCATTCAGGTTGGCGTTTCCCAGAGATTGCAGATCCCAGGAAGCCCCGCCATCTGAGGTATGGTAGCAAGTCCCTGGAGCGCCTACTGCCCATCCGTTTTGACTATCAGTAAAATATATTGCCTGCAGTCTAGTGTTCTGGACGGTTGTCTTTTCCCAGTCTATCCCACTATTTGTGGTTCGATAAATAGCACTGTATCCCACCGCCCATCCTGTTTGGTGGTCGATGAAGAAGACATCTGCTAAGTAGGGAGAATCCAGGTTCTGTTCTTCCCATGACAATCCGCCGTTGGTGGTTTTGAGGATACGATCGCCGAACACCCAGCCAGTGTTTTCATCCACAAAAAACAGGGAGTTAAACCATCCGGAAGATTTTGAATGTTGAAGCTCCCAGGTTTCCCCGCCGTTTGTTGTCCTCAGGATCGTACCTCCTGCTGCGGATATTGCCCATCCCGTTGTATCATTAACGAAAAAAATCTTATAGGCGGCTCCAGACGGCGGATTCTGCCACTGCCAGCAAAAATCCTCTCCGCTCTGCCCCTGCAGGATCAGCGCCATGCAGCAGAGGAGCGCGATGTTTAGTATCTTTTTCATGGCATTATTATTTAGAAAAAAGACTCACTTTATTGCCCTGTGAGAACCACCCAGCGCAGGGTTTGTGACGTTTTGCCCATGGTGAGCGTAATGTAGTAAATGCCGGCATGCGCTTGTGGCAAGGTCAAAAGATAGTCGTTCGCTGAAGTGAACGATCTGGTCTGCACCCTTTTCCCCTGCGCATCGGTAATGCGTAAATCAACTTTCTGGCCCGGTTGGACACCGGGCATCATTTGAATATAAGCACAGGCGCCGCCGGGGTTGGGATACAGGACGAACAGGGCAGGAGGGGTTTGCAGGTCATTAATGCCCACAACTAATTGATTTTCGTACCAGGCTATTTTACCATCATCAAAAGAAGCAGACAGCACATCTAGATCACCGTCATTGTCCAAGTCGGCGGCATAAACGGATTCCGCGTACACGACATCCGTGGTTATGATCTGTTTGGGGCCCAAAATGCCACCACCTTTATTTTCGTACCAGGTTATTTTATCGCCATAGGAAGCTGCCAGGACGTCCTTGTCCCCGTCGTTGTCGAGGTCAGCGGCATACACTTCAATGGCATGACCAGCCGATGCGGTAATGATTTGTATGAAATTGCCGTTGCCGTCGTTTTTGTACCAGGCAATTTTGTTGTCATTATAGGAAGCCGACAGTACGTCCATATTGCCGTCATTGTCCATGTCGGCAGCATAAACAGAGCCTACTCCATCTGCTCCTGTTGTGATGACAAGCTGTGCCCCGAATCCGCCGCTACCGTCATTTTCATACCAAGCTACTTTGTTGTCCTCCCAGGAAGCTGATAGTGCCTCCAGGTCGCCGTCGTTGTCCAGGTCGGCCGCATAGACGGAGGTTGATCCGGAGATATTGGTTGAGATAACATGATGAGTCCAAAAATCGCCGTTGCCTTCGTTTTCGAACCAATTTATTTCCTCATAATCGGGGTAGTCGCTGGAGGCAGAGAGCACATCCATGTCGCCGTCGTTGTCCAGATCGGTGGCATAAATAGAGTATGGGCGAATGGTATCTATTGTGATGACCTGCTGGGGCCCAAAATGTCCGCTGCCATCGTTTTCGTACCAGGCAATTTTTCCGCCAATGATGTTGTGGGAAGCCGACAGCACATCCAAATCGCCATCGTTGTCCAGATCAGCGGCATAAGCGGATGATGCGCTATAGTCTATGAGGTGATATGCCCCAAAATTGCCGCTGCCGTCATTTTCGCTCCAGGCAACATTGTTATTAACAGAGAGAACATCCATATCACCATCACTATCCATATCTGCAGCGGAGACGTAATTCGCCACATCCGAAATGGAGGTAATGACGTGTTCTGTTGCAAAACCGCCTATGCCATCATTTTCAAGCCAGGCTATTGTATTGTCTCCACCTCCCCACAATACGTCCGAATCGCCGTCATTATCGAGGTCGGCGGCGTAAATAGAGGGGGCTCCTCCCGGGGCCGAAGTCAACCTTTGTTGCGAACCAAAATTGGCGTTCCCTTCATTTTCAAACCAGCCAATTACCAGAAAGCCGCCGAAACCGTCGTAATTACTCGTCAGCTGGTCTTCATCGCCATCGTTGTCCAAATCAGCGGCAAAAACCCCAAAAGGAATCGCGTAGTAGACCACCTCGCCAAGAAGATGCTGTGCGCCGAAGCTGCCGGCCCCTTCATTCGCATACCAGATAAATTGACCTGAAGAAGACCATGATCCAATACCCAAATTAGTCAACACGTCCAGGTCGCCGTCCTTGTCCAGGTCGGCGGCAGAGATAAAGCGGGCATTTTCTATTTCTGTAGCAATGACCAATTGCGTTCCAAAATTGCCGTTGCCGTCATTTTCAAACCAAGCAATTTCACCCGCATCATAAGACGCGAACAGCAAGTCTCCATCTCCGTCGTTGTCCAGGTCGGCGGGATAAATGGCAATTAACCCAAATCCCTCACTGGTAAAGATCTGGTGAGGTGTAAAATTGCCCATGCCGTCATTTTCGAACCAGCCAATTTTAGAATCCCCATTCCAGATCGAGGAAGCGTAGAGGATGTCCAGGTCGCCATCCTTGTCCAGGTCGGCGGTATAAACGGAATTCGCTCCATTTGCCTGTGTGGTAATGACTTGCTGTGTTCCAAAATTGGCATGGCCATCATTTTTATACCAGGCAATTTTGCTGTCATCCCCCGAGGCCGAGAGGACGTCCAGGTCGCCGTCGTTGTCCAGGTCAGCGGCAAGCACAGCGCTTGCCCCCGCCGCTTCAGTCGAAATGATCAATTGTACCCCAAAGTTGCCTCTACCGTCATTTTGATACCAGGCAACTTTATTGTCATAATTGGAAGCCGACAGTACGTCCATATCGCCATCGTTGTCGAGATCGGCGACATAAAGATCTTCCAGACCTTTTACATCAGGCTCAACGATGATTTGTTGAGGGCCGAAAGTAGTTTGGGCGATCATCGGCGTGACGTTCGCCATACAGACCCATATCAATAGGGGGAGGAATAAAAACAGCGGTTTCATTTTTCATTTTTTATGGTCATTACAACATGCTACCCACTCCAACTTTCGTAAGGGAGTGGATTTAAAAGTTTGAGGGGAAACCGCAAGCCCTAAAGCCAATACGGTTCTTTTGTCCTTTCAAGGTAGGCTGTTTTCCCTTTCAGGAGGAAGGACTATTGTTCCAAGGTATGCGCTGACGTTGCATCATTTCTCCTGCCTTGCCTCGGATGGACTCAAACCGAACTGGCGGGAAAAAACGCGGGAGAAATAGAGCGGATCCTTGAAGCCCACCGCGTAGGCCACCTCCGCCACCGTCATGCGGGTGGTGCGCAGCAGTTCCCTGGCTTTCTCCAGGCGGAAAGAGCGAATAAAATGGGAAGCCGGTTTGTTGGTAAGGGCAATCAGCTTGCGGTGGAGTTGGGTGCGGCTGATCCCCATCTGTGCGCAAAGGGCTTTGATGCCGAAGGTCTCCTCCTGGTAATGCGTTTCCAGGCGCCGGCGCAAGTCGAACAGGAAACGCTCATTCAAACCCGAAGGCTTGTTTTCCGGAAGCGGGGAAACAAAACCGTGTTGGTATTTTCGCCGCAGCGTTTCCCGGAGTTTCAGCAGCGTGTCGAGTTCCACTTCCAATTCCCTGCGATCGAACGGCTTGGCCAGGTAGGCGTCGGCGCCGCATTCCAGTCCCCTTACCCGGGAATCCCGGTCGGATTTGGCGGTCAGCAGGATGATGGGAATGTGGTTGGTCCGGAAATCGGCCTTCAACGTCCGGCAAACTTCCAGGCCATCCTTTTTCGGCATCATGATGTCGCTAATAATAATATCCGGAACCCGGCTCAATGCCAGGTTTATACCTTCCTCGCCATCGTGGGCGGCGATCAGATCGTAGGTCTTCTCGAGAAACTGACTCAGGTAACGGATCAAATCTTCGTTGTCTTCAATAAGCAGCAGCCTGGAGCGGGAGGCGGTTTTTTCCAGCGCCTTGGGCGCCGATGAGCGAACCTCGCGTTCCGGGGCAGCCGGCCCCGGTACGGAAACCAATCGCGGGGCCTGGTTTCGAACCGGCAAAAAGACGAAAAACGCGCTGCCTTCTCCCGGTTGGCTGGCCACCTCGATATAGCCTCCAAAAAGTCTGGCATACTCCCTGGCCATGGCCAACCCAATCCCTGCCCCTTCGGTAGGCCACTCCCCTACCCGGTAATAGCGGTCAAAAATCCGAGCCTGGTGTTCGGGCGGTATACCGATGCCCGTATCCCGGACAACCACCAGCAGGAAGTTTTCGAAAGGAAGCAGGCCCGCTCGTTCTCCTTGCCGTCCCGGCAGATCGATAGCCGAACAGGGCAGGGAAACGTCCCTTCCTGAAAGCATTTCCACAGACAATTCTACCTTCCCACCCTGAGGCGTGAATTTGATGGCGTTGTCCAGCAGATTGCCTACCAGGTGTTCCATTTTTTCAGCATCGATATCCATCCACAGTTCCTCCTGCTTGGCAGAAAACTGCAAGCGGATCCCCTTGCCCTCCGCCACGCTGTGAAAGGATTCCAGCAGGTATTTTAGCTGGGCTATCACATCGGCATGCTCGTAATGCGCCTCCAGCGCGCCTGCTTCCAATCTCGACAAGTCGAGCAATTGCTCCACGAGGCGAAGCAGTTTCCTGCCGTTGCGCCGGATGCTATGCGCCGCATCCTCCAGCTTGGGGTCAGCCCCTGTCCGGATATTGTCCGCCATCCCTAAGATGACGGTAAGCGGCGTGCGGAACTCGTGGGAAATGTTCGAAAAAAAACGGCTCCGGGCGGCATCCAGCGCGCGCAACTTCTCCGTTTCAAGCTGCCTGAACCGCATGCGTTCCCGCATGAAGGCGCGCACGAAGGCATAAAGCGGCACTAGTGACGCCATGAAATACAAGACAAACAACACCCGGTTTGCTTCAGGTGAAAAGACGACTACAGGGCGGAGCACGGGTTGAAGCATTGTCTCCAGCGCCAGTGCCGTCAGGTATAACCACAAGATTAAGCGGGCTTTTTCAGGCCGTGGAAAAACCAAAGAAAAAATGATGCCCGCAAAGCCGAGAAACACAAAACCGCCGGAAGTCAGAATACCGCCGGTCAGAATAACCGCCACAAAGGAAAACAGGATCTTAAACACTTCCGAAGTGACAAAGAAAACTTCAATGTAATTCCGAACCCGAAGAAACAAAACGATGCTGACCAGGAAAAAAGCGGAGAAACCCGCCATCAGGAAAACCAAAATTTCCAGCGACAACCACCAGTAGACCGCCAGGGCGATCAAGCCAAGAAGGCAAGAGGAGGTAGCAATGCCAAACCAAACCCTTTTAGACAACATAATCTCCTCATCGTCGCCTGGCTGGTAAAGCAAGCGGCCAAGGTCCAGTTTCCGGTTCGGGTTGGTTCCCATTTCCATGGGCGGCACAGGTGAAATTTGGTACTCAAGTAAACGAACTTAGACCAATTTTTTATTGATAAAAATCATTCAGAACGGTCTAATTTGGAATTATACGGTCCGACCCAATGGCCTCCATACGGAACGGAATAGTTCGTTTTAAATTCTCTATTTTTGACCTGCACCTAAAATCCAAAACATGCTTAACCGGCTCTTCGCAGGATGCCTGCTTTTGATCGCGCTTCCTGCTCCGGCCCAGGATGCGGCCATATTCCCTCCAAACCCTGAAAAACGGACCGTTTCAGCCCTGAAAATTGATGGTTTGTTGAAGGTCGACGGCCGGCTGGACGAGTCCTTTTGGACGCGCACGACGCCCACGTCGGATTTTAGCCAGGTGGAGCCGATGCAGGGAGAACCTGCGCAGCACCAAACCGAGTTCCGGGTCCTGTACAACCGGCAGTTCCTGTATTTTGGGGTATTTTCCAGGGATTCCCTCGGCAGGAAAGCCCTTCGAGCTACCGACTTCAAGCGCGACTTCAATACCCGGCAACACGACCACATCAGCCTGGCCTTTGACGGATTTCGCGACGGGCGTAATGCTATGGTATTCGCCGCCAACGCCTACGGCGTTCAGCGCGACCTGCTGGCGTCCGACGACGTGCTCTACGACGTCGACTGGGACGGGCTGTGGCGCGTGCGCACTACCCGCACCGACTCCGGCTGGGTGGCCGAACTGGCTATCCCCTGGCAAACCCTGCGCTACCCCGAGCCGCAAGATAGTCTCCAAACCTGGGGCTTTAACCTCACGCGCAGCCGGCGAGCAAGCAACGAGCTTTCCGCATTTTCCCTCTTTCCCCGCATCCTGTCGTCGACCCGCATGGAATACGCGGGCGTGATCAAGAACCTGGAACCCCAGCCTCCGGGCGCCAATATCCGGATACAACCTTACGCGCTGTTTTCCTACGACCGCTACCGGACCGGCAAGCCCGGCGACGCCGACATGGAAGCGACTAACTTCAAACCGGGCGGCGAGGTGAAATGGGCCATCAACACCCATACCGTGCTCGACCTGACCGTCAACACCGATTTTGCTCAGGCCGACGCCGACCGCCAGGTCAACAACGTCACCCGGTTTTCGGTGTTCTTTCCCGAGCGGCGGCAGTTCTTCCTGGAGAACGCCTCTTTGTTTGGATTCTATGTCGGCCAGCAACCTGATCTATCCGGGGGCTCCATGCGCATTCAACCTTTTTTCAGCCGGAGCATTGGGCTGGACGCCTCCGGAAGGCCCATTCCGCTCGATGCAGGCGGACGGCTGGTGCATCGCTCGGCAAAACAGAACTACGGCGCCATGGCTATCCGCCAGCGTACGTCCGAAACCAGCCCGGTCACGGATTTCTTCGTGGGTCGGTACTCCAGGAATTTCGGCGCCCAACACCGCATTGGCGGGCTCTTCACCGCGAAAACGCAACCCGGAAGCGCCACGCTGGTAAGCACCATCGACGGCTTCTTCCGTCTGGGGGAAAGCCATTCCTTCAGTGCGCTCGCCACCCACTCCAGCGGCGGAGCGGACAAAAAGCAGGGATTTGCCGGCATGGCGCAATACTTCTACACGACAAACAACTGGAAGATCTGGCTAACCAATTCCCTTGTAACCCGAAACTACAACCCGGAAATGGGCTTTGTGTCCAGAAAAGACGTACTCAGCGTCACGCCGGGCGTTTTCTGGTACTACCGGGGCAAACACCTCCCATTCCGGAAATGGATCCGGGCATTTGAACCAAGCTTTTTCCCGGAGTATTACTGGCAGGCATCGACAGGAAAGCTGATCGAAGCGCAGTGGTGGTTCATCCCTCTATGGTTCAACATGCAGAAAGGCGGCTTTTGGGGCTATGGATGGAACCCCTATTTCCAGCGCCTGACCGAGCCTTTCCGCCCTCTGGGGATAACCATTGCCGAAGGCAACTACCGCTACCTCCGGCATCAGTTTTATTACAACAGCGACCCCTCCAAATTCATCAGCATGAGCGCAACCCTGGAATGGGGGACGTATTTTGATGGCCGCCTGTTTTCTTCCGACTTCCGGGTCCAACTGGCGCCGTCCCCGCATTTCTCCTTCACCGGCCGCAGGAACCGCAACCGGTTCGACGGCGTAGGAAACCCTGCCACCGATAAAACCATCGACCTGTACAGCCTGGAAGGCCGCCTCGCCCTCAACCCACGACTGCAACTCATCGCTTTCTACCAGCAAAATTCCGAAAACAAAGCCAGGAACTACAACATCCGCCTGTCGTGGGAGTATCTGCCCCTCTCCTACCTGTACATCGTGCTCAACAATGCCAGTTTTGAAAACTCTCTCGACTTCAGGCAGTCGGAAGATCATGCGATTGTGAAGCTGAGCTTGCTGAGGCAGCTGTGAAACAGCATTTATTTCTCCGGAAACCGAAACCCATTCAAAAACATCTGTTGTACGTTAAAGTGCGGATACTCCTTTGCACCGTACAGCAGCAGCACGCTCAAAAACCGGCCATTGCACCACGACTTAACAGCGTACTGGGTTTTCTCGGCATCTTCCCAATAATCGATCACGCCTGCCGCATCAGGGGCGCTTTCCAGGGTATGTCCCCGGCCATACCCTGCAGCCTCGGTGATACCAAACTGCTCCTGCAGAAAATCCAGGTAATTTTCCATAACAAGCTCCTTATCTTCTTTGGTTTTGAACCCTTCCGCAGTGGCATCCGTAAACTTAACCAGGATTAAGGCGAAAAAGAAATCGCCATGCTCCACCTCCCCGGTGTACACCTCCGAGCTGTCCTGGCTTAAAGATCGTTCAAACGCGCCAGGATCCCCGGGAAAGTAAACCGAGCAGCCGGTTTGAGCCACCGAAAATTTGCTCAGACGGGGTACGGTATTTTGGGCAGACAACACGAATGGAAGAAGGAAAACCAAGAAAATAGACAAGAACCGGATCATGGATTGAATCGTTTAAGGTTATCAAGGCATTTGTATGGATAACGGCTAAAGGTACGGCATTTCCCTATGGATGCAAAGTCCGGTTTTTCTTAATCAACCTGCTGAACCTTTCCGTTTCCCGGGCATCCAGACCTTCCAGGTTTGGAAAACCTGGAAGGTCTCGTTCAAAAAGGTCCGGCAAGGTATTTCATAACAAATACCCCTTCCGCACCCCCGGCAGCAGTGCCAACCCGGTAATTACCACTCCCAGCGTTCCGTAAATCGCCTGAATGGGATAATCCTTCCAGTACCCGAGCATAGCGATCTGCACGCCGATCCAGATCATCAGCCCGATGCCGGCGATCAAGGCCAGAGACCAGGCCCAATGGTATTGCTTCAAAACGGGAAACCCCGGCAGCGGCTTTTGCGGCTTGCGGGTAATCATACCTACTGCGGCTATTGTGGGCAACAGGCCGTTGACGAGCAACAGAATAATCCCTGGGATCAAAAAACTGGAAAAAGGCGACCCTTCCAAAATTCCATCGGCCATTTGAATGGCCTCTCCGCTTGGATCGGAAAGGAGCATATAGCTACCGTAATACGCGCCCAGCGCGTTGAATACTAAGAGGAAAATGAGGAGCCAGCGAAGCATAAAGCCAAGGTGTTTGCTTTTAAAACCAAGTCGAAGCTACCAAGAGTATACAAGAGCTCCGATGATTTTCATCAGAAAAGAAAAAGTCAATTGATTCCCTCACAACCGATCAATAACCTCCAGCAGTTCCGCTTTCTTCCCCCGCGCGATAGGCAGCGCGCTGCCATCCGTGAGGATGACCTGACCGCCATCCGAGCGGACAATTCTCCGGATGCGCTTCAGGTTGACGAGATACGAATGATGGATCCGGAAAAACCCGGGGTTGTTCAGCAGTTCTTCTATTTCGCGAAGCGATTTGGACACCGTGATCCGGTCGTTCTTCGCGATGCCCGGCGCCACGTGAAAGGTAACGTAACTTCCGTCGGAGGCGCAGTACAGAATTTCTGCTATGTCCAGCAGGATCAATTCCTGGCCTACCGGAAGGCCAATGCGCTCCGGCACGATGACGGTTTTCAGGTACCGGGCCATGTCCAATTGCTCCGGACGGGCGATGCTCCCAGCCTGAAGCGCCTTTTGCACGGCTTGTTTTAGCTCATCAGGGTGGATCGGCTTGAGCAGATAATCCAGCGCGCTGAATTTGAACGCCCGCACGGCGTATTGGTCGTAGGCGGTCGTGAAGATCACCTGCATAGGGAAAGCCCCGCACCGCTGAAGGAAGTCAAACCCGTTCAAACGCGGCATTTCGATGTCCAGAAAAAGCAAATCCGGCTTGATCGCTGCCAGCGCTTCCAGCGCCAGCTCGGGGTCGTTAAACATCCCGGCGATCCGGATCTCCGGACAGTGCCGTTCCAGCATAACCCTCAGCACATCGGTGCAGTGGGGCTCGTCGTCAAGAAGAAGGGCGTTCATCATGGGTGTTTTGTTTGAATTCGGATCGATACCCGGGTACCTGCCGGAGCGCCCCCGGGGTCGTACAAATCGGTTATTGCTACCTGGGCGTCCACCCCAAAAAGGCGGCGGATCAACTCCAAGCGCTCTGCGGTAACAGTCATTCCATGCGATTTTTGGCGGTTCGCCGATTTGCTTTTCAGCTCGGCCGCCGCTTTCCGGCCAACCCCATCATCCTGGATCTCAATCTCCAGATCGGGGCCCGTCAGGAATACCCGGACCGACAGCCTGCCCGGGGTCTTCTTTTGCATCAGCCCGTGCCAGATGGCATTTTCCACATAGGGCTGGATGAGCAGCGGCGGGATATCGATCTGCCCGGGGACCACCTCCGGCGCTACCGCGATCTCGTAGGCAAACTTATGGTCAAACCGCATCGCTTCCAGCTCGATATACAGGCGCAACGCATCCAGTTCGCGGTCGAGAGAAACTATTTCTGTTCTGGAATGGTCCAGAATCAACCGGACCAAACGGGAAAACTTGGTCAGGTAATCCGACGCCGCATCCGGCTCGTTGATCAGGATGAACCGGTTGATCGAGTTGAGGCAATTAAAAATGAAATGGGGGTTCATCTGGGCGCGCAGGGCCGACATTTCCACCTCTGCAATCCGGCGCTGAAAGACGGCTTTCATTCGCTCTTCCCTGCGGATCTGCGCTGCCCTCCAGCGATACCCTCCCCACCCGATCCCACCTGCTGCGGCAAGCATCATTAATACGAACGGCCAGGTCTGCCAGAAAGGAGGCGCGATGACGAGATTCAGCCGATATCCCGGTTCGTTCCATTGCCCGTTGCGCCCCGACCGGATCAACAAGCTGTAGTTGCCCGGAGGCACATTGGTATAAGATCCTCTGCCCTCCCGCCCTGCGCGGACCCACGTCCGGTCGAATCCAACCAACCGGTACGCATATTCTATTTTTCCTGGTGAGAAAAAGTTAGCTGAGGAAAATTCAAAATCGAAAAAGTTATTCTTCCACGACAATTTAAGTCCAGGAGTCTGGCCGGAACGCAAGCGTTGCACCCGGCTTTGGCCGGCTATGCGGAACTCCGAAAGCAATATCCGCGGATCGTTGGGTTGGTTCAGTAAGCTATCGGGATGAAACGCGTACACGCCAAGGGCTGTACTGAAGATCATTTCCCCATCCCGGCCTGTATATATCGGGCCCTGAGGAGGCTCCTGAGGGAGCCCCTCCCCGGAGTCAAAAAGCTGAAACCGCCGGGATACCGGATCCCGGCAAATCAGCCCACGGGAAGTCGCCATCCAAAGCCTTCCGGTCGAATCGGCGGTAATACCAAGTATCCGGCTAGAGGGCACCCCTTCGCGAAGGCCGTAGGTGTTAAAGGCGTTGTTACCGGATCTCCCGGTAAACCCGGAAATCCCTCCCGGGTCGGTTGCCGCCCACAGCCGCCCGTTGGGGTCAAAGCACAAATCCGGGATGATAAACGCGCCGAGCGAATGGCGCGGATTGGTTTCATCGTGCTCGTAGTGCACAAACCGGTCCTTCGTTTCATCGTATAGGAAAAGTCCGTAATCTTCGGTACCAATCCAAAGTCGCTTTCGGTTCGGGTCGGCGAGGATACGCCAGGGGGCTTTGGAAAGGAAGCCTTGCGATTCTGTAAGTCTCGACCATAGCCGGGTTGCCGGGTCGTAAATAAACACCCCTTCCTGATCGTTGCCAAACCAATACCTCCCCCGGCTGTCCTCCGCCATCGTGCGAAACGTGGACGGTTCGCTTCCTGACCATAAACTATCCGGAACAGGGAACGGAGTTAGCTCCCCCGACGACGGGCTTACGGTAAATATCCGCCGCTCGCCTCCAACCCAAATGGCGCCTTTTCGGTCTTCGTATAGCATGGCCGCACGAACGCCCGGAATAGAAATGGTTTTGGTAATTTTTTCATTTTCCACAAAGAACAGCCGGCTTGCATGAATATCCAGAATCAAGCGTTGGGGCGATTGCCGCAAATCGAGGATCTGGAAAGCAGGATAAGCTGATTCCAATGGCACTACTTTACCCGGGTTTATCCCTTCCAGCCGGCGGATTCGGGCGGCGTATGCCTCGTATCGCCACAAACCTTTCGTTCCTCCCAGCCACCACACCCCATGTGCATCCGGGAAAGAAACCGTCGCATCCGCGCCGTCCGGCAACTCTACTCCTAGCTTGGGGGATGCGATTTCCCTTGAGAGGTGGTGGGAAAATTCCTGACGCTTCAGATCGAACGAAAACAAGCCGATGTTGGAGAACAACCAGATCTCGTCAGCGGATTTAGGCTCTATCCGCTCAATGCTCCGGTACTCTTTGTTTGCAGTAGACGGCAGCGCCTGAGCCGCATACGATTTCCAGGGGAAGGAGATAAACTGCTCGCTTTGGGGATCGAAACAAGTCAGGTCGCGGTTGTCGCAGGCCAGCCAAACGCGGTCCCGGGAATCGACCCACAAATGGTTGACCCAGGAATTGGGGAGCGACCCATTATCTCTTCCCGTATTTTTCCACACCCGAAAGGTATGGGTCTCGGGGTCAAAACAGTTCAACCCATTGGCGGTGGCAATCCAAAGGCGTTGACGGCTGTCTTCTGCAATGGCGAAGATCGATTCGTGGCTGACCGACCTTCCGGGGTGGTCCGGATCGGGCAAATAAGCCTTGAAACGGCGGCCGTCAAAGCGGTTGAGGCCATAAGCAGTACCTACCCAAAGCCACCCTTGGCGGTCGCGCCAGACGCATTTTACCCTGCGGTCGCTCAGCCCGTCTTTTTCGGTAAAGAGACGAAAAAACCGGGAAGGCTCCTGGGCCTGGACCCCAGTCCAAAAAAAGAAAAGGCACCAAACCCAGAAGGCCGTTTTTGCCATTACACTTTTTTATACACGACGCGCAGGTGTTTTGCCTTGGTAGGGTTGGGAGAATTAGGATTTTCGGCGTAATTAAATTCCCAGGTCATGGTATCCCCCTGGATTTTGATCAGGTAAACGGAAGGCGGAAAATCGGGCATGGCCGGAGCTTTCACCGTAAGCTTATTCCCTGCCAGGACGTACTGCGCATCGGCGTACAATTTAGCAACGGGTTTCATGGCGGTCAAACAATTATCCGGAATTATCGTTTTTTGCACTCCTGCTGCGGTGAATTCGTATACGATGGAGGCCACGCAGGGCATTTGCTCTTCTACCATGGGTTGCATGTCGGTCACTGTCCCATCGGCTTCCGTGAGGATGGCCGAGGTGCGTTTCCATTTCCCTACGATCGATTGGGCGTCGCCCGAAGCGGGCAGTGCAGCCCAGCACACAAATAACATGGCGCCCCAAAGGAAGGGGCGGTGGTTGGCAGTTTTCATCATTTTTTTCGATTTAAGACAATTTGGGTGGTATAATCGTAACGCGGATCGGAGCTATCGGAGAAGCTCGACCCCTGCGCTGTAAAATAAGCGAAACCCGTTCGAAAACGCAGTTGGTCTGCACCCCAAACACCGGAATCCGCCAGGTTGAGGCAAAAGTTGGGCTGCAGGCGTTTGGATTCGTCTTCGGCGCCAAAGTGCAATTTAAACTGATGGTGGTCGTCTTCCTTCACCGACCCGGAAAGCACGTAGCGCTCGGTTCCCAGCTTGCTGGTCACGGTGGCCACGCCTTCGAATATCCGCTTTTCTTTTCGGGCCCCCAGTCCGCCCCGTGCGCGCCGGCGATTGCTTTTAGCCGCTTTTTTCCGGCGTTCTTTGTCGGTCAGGGGTTCATAGATCTCCATTTCGATGGTTTTGGCAATGCCATCGGGGTCGGTGAAGCTGCCCTGCCAGGTTCCTACCAGCAGGGGCGCATCCTTATCCCGGCTGTAAGCCCAGGGGCGGTCGCGATAATCGGCCCAGAGGCTGAATTGGTAATTACATTGGTAGACGCCTACGCTCATCAGGACCAGAAGACCAAGGATGGCGAGAGCTTTGATGCGGGGAGAAAAAGCGCTCATAGCGGTTAGGAGTTAACGTTTGAAAAATAACTTGCTTACTCCGGCAACCTTTAGCCAATAGGCGCCCGGAGGCAGCCCGGCAAGGGGCCAATCCAGGGTTTGTTCTCCCTCAGAGAAGGAGACCTTATTCTGTTGAAGCACCTGTCCGGAAGCAGAAATGATTTGAAGTTGGGTCTGGATGGATTGAGGAAGCTGGACTTCCAGGCGCAGGGTGTTTTCCATGACGGGATTTTGCCGAATCCGGACGTTTGCCTCTGGAGATCCGGACACCGCGAATAGGCCCGAGACCACGCCAAACTCATCGGCGCCAATGTCGGGCCGGTTGTCCCGGAGCCCGCCTTCCCGGTCGTGGGTAACGAGCGCAAGGGCAGTCCCGCCGTTGATGCAGGGGCTATCACCCAAAAGCCGGCCATTTGCGTCTACTTTAGGGTCGGCGCCCAGGCTATGGGAGTCGGTTCCGTTCAGGGTTTTCCACTGACTTAAACCAAGATCTTCCCAGGTAATGGAATCGTTGAGAAAAACGGGGGGAGCCCCCGTCCGGAAGTAGGCGTTGTAATCCAGGGTATTGGATTTGGAACCGGCATTTTCGCGTATCCGGCAAATAGGTTGGTTTTGACCGGCCGCCTGGATGAAGATGTTGTTGAGAATCTTGGCGCCCTGGTTGCGCGGGCGGGCAGAACGGGTATCGCTGAGCCAGATGTCGCCGGTATTCAAAAAGAGGGAAGCCATTTCGGTCTTTGCCCCGTTGATTACTGTGTTGTGGTAGATCTGGGCATTCTTTGCGCCCCACAACCCGATACCTGCGTGCCCGGTGTTCATGATCAGGTTGTTCAACACCAGGCCGTCGAGGCTCTCCTGGTATTCGGGATTGGATTGGGTGTCAAACCATTCGGCGTCGGTATAAAATCCCAGATAAATACCGCCCTCGCCGCAATTCTCAATTCGATTTCCTTCGATCCGGCAATTGCGGGCGCCTCCTTTGGCGTAAACTCCCGTCGTAGCGATGTCGTGGATGTAACACCCTTTCACCAGCATGTCCGGCGCGTTGACGTTGTCGATGCCTTCGGCATTAAAATCCAGGAGCGCGCCCGGGCCCTTGCCTGTATTATAAATTTCGCACTGGAGGATTTGAATACCCCTGCAAGCCGGGGTAAGTTTGATCGCGTCGCGCCCCGTATCGTGGATGATGCAATTGCGCACTACGACGTTGCTGACGCCTTTTCGCTTGGAGAAAGGCACGCTGTTGTCCCAGTCCCAATTGCTTTCGAATTTTAGCCCGTAATAGTATCCTCCGATGATTTCCAGCCGTTCCAGGGCGCCGCCAACGGTTTCCGGGTCGTTGTACCAAATACAGGAACTTACGTCCTCCACGTTCGTCACGGCGCGGATAACGGCCCATTCCCCGGCATAGGACCGGATGGTGAGGTTGCTTTTGTTTATCCGGATTTCGTTGGAGACATACTGTCCTCCGCGCAGTTCAATGGTGTCGCCGGGCGCAGCGGCATCTACTGCTTTGGTCAGCGATTTAAAGGGCGCGGCCAGCGTGCCCGCCTGGTTGTCATTTCCGCTTGGAGCGACAAACCATTTAGCGCCTGCCCAACTGGAGTGGAATGCCAGGGCCATCCAAAAAAGCGTTAAGGAAATCGTTCGCATAGACGTTTGTTAGGTACTGGAATGGTTGGCATCAAAGATCGCCGATCACACAGAAAAACATCCTGGCAGTTTGTATTTGGCGCACCGGGATTTGTATTTGGTAAGGAAAAGGGGGCCCGGCGCGCTCCACACCAGGAGTAATGCGATGGATTGGATTTTCCCAACGGAGAACCCTCCCCTTTCCAACACCTTGTTGCGATCGGGAAATCTGCTTACTTTAGGGGGATGGATACTATGCGCTTGACCCCTGCCCTATTTCCTGACGAGATCGCTCTATCTATCTGAAACGCATGGCATTGCCGGGTCATCGGCAAGGAAAGCGTTGGAGGCCCCAACGGAGGTGGAAGGCAGGGTCAAGATCCAACGCCCGCTGGATGATTTGGAACCTAAAGGGCCCCGGGATACATTTAAGAAGAGGTTTCCACTCCTTTCGGATTGGCTTATTCAACTAAATAAACCCGAAATAGTTTCGCCTTTACTTAGCCGGATAAAGTGGGGGTGAAATCAGGGGAATAGGGGAAAAACCCCGCAGATAAGCGATTTAGGCGCAACTCGGACCAACAAAATAAAGGCAAAACGATTCGGGTTTTACTTTGGTGGGGGTCGCCAACACCGTAGTTATGGGCATTGTGAGAAAGACAACTGCTACAAAATAAACGACCTGCCCAAACGAAACTTTTTTCGGTCTTACAAACTAAAATTAAACACCAGACAATCAATTAATTACAGCATCAGACTAATGTAGTTCAGTAAATAATTATTACACATCAATAAATATTTATTGTTTTTCAATAAATAAACACTATCTTTGCGACATCAATTTCAAATTATTAAAAGATATGTCAAAAAGAAACGATTTTATTTGGAAAGCCATTCAAACTATTTGTTGGCTCATTTTTGCTGGATACTGTGTTCAAACAGGAACATTGTTGTTCAATTACATTTATAGCTTGTTCAAGCCAATTGTAACTCACAATCTTCATCTTGGACTGGACCTTTCAGAGCTATACACTAAAAGCAAAGTAGCTTATTCCCTGACTTTTTCAGTAATCACTGCTATATCAGCATTAAAGGCATACTTACTTTTTATTGCACTTAATTTATTCAAGACACTCAACTTAGCTAAGCCATTTAGCGGGAATGTCCAAAAAATTATTGCCAAAATAACTTACTTCACATTTTCAATAGGAATTATCAGCATAATAACCCACCAAATAATTAAAAGACTTCTAGACAAGGGTTATGAGATGGGACTTGTTGAAAGATATTGCAATGATGGTGGGGCTTACTTGGTAATGGCTGCAATATTGTTTGTAATAGCCCTTATTTTCCAAAGAGGAATAGAATTGCAAAACGAAAACGATTTAACCGTTTAAGCTATGCCAATCATTGTAAATTTAGATGTAATGATGGCAAAGCGTAAAATGTCGCTGAATGAGCTATCAGATAAAGTTGGGCTGACCCTTTCAAATCTTTCAATTTTAAAAACGGGAAAAGCAAAAGCCATTCGCTTTAGCACTTTAGAAGTCATTTGTAAAGTTCTGGACTGTCAGCCTGGTGACATTCTTGAATATGTTGAAGAAAGCGAAAATTAAAATAATAATGAAAACAATATTTATAACACTCACTTTATTACTGTTCTCGTTTTGCTTAAAAGCACAAAATGCCGAAAATATAACCATTGGGAAATTCGAGATAACAAACTTTTTGCAAAAGTCCCAGGGCAAAAAGATGATGAGTTTGAATTTCAGTCTGAACACATTTTTACAGTTAAGGGAAAACAAGGTTATAGAGTTACGTTCCAAATGGACGGAGATAATCCTAAAGGATTTACTTCACTGCAACCTAATGGAACTTTTAAGGTAACTTTTAAAAACAGATAAGCAATTAAATTAGACAGAAAACAACCTAACGACTTGAAAAACAACGACCCGCTAACAGCAGTTTGGCAAAATGGCGGGTTTAGTGCTAAATTCAATGGCAGTTCTTCGATTGAACTTTTATGCAAAAGTGAACATTAGTGCTTCGATTTCCGCCACTTCGCCAAGCTGCAAAACGTTAGCGATCATTAAAAACCTACAACACACAAAAAAATCCAATCCATAAATCAGAACGCATCGTATGCTAACATTAACAGGCTTTCTCAGAGGTATTAATGTAGGCGGTCACCATAAAGTGCCCATGGCGGAACTGCGCAACAAATTAACTGAAATAGGCTGCCTGAACGTGAGAACGCTGTTGAATACCGGCAACTTTGTGTTTGATACAAACCAGACGAATATTCAAGACCTGGAAAACAAGATGGAGGAATATCTTTCCAACTCTTTTGGTTTTCCAATACCTGCGATTATTAGAACCCGAAAAGAAATTTCCGATCTGGTTGCCGAAAATCCTTTTGAGAAAATAGAGGTCCATAAAGACATCAGGCTCTATGTATCCTTTTTAAAGGACGCTCCCAAGGCCGAGTTGACCATACCTTATGTTTCAGATGACAAAACCTATCAAATCATTTCCGTCAAGGAAAAAATAATCTTGAGTGTTTTGGACCTTTCAACAACGAACACGCCAAAAGGAATGGACGTCCTGGAAAAGTTGTACGGAAAGAATATTACGACAAGAAATTGGAATACGGTCAAAAAAGTAATTGATATTTAAGAAACTACGACCCGCTCACAAGGTATGGCCAAAAGCGGGGCTGAAAGAGTTTAAAAAAATTATATTTTTACGCAGGCTGTCATTAGCCAAAATACAGCCTGAGTTCAATTAAGCAAACCAATGAGGTAAAATGCATATAATCAAAGAAATCTTCCTGCTTGGCGCGTTGCTACCCCTGTTTTCTTTTCCACTTTTGGCCCAAAAGGCGCCGGAGTTAACCCAAGGAACCGAAAACGGGAAACGCCCTAACATGGTTGTCATCCTGGTAGACGATATGCGATGGGATGAGTATGGCGCAGCGGGGCATAATTTTCTAAAAACGCCGAACATCGACCGGATGGCTAAAGAAGGGGCCTCCTTTGTCAATGCATTTGCAACCACGCCCCTTTGTTCGCCCAGCCGCGCTAGTTTTCTAACCGGTCAATATCCCCACACCAACGGCATCATCGACAACACCGCGCGTAATAAGCAAAGTCACGAACTTAATACCTTTCCCAAACAACTTCACAGCAAGGGCTACGCAACAGCTTTTATTGGCAAGTGGCATATGGGCAATGATGATTCCAAGCGCCCCGGTTTTGATTATTGGGTCTCGCTCAAAGGACAAGGGGAAGCGATCGATCCTGCTTTAAATATCAATGGCAAACAACAAACCGTAAAGGGATATGTAACGGACGTACTCATTGACCACTCCCTGCGGTTTATTGACGAAGCGGGTAGTCAGCCGTTTCTATTGTATCTGGCGCACAAGGCGCTTCACCCGAATACCATGCAACGCGATGATGGTAGTGTGGTAAATATAGGAGAGGGCGATTTTATTCCAGCCGAAAGGCATTCCGGAATGTATGGGTCTGCCGTTTTCAACCGAAGACCCAACTATAATTTTCCCCCGCTCGACAAGCCGGCCCTGATGCGGAAAATAGAAGGCGTTCCGCCCCTGAGTCCGGAAACTTCAACCAAAGAGAAAACCATCCGCGAGCGTTCAGAAATGCTGATGGCGGTAGATGAAGGTCTTGGAACAATACTTAAAACCCTTGAAGATAAAGGAGTATTAAATAATACGATCGTGGTATTCACCAGCGATCATGGCTATTGGTATGGAGAACATTGTCTCGATCTGGAACGAAGGCTGGCCTATGAAGAAGCTATTCGCATTCCCATGCTTGTCAGGTATCCGCCGTTAATACAGGCCGGCACGAAGCCGGAAGAAATGGTATTGAGTATCGACCTGGCGTCATCGCTGCTGGAAATGGCTGGCGAAACTCCGGGCGCCCATCTTCAGGGCAAATCCTGGGCGCCAATTTTTAAAGGAAAAGCCGCTGGTTGGCGGCGTTCGTTTCTTGTCGAATATTATAGCGACACCGTTTTCCCCCGAATATCAAAAATGGGCTACAAGGCAGTCCGGGACAATCGCTACAAGTATATTCACTATGTTGATCTGGATGGAGCGAATGAACTGTATGACCTTGCAAACGACCCCTATGAACTTCATAACCTAATTGACAATCCGGATTATACCCGCACACTCAAAAAGATGAAAAAGGAGTTGAACCGGCTGTTACAGCAGACTGGCGCCGACCGGCCAGACTAAGTACAAACTCATAAGTTTTGTCGGGTATAGTCTGGCAAAAGCTGATGTGCCAGAAGATTTCATTCTGCAGAACTTAAGGCTTTGTAATTAGGAGTTATCTCAAATCCAGTCCAGGGTGTGGGCGGCTCAATCGCGGATTAACCAGCATTCCAACATGTTGAGATAGCTTCTTGACATGGACCCGCTTCCTGGCGTCGTATTTTTCCCTATTTTTACCAGAAATGCCAAATCCAACGCCGTGAATCCTTCAATGCCCTTCATTCGTCTTTTAAGCCTTGTGCTTTTCCCTTTGTTTGCAACCGGCCAACAGCCTGTTCCTCCGGCATCCGACACGCTGCGCCTTAGCGATATCCTCCATACCATGCCCCGGTTTCCCGGGGGAGACAAAAGAATGGCCCGCATAATAGAGGAAAACATGCACTACCCCAAATCCGCCCGCAAAGACCGGGTCGGCGGCCGCGTCGTGGTGCAATTTGTAGTCGACACTACGGGCGCCGTCGCAGCCGTGCAGGTCGTGGAGAGCGTCCGGGAAGATATCGACCAGGAAGCCATGCGCCTGATTTCCCTGCTCAAAGGATGGACTCCCGGAACAATGGATGGGAAGAAAGTACGGGTACAATACCAGTTGCCGCTTAACTTCTACCCGGATAACAAATGGAAAAAAGCGTACCTGGAAGCAAAGGAAAAAGAGGGAAAATAGAACTCCTGTAAATGAAAAAAGCGCTGCTTTTCCTGTTATTGCTAACTTACCTGCATTCGAATGCGCAGAGGACAGGGAAAGGGATTGTCGTAGACGAAGCGCTTAAGGCCCTGCCGTTCGCTGCAGTGATGCTGATACAGGATACGGTGCTTTTGGCCAGCGCCTATGCGGAAGAAGACGGAACCTTTATTTTGAATTTTAACGCGGTTCAGGATTCTGCCTTGTTGCAGGTCTCTTTCTTGGGGTACGAAAGCTATGTTCAAAAAATTGCCCTGTCTATAATTACCGACACGTTGGATTTTGGCGCGATCCAACTGCTTCCGTTCAGCACCCAACTGGAGGAAGCCGTCGTCGTCGCCCAGCGCGACCCTATTCAGATGCGGGAAGATACGGTTCAATTTTCCGCCTCCGATTACAAAACCCAGCCCAACGCTATGGCCGGAGAATTGCTGAAAAAAATGCCCGGCGTGGAATTGGAGCGCGACGGAACCATCCGTGCAAAAGGCGAGTCCGTAAAGCAAATTTTAGTCAATGGCAAACCCTATTTCGGGAAAGACCCCCAACTCGCCCTCCAAAGCTTCCCGGCGGAAGCGATCCAAAGTATACAGGTGTTCGAAAAACAGAGCGACCAGGCCGAATTTTCAGGGGTCGATAACGGGGAGCGGGAGATGACAATCAACATCGTTGTCAAACCCGACTTCAACCGGAGAAAAGCCCTGAAGGTCAGCGCCGGGGCCGGGGATCAGAGCCGGTATACCGCCAGAGGCAACTTGAACTATTTCACCGAAACCAAAAAGCTGACCATCCTGGCTTCCGCAAACAACATTAATAAAACGGGGTTTTCCCAGGACGATTTCCTTGCTTTTGCCAATAACAACGGCCCTTCCAATAATTCCGCGGCTAACCAGATCGCTTCGAATGGATTTCAATCCGCCCAATCCGGTGGATTTAACTATATCGATCAAAGAGAAAAAAAGAGCGAATTAAATGTCAGCTATTTTTACAACAACAAAGAAACCCTGACCGACAAAACGACCCGAAGGCAGAACTTCCTCCCGGACCGTAACTACGCTACCTTCAGCCAAAGCGACGGAGTAAGCGGCAATGCCAACCACCGGTTCAACAGCTATTTCGATCATAAAATAGATTCGTTTTCTTCCCTCCGGCTTCAGGCGAATGTAAATAGTACCGATAATTTTTGGCGCAGCGTTTCCCAATCAGAAAACAGGCTTGCCGATACGGCCCTCCAAAATGCAGTACAGCGCAATACCGCCAACGAAAACTCCGGTTTAGGCATTTATTCCAGTCTATTGCTGCGGCGCCGGTTCCGCAAAAGCGGACGGACGATCTCCCTTAATCTGACTTACAACCGCAACGAGGCGGAGCGCTATACGGTCACCAATGCGGAAACACAGTTTTATAATATTTCCACCGCCCTCGTCAACCGAACCGACCACATCCACCAAAGCGACGAACGCGAAAACGGGCGCAACAACTACGTCTCGACGCTCTCCTATACCGAGCCCTTGTCCAAGAGATGGCTTTTGGAATGGAATTACCGGTATTCTCTTGCCCTAAGCGGAGCGAACAGGCAGGTGGATTCCCTGGGAAACGAGGAGGAACGCTTTTTCCGGCCAGAGTATAGCACGGAATACCGCAGCGATTTTTCCTTTCATCAGTCCGGCATTAATGGGCGGTATTACTACAAAAAATTCCTGTTTTCAACCGGCCTTCAGGTACAAAAATCCTTCTTACAAGGCGTTTTTGGAACTGCCCGCCTCCACCTTAATACACAATACACTTACATACTACCCAGGCTGCGCCTGAGCTGGAACCCTACCAAAGAAAGACGCCTGACGGTAAATTACGATCCTTTTGTCCGGGAACCTTCCGTAGAGCAATTGCAACCAACGCAGGACAATACCGATCCGCTGAGCCTTTACACAGGAAACCCCGAATTACAACCGGAATACCATCATCGCGTTCGGATGGACTATACCAATTACAATAAGAAGAACCACTCGTTTCTCAATGGCAACTTTAATTTTGACTACGCCAAAAATAAGATTGTTAATTCCATTCACATCGACACCCTGTACCGGCGCATTACCCAGCCAATCAATATACAAACCGGTTTTCTAACAGCCGGCGGCGCTGTTTCTTTTGGGTTTCGCTTTTGGGGGCAGCGCCTGCGGTTAAATTGGGTTAGCCAATGGAATCTTTCCGAAGGAGCTAACCCCGTAAATACCGTCCTCAACAGGACCAACCGCTGGAGTGCTTCCGCCAGCCCGCGAATCGAATGGCGGTTCGGAGAAGATTCGGAATTTTCATTGCGCGCAACAGCCCGATACCAACAAGTAAGATACTCGATTCAAACAGCCCTCAACCAAAATATCTGGACCCAGGACATTGAAGCGGAACTGACCACCGCGATGCCCTTCGGACTGCACCTGAATGGCGTTTTTGAATACAGCTTGTTTTCTTCGAGTATTCTGGGGCCCCAACCTGGAATTCCGATTTTAAACCTTGCTTTGATCAAATACATGGACCAACGAAACTGGGAAATCCGCCTGCTGGTGGTTGATGCCCTGAAACGCAACACGGGCATTGTTCAAACTGCAGAGGCCAATTACGCGCAGGAGGAAATTATCCGCTCCCTGAGCCGGTATGGGCTGCTGATGGTCACCTACAACCTGAATCGCGGACAAAAAGCAAAAGATAGCTGATGTTTTAGCCGCCTTCCCTATTTTCACGCAGAAGAAAAACCGCAAACCATGCCTACTCCTGTCCTTTCCAACGCAGAAATAACGGGTCTTACTGAATTCGCCCAAAACCTGGTCCGAATCCCTAGCTATTCCGGCCAGGAGGAGAAAGCCATCCGGCTTGCGGAACAGCAAATGAAAGCCCTTGGCTACGACGAGGTATCCATCGATGCTATGGGCAACCTTCTGGGCCGCATCGGCAACGGGCCTGTGTCCGTGTTGTTCGACGCCCACCTGGACACGGTGGAAGTAAACGACCCCCAAGATTGGGCGTTCCCTCCCTTCGAAGGAAACATCGAAAACGGCTGGCTCCGGGGAAGAGGTTCCGTCGATATGAAATCTTCCGCCGCCGCGGCGATATATGCAGGCGCCGCAGCCCGAAAAATGGGATGGGATCAAGGGAAAACGATCTACGTCTCCTGTACGGTATTTGAGGAGGACTGCGACGGCGAAAACCTCAAACACCTCTTTCGCGAATGCAACCTCCGGCCAGATTTCGTCGTCATTTGCGAACCCTCCAACAACGTTATCACCTTGGGACACAAGGGTAAAGCGCAAATCCTGCTCAAAACCCACGGAGTCTCCGCCCATGGATCCGCTCCGGAAAAAGGAGTCAATGCCGTATATGAAATGGCGGAGATCATCCAACGGGTAGAACAAACCAACCGCAACCTGCCAGTAGTTGGCGGCATGAGAGGCACCCTCGTCCTGTCCAGAATTTCCAGCATCAGCGCTTCGCTCAACGCCGTACCTTCCGAATGCGCGATCTACCTCGACCGGAGAACTGTTCCCGGCGAAACGGAGGCGGATATCCGAAAGGAAATGGATCAGCTGATTGCCGGCAAAAACGCTTCCTGGGAAATCGGAACCCTGCACCGGAAAAGCTGGACAGGCATGGATATCCGCTACGAGCCTTTCCACTCCGCCTGGAAAATCGACCTTGGCCACAAGCTGACCCAGGCCTGCGTGGCCGCTTACGAGGAACAATTCGGCCAAACGCCTGCTGCGTTTGACTTTTGGGATTTCAGCACCAACGCCGTCACCCCGGTAAGCCTGGGCATCCCCACCATCGGTTTTGGCCCTGGGGAGTACAAACTGGCCCACATGCGCGACGAACGCTGCGAAGTGCGCCAGATCATCGATGCCTGCGGGTTCTATGCCCGGTTGGCGGGACGACTGTGACAGCCAGCTACTCCGTGGGCCTGTCTCAGAAGACCGTCTTCGCCCTTGGCGGCCAAAAAATATTTTCTTTTTTCAATTCTAATAAAAAATTGCAGAGCAATTTTTTATTAGAATTGAAAAAAGAAAATAAAATTTCATGCCGGTGGCAAAGATTGGTCTTTTGAGACAGCCCCTACGGAGTAACAGACCTCCCCCGATAGATGCAATGCGCCATTTCGCAAACCTGGCAAGCATAGGCTTTTCGCCGTACATCCTTTCCGATCCCAATAATTCCGCTCACCGATTTGATGGGCTGCATCAGGGAATGTTCCGTTAGAGTGACTCCGCAAAAGTCTTTAGGGAAAAAAGAAAAGAGTTTTTGCTGTTCGGCTACGCGCCAACCACAATACCCAGGACTAAACCGGTTGGTAATATGAAGCCCGGTCAAAACAAGTTCCCGCTCCAGGGTATCCTGTATTTTATCCATGGCTGCTTCTACGATTTCCGAACCGATCAAATCCAGGATATACCCTTCCAGGAAATCTCCCCGTCGCATAAGTTCTTCTGCCCGGTCGCTGATTGCGGGTCCTGCGGTACACAAAAACAGGGCTATTGCTTCTGATTTCCTCAACTGCCCAAACAGTATTTTTTGGATCTCCAGTTCTACCTCGCCGAGAATCAAGGTATAGGTTTCCTTGCGCCAGGAAACGGGTCCCATTACCGCCAAACCGCCATGGAGTACGCAGTGTTCCATTGCCCATTGCAAGGCTTCCCGGATCAACAGGCGCAGGTACTCCGGGCATTGCCCTGCCGGATAGCCCATACGTGCTTCCAGGACTTCCAGAGGCAAAGGCAGATCGTCTGCCTGATACCGAAATTCCATTAGGTCCATTCGCCCGCTTTTTTCCGGTTGTTGATTGATTCGGCGACCTGGGCAATGCGCCGGATATGGTCCGGATTCGTCCCGCAACACCCGCCAACGATATGGGCGCCGGCAAGTACCAGCGCCTCTACTGCCGAGGCCATCGCTTCCGGGGTGTCGGGAAATACCGTTTTCCCTTTCTGGTAGACCGGAACCCCGGCGTTGGCCTGCACGAGAATTGGAATCAGGGGGTCGGCTTTGCGGATTTCCCGAACGATGCCAACCATTTCCTGGATCCCGTTGCCGCAATTGGAGCCTATAATATCGACTCCTGCCTGAACCATGGCGGCTGCCATATCGGCGGGAGAAATGCCCATAATCGTATGATAGCTTTCTTCTCCCGTTTTTTCAAACGTCATGGTACACAGCACCTCGCACCGGGTGTTTTCTTTGGCCGCCTTCACCGCTAAAAGGGCTTCTTCCAGATCGGTCATGGTTTCAATGACCAATGCATCGGAGCCGCCCGCTTCCAGGGCAACTGCTTGTTCGGCGAATGCTTCATACAGACCTTCGGGCGTAACTTCGTCCATTAGCAACAACTTACCCGAAGGGCCGATAGAGCCCATTACGAAATGGCTATCTCCGGCCGCTTTTCTGGAAATCCGGGCCGCCGCCCGGTTCAGTTCGGCGGTCCGGCCCTCCAGGCCGTAATGGGCCAGTTTGAACCGGTTGCCGCCAAAACTGTTGGTTTCAATCAGGTTGGCGCCGGCGTCTACATAACTTTTGGCAATAGCAAACACCTCGTCCGGATGAGTCGCATTCCAGAGTTCAGGGCATTCGCCCCCTTTTAATCCAGCCGACTGAAGCATCGTGCCCCAGGCGCCGTCAGCAACCAAAAGACGTCCTGCTTTAACCAAATCGATAATGCGTTCCATGTATAGCGTTATTTGCTCATCCTACTGGACATAAATGTCCTTTAAATACTGGACTGCCGTTTGGGGATTCGCGGCATAAAAATCGGCGCCGATTTCCGTGCAAAAAGCGGCGTTGACCGGCGCGCCGCCGACAAGGATACGAAGGCCGGGAAACTCCCTTTTTAAGACGTTGACCGTATCCGCCATATTCTCCATCGTGGTGGTGAGCAAGGCCGACAAACCCACAGCGCATCCAGGATGCTGGCGAACGGTTTCTGCAAACCGTTCGGTCTTGACGTCCTTGCCCAGGTCGATAACATCCCAGCCATTGCCGGCGATCATCATACCGGCCAGGTTTTTACCGATTTCGTGCAGGTCACCAGCCACCGTGCCAATAACAAACGTTCCCCGTTTTTTAGCCTCTCCAGATTGAAAAAAGGGATGCAAATGCCGCATCGCGGTGGTCATTGCTTTGGCGGAAAGCAGCATTTGCGGCACGAAGATCTCATGGGCGGCAAACTTCTCCCCTACCCGGTCCATTCCCCGGATAAACCCTTTCTGAAGAATATCATCGGGAGAAAAGCCCTGCTGTAAAGCAGCTACGGTCCATTCATCCGCTCCCGGCTGCCCTTTCATTTCCGGCGGATAAGGCGCCGCTTCGTTCACTTTTCCAAACTCAATGCAGTGGGCAATTTGTTCCAGCAAATTTTCCAAGGGATGGCGTTTTAAGGTTAGGGATATATTCCAAATTCCCGGCCCAGCTTACTCAAATATTCCAACCGTTCGGGAGGCGTTTTGGGGGCCACCGAACAAGCGGTGCTCAGGATGTACCCTCCGCCGGGTTTGGCAATGTCCAGTCGTTTATGCACCGCACGGTCGATGTCTTCCGGCGTCCCTTTCAGCAGTTCGTTTACCGCATCCAGGTTGCCTTTGATGAACACCTTGCCTTTGGTTTGGGCGATGGCTTCCTCCAATTCCACGGTGCCCAGAGGCGGAGGATCCAGGGTGTCGATTCCGTTCGTGCCGGTTTCCATCATCAAGTCCAGGCGATCGCCAATCCCTCCGCAGGTATGGGTGTAAACAGGTAAATTGGCAGCAGCCTGAATGCCGCGTACCACTTTCCGCTCATAGGGCAATACAAACTCCTGGTACAATTCCCTGGAAATAAACCCGCTGCCGGCAAAAGCGGAGGAGATCAGTACCGCATCGGCGCCGCAACGGGCTTCCAAAATGCCCAACTCAATCGTCCCTTTGGTTAAAGCGCTCAGGCAGGCATGGGCTTTATCCGGATCCAAAAGCAGCCCCATCAGGGCGTCTTCATAATTGAGCAGTTCCAGGAACTGGGAAAAGGGGCTAAACACCTCTCCGTGCACCGAAACGCGGTCTCCTACCCTTTCAATCACCCGTATTAAGGAATCGTTGATATAAGGTGGGAAAAAGTCGTCTTTAGGTCTTTCCTCCTCAAAATCCCAGCAGAAGGGATAGGAAATCCCGGAGATCTGCCAGGGTTCAACATAGTACAATTTCCCGGGATCGACCTCTTCAAACGTGGGGCAACCGGAAGACCCATCGCTTTTGAAATAGTGCGGGTTATCGTCCGGAGGAAAAACGGTGTAGTCGCCGTTTTTCCAAAACAGCCATTTTTCGCGCCCCCGGTCTTCGATGCGATCCAGATTGGCCCTCCAATTGGCAGGGCGGCCATGCATGTTAACTAATATGCCGTCGAATTGGTAGCGTTCCTGCATGGCGATCAGCGCCTCGGCAAACCCCTCTGTAGTGTACCAAATATCCAGGGGATCTATGCCGCTATACAGGAAATAGTGGCCAACAGCCAACTGGCACATCACCGGTACCCGGTCTGGAATACCGCCTTGCATGGCGATTCTCATGCGTTCTTTTCCCGTCATTGTCAACGTATTCATATTTGGATAAAAGTAGGGTATCTGCTCGGTTTGTGAAGTGATGAAAGTCAGTTCACAAAGGAAAGCGGATTCCCTGTCGGCCCCATGGCATTTGGGTTTATCTCATTAGGGAGTTCTTGGCTTCCGGCATGTAATTTCTTTTTTTTACCGGGGCAAAGACGGTCTTTTGAGAAAGGCCCGAGGGTTTGGTCAATTGAATCCCAATGACTACTTTCGAAGGTCAAAAATCATTCAATACGTTTTTTTTAAACGCGAAAGAAATGTCCTTGCTGGCAGCCGATCTGGGCGGCACCAAACTCGCTTTGGCCGCCTTTTCAGAAGAAGGAATCCTTTTGACCAGGGATGCCGCCGATTTGAACGGCCGGCAAGGGAAAGAAGCAGGCCTGCTCGTTGCGAATAGCCTTAAAGAATGGGTAGCCAGGCAGGCTGCTTTGGGCGACCCGGTCCGCGCTATCGGTATTGCGGTTCCGGGCATCAGCCGTCAGGCTACCGGTACCGTTTGGGCGCCCAATATCCCGGGTTGGGATGATTACCCATTGCAGAAGGAAGTGCAGAAAATCGCAGGCGCCATTCCGGTGGTGACCGACAGCGACCGGGCATGCTGCATCCTGGGCGAAGTGTGGCGCGGCGCGGCTCAAGGGTGTTCTCATGCGATTTTCCTGACGGTGGGCACCGGGATCGGAGCCGGCATCCTCGTCAACGGCCAGGTGCTTCGCGGCGCTCACGATATTGCAGGGGCCATCGGCTGGCTCGGGCTCGACAAACCTTATCATGAAAAATACATTCCATGTGGATGTTTCGAATATCATGCGTCCGGGGATGGACTTGCCAGGGTGGGCAGGGACATCCTCGTTGAAAACCCTGGCATGCAGAGTCTGCTTAGAGGAAAAAATCCTGATTCCATTACTGCGTACGACGTATTCACCGCATACCATCAGGGCGACGCCTTGGCGAATCAGGTAATACAAAACGCTATTGAATATTGGGGGATGGCTGTCGCCAATCTGGTGAGCCTTTTCAATCCCGAAAAAATCCTTTTTGGAGGAGGCGTTTTTGGTCCGGCAATCCAGTTAATTCCCGACATTTACCGGGAAGCAAAAAAATGGGGACAGCCGATCAGCATGACCCAGGTTGTGCTGGAAGGCGCGCACCTGGGCGGAGATGCGGGTCTGTATGGCGCGGGGCGTCTGGCTCTGGAACGATTGACTTCTTTAAACCAACGGTAAACCTTTTTTCATGTTCAATAAACGCGTTGTTTTTCTTTCTGCCTGCCTCGGGCTGTTCCTGTTCGGGGTTGGCGCCTTAACACTCGGCTCCATCGCGCCTGAATTGAGAACCAAATATGGGCTTGACGATCTGGAGGCCGGAACGCTTTTTTCAATATTTCCTATTGGGATTCTAGCCGGCTCCCTGGTGTTTGGGCCGGTTTCCGACCGCTTTGGTTACCGGTTCATCCTTCTGGGATCGGCGTGGATGCTTGCTGCGGGATTTGCCGGCCTTGCCTTCGCTTCGGGGATGGGATGGCTAACGGCCAGCGTTCTGCTCATTGGCGCCGGGGGAGGAGCCATCAATGGGGCTACCACCGCAGTGGTTTCTGACACCAGCTCCCCAGAAGAACGAAGCGCAAACCTCAGTCTGCTAGGCGTCTCTTTTGGGGTTGGGGCACTGGGAATGCCTTTTTTGCTGGGCGCTTTAAAGAATGTCCTGCCTTTTGAACCCATCGTCACTGCCATTGCCGGTTTTTCTGCCCTCGTTGGGGTAATGTACCTTCTGATAAGGTTTCCGGCGCCAAAACAGCCTCAGGGGTTTCCCCTTGCCAAAATACCTGGTTTGATCCGCGATCCCTTATTGCTCCTGATCGCAGGTTTTCTTTTCTTTCAAAGCGCATTCGAGGCCATTATCAACAACTGGACAACTACTTTTCTCGAAGACCGGGTAGGCGCTTCAGGGAGCCAGGCCTTGTTTGGGCTGACCTGCTATGTCCTTGGAATGACGGCCATGCGCATGCTAACAGGAAGCGTTTGGCGAAGGGTACCTCCCAAAACAATTCTGTTTTTTTCCCTGGGATTTATCCTGGCAGGCATCCTCACCCTACAAGCCTCTTCAAGCCTTATCCCTGCTATGGGCGGTTTGTTCCTCCTCGGGGTTGGCCTGGCTGGTGGTTTCCCCATTATGTTCGGATTTGTAGGCGGCAGGTTTACGGAACTCTCCGGCACCGCGTTCAGTTTCGTGCTGCTTGGCGCTTTGATTGGAAATATGCTAATTAACTACCTAATGGGCGTTGTCGTCCAGACTTTTGGAGTCGGATACCTCCCCCTGGCCATTTTTGCTGAATGGGTTTTTATGGTCCTTCTGATTTGGGCCATCGGAAAGAAAATAGCGTAAAAAACTGAAAAAATGCTGGCACTACAGTGGTTAAACCACACCCGGGAAATCATGAATCAAATTGAGGCGACCCAGATGGAGAACATCCGCAGAGCCGCCGAAGTAATGGCCGATTCTATCGAATGCGGCCGTTGGGTGCATACGTTTGGATGCGGGCACGCGACCATCCCTGTCGAAGAAATGTACCCCCGAATTGGCGGATTTGTCGGGTTTCACCCAATGGTGGAATTGCCGCTGACCTTTTTTACCCGCATCACAGGAGAAATGGGGGTTCACCAGTTTGTCTTTCTGGAGCGGGTAGAAGGATACGGGGTGGAGATCATGAAAGGGTATTCCTTTGATCCTCGCGACACGATGTGGCTGTTTTCCCACTCCGGAATCAACAACGTTAATATCGACGTGGCCCTGGAAGCTAAAAAACGGGGAATGACCGTCATCGCCTATGGATCTGCCGCCGCTGCAAAAGGCAAACAGACCCGTCATTCCAGCGGAAAGACGATCTTCGATGTAGCCGACCTTGTAGTGGATACCTGCGCCCCTTCCGAAGATGCCATGGTGCCGCTGAAAAACCACCAGGACAAGGTAGGTCCGGTATCTACCATGGCCTTTGTGACCTGCGTATGGATGACCGTCACAACAGTCGCCGAGATCCTGGCCGACCGGGGCGTCAAATTATATATTCACCCCTCGCATAATGTGCCGGGCGATACCACTGCCAAACAACGCCTTGAAGAAGCGCTGGCCATGTATAAGGAACGGATTGCGGGAGTGTAATGGGTATTCTCCGTAGGGGCTGTCTCCAAAGGCAGTTTTTGCCCAAGGCAGCAAAAAAATATTTTATTTTCTTTTTTCAATTTCAATAAAAAATTGCAAAGCAATTTTTTATTGAAATTGAAAAAAGAAAATAAAATTTCATGCCGGAGGCAAAGAGTAGTCTTTGGAGACAGCCCCTACGGAGCGCTACGCCCCTACCCTACTTATAGAAATAATACAACCGTGTCAGCCATTTAGCGGTATCGGGTACATTGCCAGGGTCGGTCACATATTCTTCGATAACCGGCATATCTGGCGCTTGTTCCTTTTTGTGCGCTTTGATCCATTGGTCCATCGCCTCATGCGCCGGGGCAATTTTCTCGTAAGCGCCGTAATAGTCGATCACCAAGGCGCCGGGAAACACCTTTAACAAACCGGCCGGGGTTTTCACTTCCTCTGAAGGCTGGCCTGCAGGAAGCGGAGCAAGCGGAAATCCCGCTGCCATGTCGGTGGTTTGGTTTTCCATATCCCAGGAGAAATAAAACCCGCAAGGAGCCCCGGCGGGAGTTTGGCCGTCAGACTGGATCTTCGCCATGGTTTTCTGAAAAGCGGGGCCAAAGAAAGCGGTCATTTCCGCCATGGGGAGCTGCTTTCGAACGGCCGCAAATTTCAAAACGCCCATTTCGAACGTCTGCACCTGGAGATCCTCACCGGAAGCGGGCAAGGATTCCACCCATGTTTTGAGGTTGGACAGCCCTTCTTCGTAATCTCTGGTAATAGATCCTTTCATTCCCATGACCAGGGCCATGCCGCGAAACATAAACGGCATATCGCGGTCGCCTTCCAGGCTCCAGGAAACGTTGGTCTGGTTCTCGCCGGCCGGTTCAAACACCCAGGTGTCGTAGGAATAACCCTCCCAGTTGCTGAACTGGATACGGCCCTTAATACGTTTGCCTGGCTCCGCTTCCAGCACTTCCATTGACCCGTTGCCCATTTTTTTGCTTTCCCAGCGGTAACTGGCGCCAACGCCAGACGTCTTTTCTCCATACGTCAGCTTCATATTCGGGTCTTTCTGATGCCAGGGCGACCATTTGCCCCAGGTTCTGAATTCATCGACTTGCTGGTAAATCGCCATAGGGCCGGCATTCATCGTCAAGGCACGGCTAACCTCCATGCGCTTAGGCCCCAAAAGGCAAAGGATAAGGTAAATACCTGCGAGGACCAAAAGGGCAATAAGAACAATTTTGAGCGTTCCCATAAATTGGCTTTTAGATGTTTTAAAAACAGAATTTCAAAACAAATATAAAACATTTTGTTTAATAATAAAATATTTTGAAAAATCTTCTGAAAATTTCATTTGGTCTGTTCTTCTCCTCCTTTCGCCGATAATTCATGCGCCTTCAAAATAACCCTTCCCGTATTAGCGTCCATTTTCCAGGACGTTACAAAAGGCGCCCGGCAAAACGATGAAACCAACCAACAAACTGTTCGTCCTGCTCCTTGTATTGGCGGCAGGGGCCGCACTTTTCTTTCTCCGCGGCCGGATCTTCAACCCTTCCCCCCTTTCCCTCGGCAAACGCCTTCCTTTTGCTATGGTAGAATTCTATGGGGATACTACTTTGCTGCTCCAACTGAGCAATAACCTGAATACGGCCGTCAACCCCTCTGGCGCAGCCGTGCCGCTTAGCGATCAGACCCTGCTTTATTTCATGGGCGACAGCATTTCTTCCTTTTACCTTTACCGCAAGGAAGACGGCCGGAAGATCCGGTATGAGATGGCAGATGGCAAATTTCGGATCAACGGCCAATTGAGCGCGCTTTCCGTCGACAGTACCGAAACCTCGGCCCGGATCTTGAAGTCCATGAACGAAGACTCGATCCGTAACCTGCGGCTGGTCGTCATCCAGGAAAACATTCGGGAATCGGCCTACCCCGACCTGTTCAGGCTGGCCAAGATCAACCCCCGGATCAGCTTTATCGGGGAATCGTTCGGCGACCTCTCAGATAAGGACTCCATTCTTCTGCAAGGGCTTTGGAAACCCACACTCCCAGGAGTAGCCATTGCGGAGGATACCGATCTGCCTTTTATCGATCTGCGCGAGACGCACACGTTGTTTTTGAACAAGGAAGACTCCGTTCTTTCGCCTTCTTTTTTCCAGGCAATGAAAACCCTTCCCGATAAAGGCAAGTTATGGCTCGATGGGTTTGAGGAAGATGAAATAAAAGCAATTATTCAGGAAACACAACCCAGGGAATTGGCCGTGGTCAACACCGAAATCCATAACCCTGCCTCGCTAACTTCCTGGACAGGTATTCAATCGCTGGTAGTGGAAGACACCCTGTCCGACCTGAGGCCTCTGGGCCAACTTGCCGAACTGGAATGGCTGAGCGCCCCGATAAGCGAAGACGCTAAAGGAATCGATGCGCTAAAAAACTTAAAGTTCTTGCAAGTAAAAGCCGGTAGCAGGGAACTGGAAGCACTGCTGCAAAATAACCCCGGCCTGGAATACCTCCACTTTCGACAGGATACCCTGGAGGCGCTTCCAAACCTCAAGCCGCTTTCCAGGCTCGCCGGGCTCACCATTCCCAAACCCGAAGGGGCCGATTTAGGCCAGCTCAAGGAGTTAAAAGGCCTGAAATACCTTGGAGCGCCAGCCCAGGATTCCCTGATCCAAACCCTCAAGCCCTATTGCCCGGATTGCCTGGTATACGGGCAAGGGTACGACTTTTGGGGGTCCTGCCTGGGATCCGGGTGGCTGTTGCTGATTTTCCCGATGATATGGGTTTTTCTTCAGGTAAATCCTATCTTGAAGTCACAAAAACAGTAATACTTGAATGGCATCACCTTCTGCATTGATAAAACGGCATTCCTCACTGCTTGAAGCCGCCGGGATAGCGATGGTTCTTGTTGGCTTCGGGTTTCTTTCCCAACGCGCATTTTACGGCGCTTTGCTGCTCCTTGCGGTATCTGCCTGGGCATTAAGCCGCCATATCGGAAACCGGGAAGAAACTATGGCTTTTTTCGGATTATCCATGAAAGCGCGCCGTTCGCCCTGGTGGATCGGAGTGGGGTTAGTCACAGGGATGATGGCCTGGATTAGTTTTTACGCGATCCCAGGCAAGGAAGTGCCTTTGCTAAGCATAGGTTGGTTTGCCCTGACCGCTGCCGGCATTGGCCTGGCAGAGGAACTGGTCTACAGGGGCTTTTTATACAGCCTGGTCAAACGCTATGGCCCTACTCTGGCCATAGCGTTTACAGCGCTCGCCCACACCGCATACAAAATGGCCTTATTGTCGCCCTACCAATCCGTCCATCTATTTTCCGTATTTCAATGGACCCTCTTCGCCGGCATCGTGCTGGGAGGCATGCGCGCACTCAGCGGAAGTACCTGGCCTGCCATCCTCAATCACGTCGTATTCGACGTGCTGGTGTACGGGAACGGCGCCAAAGGCCCGGAATGGGTATGGTGATAGACGCTAGAGGTTAGACGTTAGACGCTAGACGTTAGACGTTAGACGCTAGACGTTAGACGTTAGACGTTAGACGTTAGATGTTAGAGGGTGGGCGCTAGACCCCCTTGCCAACACCTAAAGTCTAACGTCTAATGTCTAGCGTCTAACATACGTGAGGGTATTTCCTGGGCCGCTGATCAGGGAAATCTGGAGGGTTTTCCCATCGGCTTTAACTATGGCGTAACAAAGTTCGTCCTGGCCAAAGATTTTGAAGCAGGGGAAAACGCCTGCGGGCGAGCAATCGTCGGGGCATTGCGGGTAGTACTGGAAGCGGAACGCGCCCAGCGGATCGCCGTCGTAATTGTCGTAATACATGCCGTTCCTGATATCAATGCCGGATTTGGGATCGTCGGCAGAAACCCATTCGCCTTCCATTCTTTTGACCTTTTTAGCGTCGGCAGGAGTAAGGAAGGGATCATCGTGGTTGACCAGATCGTATTCCCCATCTGCACGAACGTTGTTTCCAAAACCGCAGGCCGGGGAATCGCCTTCCAGGGTGCTCACTGATACCAAATTGCCGGTAAATAAAAACTCCAGTTTGCAGGCGCCGCCGAATTCCGTGGTTTGGTATTCAAACTGATTATAGCCGGTCATTTTGGCTACCCCTTCCATGATTCCCTGGTTGAAGGAAGGACCGGCGCCAACTACGGACAACGCAAACCGAATCGATTCGCTATTCACGACGCTCACTTTCAACTCTCCTGAGCCTGCCTCATTAGGCAGTTCATAGGCGTATGTTCCTGAAAAAGGAACGATTTCGGTGGGAATTTCCTCCTCCATTTCGGAAGCGATCGCCAGCATTTCCACTTCATCCAGCACCGATTTAGCCATTTCACCCAATTTGGGGTCATTTTCGAATGGTTTTGCCGCATTAATGACGGCTTGCTGCAGATCGAAACGCTCCTGGGGCTCGCCAAAAGAACCATTCAGGAGCATACTGTCGCGAAGCAAATGAACCCAGCCCACCACATGGTCTTCGCCCTTTTGGTAGGTTCGCGCAAACTGCTCCAGCATAGATTTTGGATCTTCCAAAAAGGCGTCTTTCACTGCAATGGCCTCCGCCACGCAACCATTAGCGGAACATTCCACGAATTGGGCCCAGGGGCCGGATGGTTTATTGCAGGAAATGGCCGCTAAGGTTAACAGAAGAAATAAAAGGGAAGGGATTCGCATGAATATTGGATTTAAATGGGTGAAAAATCACCACGAAATACGGAATATCAGCCTGGAATATCAAACTTTTATTAGGAACTTTACCCCATAGGGTTGATTATAAAGGCCGTTGTTATATACTAACGGAAATTTTTTGTCACGAGACCAGGGCTGTCTCAAAACCCCGCTCTTCCCCCGGCCTGAAAAAAGAAAATATTTTTAGCAGCCTTGGGCAAAATCCATCTTTTGAAACAGCTCCTAACCCGGAATAAACGCAAAAACGCTTTTAAACAGGCTGCCATGCTTTTCGACTTCCTGCACCCTAAAGAAAAAGTAGCGGAGATCCTGAAACGGATCTACACTTTTGGCATGACTACCACCTCTGGTGGGAACATTTCCATGAAAGACGACGAAGGCAATATTTGGATCACTCCCAGCGCGGTCGACAAAGGGAATCTCAGCGCTGCCGACATTGTCCAGATAGATCGCAACGGCGAGGTCAGGGGGCTCCATCCGCCTTCTTCCGAGCTACCCTTTCACCTGGCCATATACAAAATCCGGCCGGACATCCGCGGCATTATCCACGCCCATTCCCCAATCCTGGTTTCCTTCAGTATCATCCAGAAGGTCCCCAATACCCGGATCATCCCCCAAGCTTACCAGTTATGCGGTAAAACCGGATACGCCCCTTACGAACTACCCGGGAGCGAAGCGCTGGGGCAGTCGATCGCCCGCGAGTTTGAAAAGGGGATCAATGCCGTGATCATGGAAAACCACGGCACCGTCGTTGGCGGGTACAGTCTGCAAGATGCGTTTGCGCGGTTTGAAACCCTCGAATTTTGCGCCCAGACAGAAGCGCAAGCCACCGTCATCGGGGCTGTCAATAGTTTAAATGAGGTGCAAATCCAGGCGTTTCAAGAAAGGACAAATATCCAGTGGCCCGAATTGGACTTCAAAATCCCTTCTGAAAAGGAACTGATGGTGCGTGGCGACCTGGTGCGCATCGTTCAACGAGCCTACCAGCAAAAGCTGATCATCAGCACCTTTGGAACGTTTTCTGCCCGTTTGGGCGACGATGCGTTCATTATCACGCCAACGGATTTCGACCGGTACTACATGAGAAGGGAAGACTTGGTGCTGATCCGGGATGGAAAAAAGGAAAATGGGAAATGGCCCAGCAAAGCGACCGAAGTGCATCGCCAGATCTACCTGGATCACCCCGATATCCACTGTATTATCTTTGCGCAATCCCCATACGCTACCGCCTACGCTGTAGCCAGGAAGCAGGTAGACACCCGGACGATCCCGGAAAGCTATATCCTGCTGCGGGAACTTCCCCTGATTCCCTACGGAAGCCAGTACCACGACGGCAAAACGCTTTCGGCAGCTATTTCCTCCACGACGCCTATCCTGTTAATTGAGAACGATTCCGTCCTCGTTACCGGCAATTCCATTCTATCTACGTTCGACCGGCTGGAGGTAGCCGAATTCAGCGCCCGCTCGCTTACTCTGGCCAGACAAATGGGAAAACTACAGCCGATTGACGACCAACGGATTTTGGAGTTAAAGGAGCGGTTCCATTTGGGGTAAGCAGATCGTCAAATCGAGTTCCTGACGATCAAACTGAATGCATTTTCCACCTGCTTCCTGGAATTGGAAAGAAGCATTTCCGCCAGGATGCTGCCCATCTGCTCGTGATCGGTGGACATCACGGTAATCCCATCGAGTAACACTTCCTTTAAGGGGCTGTCGTTATACGCTAGTATGCCAACATCCCTGCCCGCCTGAAGTCTTTTTTCCTTTATCTTTTTGACTAGCGTCACCAAATCGTGGTCCAGAATCACTACATAAGCCGTACCAGGCTGTACCTCCTCCTTCTCAAAGTCCTTAAAGACGATTTGGGACGGAAGCGTGCGCTCAAAACAAAACTTCTGAAAGCCGCGGATGATCCCTCGTGAATAATTCGACCAGGTAGGGAAGATTAAATGAAGGCGTTCGTATTTGGCAAAAAGCCCGGAAGCCTGGGTAAGAGCGGAATAAATATCTTTTTCGTAATTCTGATAGACGGCTCCAAAAGCGCCGGGGGTATTATCCATATAATCATTAAGCAACCACAACCGGTCTTTGGGCAGGCGCCGCTGGAGAAGGGCTTTGGCCCGGAGTTCCTCCTCCCCCTTAAAGGACGGGATAATAACGTAATCGGTATACAGACTGGCTTTCTCCTCGACGATTTTCTCAAACCACTCGTAGTTTTCATGGTAAACCTGAAAATCGATACTAAACGCATTGCCTGCCGCGTGGACGAATCCGTCGAAAATGGCTTTTTTATAGGCGCTAAGTTTATTGAAAATCAGCAATACCCTTCGTTCGTTCTTGAGGGAAGCCGCGGCGGCGAAATAACCTTTGCCCGGGACGGATACGATAAACCCCTGCCGCTTAAGTTGACGGTATGCTTTCTCTACCGTATCTCTCGATACGTCGTATTCAATGCTCACCTCATTGATAGAAGGAAGGCGCTCGTGATGCCCCAGTGATCTGCTTTCAATCCCCTTTACAATGCTGTTGAAGATTTGCCGGTACTTCGGTACTGCGGAGGTTTGGTTGATGGAAATGGTACAGGACATAACAAATAGGTTTGTCAGGGCAACAAAATCCATTGCCTTGCTATGGGTAATGCAAGAATCGTCTATCAGGAAATACCATTGGCGCTCTGCCTGGGTCAGAAAGCGCCTTGTAAATAATAGTCGTCCGTATTGCTCCAGATTGCTGTGTAGAAATGGAAATGCGGACGGTTGGTTTCATAGCGTTTCTGGAGGTGGAGTACCGGTTGTCCTTCTAGAACCCCGAGCAGGTCGCATATCGGTCCTTCTGCTTTCAGCGCGCGGATCTTCTGCTCGCCCCCCGTTATTTTGAGGTCGTAAAATTCCGATAGGATGCCGAACAGGGACTTATTCTCAAAGTTCCGGCTGCAAAAGCGGGGAAGGTTGATATTCGGCAAATTAGTGATCTCGTAAAGAACGGGCTTCCCCTCGATTAAGCGGAGGCGTGCCATGCGGATACACCCTGAGGCTTCCTCCATCGCGGTGATGGGGAAATCAAAATCCTTCTGCCAAGGCCCTACAAATGGCGGCTCGATGACCCGCGTTTCCAGAGCACCGGCGGGTATACTATCCGTCGTCCCTGCGCTGGACAAAATCCCGATGCCCGGCCTGCCCACAATGGAAAGGACACCAATCCCATTTTTTTTCGGCTGTACTATACTTCCTTTCCCCTGCTGTTTCTTAATATACCCTTCCGACAAAAGCGAATTCAGCGCTTGCCGCACGGTAGGCCGCGTCACATTATAGGTCAGGCAAAGCGCGTTTTCGGAAGGCAGCAGATCCCCCGGCTGATATCCTCCTTTCAGGATATGCCCTTTAAGAATCTCGTATAATTGCCGGTGCTGCGGCACGCCGTTGCCTGAAAATGGCATAACGAATCAATTTAACTTGTAAATACAAGTTTAGAGAATAGTTTTTACTCAGCCAAACGAAAAAGAAATTATTTTCGGCCAATGACAAAAATCATCTGCAAACATTTGTCATCTATTTCATTTTTCAATAAAAAAAACCAAAATGATCTGCTATACAGGACTTGGCCTTTTCAAGGAAAAGCCGCTTGTAAAAACAAATGGAGGCTTTCGGCCTCCATTTTACCAATCTATTTTCACCTGGCAGTTCTTATCGCCGCGGCTTTAAAAAAGCAGGGCCAAACCACAGTATGAATCCCAGTAACATAAGCTTTTTATGGGTGTCAAAAGCCAGATAGCCGGCGAACACCAGAAAAGCCGGGAGGAGTGTCAACGCCAAGCCGGCTATTTTTGCCATTTGGATCAGGTTGTTTTTCATGCCCTCTTTTTTTGAAAGATTAAATTGGAGCCCAGATAAATGAATACAGCCACAAACCACCCCGGTAAGCCCAGGAAGAAAATCTCCACTCCAAATTTTTGGTTAATAAACACACAAACGCCCAGGGTAAGAAACCAGGTGAGCGCAGCGCTCCAATTCCACTTCCATTTCCTCCATTCCGCCAGGTTGCTTTGAAGCCCCATCCGGGGGAATACCCAGAAATCGATAAAAATGATAGCCCCCATTGGCATCAGCAACAACCCATAAAGCGCAACGAAATCGAGCAAACGCATAACCAGCGCCGGGAAGCAGGCTGCCAGAGTGGTCGCCAATCCGACGATCAAAGTAACCTTCCAGGTTTTGGAGTTGGGAAGCACCGCCTGAACAGCAAGCCCAGCCCGGTAGATCGTGGGGTTCGCCGTTGTCCACCCGGCAATGATAACGCAAGCTGCGCCGGCAAACCCGGCTGCATAGTAGGCGATCGGACCAGGGGCAAACTCCAGGCTGGATTGACTTTTCTGCAAAAAAACCGCGTAAAGGATTCCGGATGCCAGCCATGCAAAATAATGCCCTACAAACATGCCTCCCGCCGAGGCAAATCCCGCCTTCCAGGATTTTGCATAGCGGAGTACGGACATATCCGCCATGCCGATATGCATCGCCATATTACAAAACCAGGCAAAGAACAAAACATGCCAGAAGGTAAATTTCGATTGGCCCTCCAGAGGCGTCCCTGTCCATATCTTGGCGTTGGCGACTTCCCAGAAATCGCCTGCCCGGGTTAACCCCAACTCCGGCAACACGGCAACCGCTGCAGCCAAAAATACCAGGATCATCCAGGGAGCGGCGATATTTGCTACCTTGGCCACCTGATTGTACCCCAGTGTAGCGACAACCGTCGTCACCGCGCCCACTGCAAAAACGGTAATCACCCAACTAAAGCTGGTTGGCAGCCAATCCGTCAGCTTGGCCATGGGCAGGTTAAACGGGATACCCACCGCGGTAGCCGAAACGGAGATCATAGAACCTGCCAGAAAGCAAAACATCAAAGCATTGACCAGATTGTATACCAGCGTCAGGTTTCTTCCGCAAATCTTTTCCAATTTGAAATACAGGGTAATGCGCTCCCGAACGGCTATGGGGCCGGTTAGAAAAGCCCAGCTTAATACCGCCAGCACATTTCCGAAAAACAATCCGGCCATCAGATCCAAGGCCGTAACGCCATGCGCGACGAACAAGGGGCCGATGACAAATTCTGTTCCCGCCGTATGTTCTCCGGCATACATACCCAGAAAACTCCTCCAGCCTTTCCAATGACCTTCCGGCACTGGAGTCTTTTCAAATTCCTGGACCTCCTCCAGACGGGCCGTCCATTTTTTTAACATCATTTAGATTAGATTTTTTAGGCGTTTCAGGAAATCCCCTTTCGGTTCCGGAAATTTCTCTAAAATAATCCTTAAAGTGACTATTTTATCCGCGTAAAACTGTCATGGGGTTTCATGTATAAGGAAATGAAGGAGGGTGGAACATGCGCCCAGTTCCGCCAGGCAAGTCCAACGTTTTGATAAAAAATCCGGGAGAGTACAGGATGCGGAAAACCTGTCATGATGCTACCTTTCGAAAGCATTTATTGCGTTCCGCCTCCAAATCTAATATCAACAATCCAATTGCAATGATCTCCTCAACCACTTTCAACTATGTCAAATACCTTTGGGATGAACGCAAAGCCGCCAGCCTGGAAGGAGATGAAATCGCCTTGTTTCTCTACCGGTCCAATATTCTGGGCGCCGATCTCCGCATCACTAACTATGGCGGAGGCAACACCTCATGCAAGACCATGGAAAAAGACCCGCTTACCGGAGAAGACGTCGAAGTGATGTGGGTTAAAGGATCCGGTGGAGACATTGGAACGCTTACCCGCAGCGGCATTGCCGGTCTGTATGCCGAACGGCTTCGCAACCTTAAGAAGGTTTACCGCGGACTTGAACAGGAAGATGCCATGGTGGCCTTGCTCTACCATTGCCTTTACGACCTGGACAGCAAAGCTCCATCTATCGATACCCCCCTTCATGGCTTGCTTCCTTTCAAACACATCGACCACCTCCACCCGGACGCCCTCATTGCGGTGGCCGCTGCCAAAAACAGCCGGGAGATCACCCGCCAGATCTGGGGAGACACTATGGGCTGGGTACCCTGGCAGCGACCGGGGTTTGACCTGGCCCTCAAGCTGGAACAATGCTTGAAAGACAACCCCGGCATCAGGGGCATCGTTCTGGAAAGCCACGGCCTCTTCACCTGGGGCGATACGTCCTATGAATGCTATATGAACAGCCTGGAGGTCATCGAAATGGCATCGGCGTTTATTGCAGCAAAGGAAGGAAAGAACCGGCCTGTTTTTGGAGGGCAAAAAACGGAAAGCCTCCCGCCATCCATGCGCAAAAAACAAGCTACCCTGATAGCCCCGGTCCTCCGCGGGCTCTGCTCCTCCGCTCAAGGCATGGTCGGGCATTTTACCGACGACGAGCGGGTGCTGCAGTTCATCAACTCCGCCGACCTGAATAAACTCGCTCCTCTGGGCACCAGCTGCCCCGACCACTTCCTCCGCACGAAAATACAGCCTCTGGTACTCCCTTTGGCCCCGGATGCCGATCTGGAAAACTACAAAGAGGTCAAAAAAGCCATCGAACCGGCGTTTGAACAATACCGGAAAGAATACGCGGAATACTACGAGTCCTGCAAACACCCCGACAGCCCTGCCATGCGCGACCCCAACCCGGTGGTGATCCTGTACCCAGGGGTGGGAATGTTTACGTTTGCCAAGGACAAGCAGACCGCGAGGGTGTCGAGCGAATTTTACCTCAACGCCATCAACGTTATGCGGGGCGCTGAAGCCATTACAGAATATACCGCCCTACCCCGCCAGGAGGCTTTCAATATCGAATACTGGCTCCTGGAAGAAGCCAAACTCCAGCGCATGCCCAAAGAAAAACCGCTATCCCGGAGAGTCGCCCTGGTTACCGGCGCCGGCGGAGGAATTGGAAAAGCTATTGCAGACAAACTGGCGGACGAAGGCGCCAATGTGATTTTGGCCGACATAGACCCCGGAAGATTGCAGGAAGCAGGTAGAACGTACAAAAAAGATCAGGTCTCTACCGTCGTATGTAACGTCGCCAGCGCGGATTCCCTGGAGGAAGCGTTCCGGCATGCATGCCTTGAATTTGGCGGAGTAGATATTGTAGTGCACAGCGCAGGGTTGGCGATTTCCAAACCTATCGAAGAAACTACGCTGGAAGACTGGGACCTGCTTCAGAATGTTCTGGTAAAAGGCCAGTTCCTGCTTTCCAAATACGGCATTGAAATCATGCGCAAACAAGGCTTTGGAGGCGACATCGTCAATATTGCCAGTAAAAATGGCCTGGTGGCGGGGCCTAACAATGCAGGCTATGGAACGGCAAAAGCCGCTCAGCAGCACCTCGGCCGCCTCCTTGCAGCAGAAGCCGCTCCCGATAAGATCCGGGTCAATACCGTGAACCCCGATGGAGTGATCATAGGAAGTAAAATCTGGGAAGGCGAATGGGCAGAAGGACGTGCCAAAGCCTACGGAATCCCGGTAGAAGAACTTCCCGCCTTCTATGCCAAACGAAACCTGCTCAACGAAATTATCCGGCCTGAGGATATCGCCAACGGCGTCTTCGCCTTTGTGGCCATTTTGGACAAAAGCACCGGAAATACCCTTAATGTAGATGGCGGCATGGCTAACGCGTTTGTCCGTTAAAATAACACCCATGAAAATTCAATCCGCTCAACTTGAGTCTCATAACGAAGCCCTGGCTAAATCGCATCATGCCGAATACCAATCCCTTGCTCAGCAGCTGGCTCAAAGAGACATCCAGGCAGATGCCCTGGTTGAGCAAATCCTCGACTTCCAGGTAGCCATCCCCAGCTGGGCCCTTGGCGCCGGAGGCACCCGGTTTGGGCGCTTTTCTATCGGTGGAGAACCGGGCAATCTGGAACAAAAAATCGAGGATATCGGCCTACTCCACGCCCTCACCCACTCGGCAGGCGCTATTTCCCTGCATATCCCCTGGGATATTCCCTCTGATGTGCAAGCAACCAAAGAGCAGGCTGCTTCGCTGGGAATCACCTTTGATGCCGTCAATTCCAACACCTTCCAGGACCAGGCCGGTCAAGCCTTCTCTTACAAATTCGGCTCTTTATCCCATACCAGCGAAGGCGCCCGCAAGCAGGCGATTGAACATAACCTTCAGGTCATTGAGACCGGTCAACAACTAGGTTCCAAATCCATCACCGTATGGCTGGCCGATGGCGCCTCCTTCCCTGGTCAGATCAACTTTCGCCGCGCCCTGGAGCATACCCGGGCATCCCTCAAGGAAATATATCAAGCTTTGCCCGCAGATTGGCGCATGTTTATCGAGTACAAGCCCTATGAGCCGAATTTTTACTCCATGGTCATCCAGGATTGGGGGACCTCCTATCACCTTGCTCAATCCTGCGGAGACCAAGCCTTTACCCTGGTCGATCTGGGCCACCACCTCCCCAATACCAATATTGAGCAGATTGTCTCTACTCTGATCTCCCTGGGCAAACTAGGAGGCTTCCACTTCAATGACTCCAAATACGGCGACGACGACCTCACCGTGGGCAGCATCAAACCCTACCAGCTTTTTCTGATCTTCAGCGAACTCGTGTACGGCATGAAAAACAACACGGCAGGCAACCCGCCTCTGGCCTGGATGATCGATGCCAGTCATAACCTCAAAGACCCCCTTGAAGATTTGTTGCAAAGTCTGGAAGCCATCCGGCTCGCCTATGTGCAAGCGTTGCTGGTAGATCAGCACGCTCTGACCAGCGCCCAACTGGAGGGAGATGCGGCTCTTTGTCAGGAAATCCTCCACGCCGCCTACCGAACCGACGTGCGGCCAATTCTGCGGGAAGCCAGAATGGCCAGAGGCGCAGCCCTGGATCCTTTTCTGCTTTACCGCCAATTGGAGGTAAGAAAACAACTTATTCGCGAAAGAGGCAGTAAAACCGTGGCAACCGGCTTATGAAAGCAACCCTTATTTTCGACATTGGAAAAACGAACAAAAAGCTTTTCCTCTTTGACGAAGCGTTCCAGCAAATCCACAAGGAATACATCCGCATCGACGAAATCCAGGACGAAGACGGATACCCTGCCGATGACCTGAATGCCATCACCCAGTGGATTCGCGACCGTTTTGATAAGTACATGCGCGACAAACAACTGGAAATCGAAGCCGTTAATTTTTCCACTTATGGCGCCAGTTTCGTTCACCTCGACCGGTATGGAAAGCCGCTGACCCCGCTGTACAACTATACCAAACCCATGCCGGACAATGTGCTCCGGCCGTTTTATGCCCGATATGGAACCGAGACGGAATTCGCCCTGGCCACGGCGTCTCCAGCTTCCGGAATGCTGAACTCCGGCTTCCAACTTTACTGGCTCAAGCAGGCCAAACCTGAAGTCTATTCCCGCATCCGCTATTCCCTGCACTTTCCTCAGTACCTGAGCTATTTGTTTACAGGAATTCCCGTCAGTGAGTTCACCAGTATTGGGTGCCATACCAGCCTTTGGGATTATGCCAAAGGCGATTACCACGATTGGGTATTTGCCGAAGAGATCGATCATAACCTTCCGCCCGTGTCCTCCACCAGCATCAGCGTCAATATGTTGCTAAAAGGAAAGCCGGTGCGGATCGGAATGGGCATACACGACAGTTCTGCCGCTCTCCTCCCTTATCTTCGGGCAGACACAAACCCATTTTTGCTGATCTCCACCGGCACCTGGTGCATATCCCTGAATCCGTTTAGCCAGGACCCCCTCTCTGAAGAAGACCTGCTGCACGACGGCCTCAATTACCTGCGCATCGACGGCAAGCCTGTCAAAGCCAATCGCTTGTTCCTGGGCAACGAATACCGTTTGCAAGTTGAAAAACTGTGCACTTTTTTCGGAAAAGACTACGGGTACCATAGAGGCATCTTGTTTGACGAACGCCTGTATTTCCGGCAGATTTCTGATCCTACCCCCAAATTCCGTTTTGAAAGTTTGAATACGCCACGCATCCAGCCGAATGAAACGATTTTTTCCACCTTCCCGGATTTCGAAACCGCTTTCCACCGCCTGATGATCGAATTAATGACCGAACAACTGAACTCCGCCCACAGAGCAATCGGTAGCACGCCGATTGAAAAAATCTACGTGGACGGAGGGTTTGCGGATAATGATATTTTTATTAAACTGGCCTCCTACCATTTTAAGCAATACAAGCTGCGCACCACCCAATCCCCTCTGGGCTCTGCTCTGGGAGCGGCGCTCGTGATCTCCGACAAACGGATCAAAGCGGAATTTCTGAAGAAACATTATGCCATGAAAAAGCATAAACCGCTTATTTTGCAAGGGCATTAGAGGTAGTGAAGAAAAGTAGCGAGGTAGCGAGGTAGCGAAGTGACGAGGTAGCGGGGTAGCGATGGAATATGTAGGTAGAGACGCAAAATTTTGCGTCTCGAATGTTGGCCCTCCCGGTGCGACGAGGCCGGGATTTGATTTCGTGGGCGCCTATCGGGGCTGCCTCAAGGGAGGCGCTGCAGATTGACGGACTGGAGCAGGTTGGTTCCTGACATCCGTTGCCCCTAATTTAATTAACATCTTACGGAGAATTTCCCTTATCTTTTAAACCATGCGTATCGGACTCTTCATTCCCTGCTATATCGACCAGTTTTATCCACAGGTTGGCGCCGCCACTCTGGAACTTCTTGAAAATCTTGGTTGTCGGGTCGAGTACCCGCTTGATCAGACCTGCTGCGGACAGCCCATGGCCAATAGCGGTTGCGAGCAGGACGCCCTGGCTACCTACCGGCTTTTCGTTTCCAATTTTCAGGACTACGACTACATCGTCGCGCCGTCCGGCAGTTGCGCTTACCATGTGCGCCATCACTACGACATACTGGAGCAGACGTCCGCTGTAGCGCGTGTCCGGGAGCGCACCCTGGACCTGAGTGAATTCCTCGTTGACGTGTTGCATACCGATGCCATTGACGCCCATTTCCCTCACCGCGTAGGGCTCCACCAAAGCTGCCACGGGCTGAGAGGTCTTCGCCTCGGGCAGGACACCGAACGGGTGGGAGGTGATTTTTCCAAAATCAAATCCCTCCTCTATCAGGTACGGGGTCTGGAACTCGTAGAACTCGACCGCCCCGACGAATGCTGTGGGTTTGGGGGCACTTTCGCTATAAATGAAGCGGCGGTTTCTGCAAAAATGGGAAAGGACCGCCTGGCCGACCACCTCCGGCACGGCGCTGAAGTCATTACCGCCAGCGACATGAGCTGCCTCATGCACCTGGAAGGCATCATCCGCCGCCAGCAACTGCCGATTAGAGTGATGCATCTGGCTGAAATTCTAACCGCCCGGCTATAGGGCTTATTCTATTTTTTATGAACCATGCTCAAAAAGCCGCCCGCTTTATCGCCGACGAGCCCCGCACCGACTGGCACGACCAGGCGCTTTGGTTTATCCGCCAAAAACGCGACCTGGCCGCCCATGGAATCCCAGAATGGGAATCCTTGCGAGAGCTGGCTTCTCAGATTAAACTCCATACCCTGGCTAATCTGGCGGAATACCTGGAAGCCTTTGAAACAAAAGCCAAGGCCAACGGGGTACAGGTACATTGGGCCGCCAACGCGGAGCAACACAACAGGATCGTTTACAGCATCCTGCAAAACGCCAGGGTCCGCAAACTGGTCAAAAGCAAGTCGATCCTCACCGAGGAATGCGGGCTTAACGACTTTCTGGAAGCACACGGCATCGACGTGACGGACACCGATCTCGGCGAACGCATTATACAGCTTCGGGATGAGCCGCCCAGCCATATCGTTCTTCCCGCCATTCACCTGAAAAAAGAGGATGTGGGCGAACTATTCCATCAAAAGCTGAACACTGAAAAAGGCGCCACCGACCCGAAATACCTGACCGAAGCGGCCCGTCACCACCTCCGGGAGCGTTTTCTGCAGGCAGATGCCGCCCTCACCGGAGTAAACTTCGCTATCGCAGAGACAGGCGGAGTGGTCGTTTGCACCAACGAAGGCAACGCGGACATGGGCGTTCACCTGGCGCCGGTCCAGATTCATTGCATGGGTCTGGAAAAAATCATCCCCCGTCAGGCAGATTTGGGGGTGTTTACCAGGTTGCTTGCCCGTAGCGCCACCGGCCAGCCGATCACCATTTTCACCTCCCACCACCATCGCCCAAAACCAGGAGGAGAAATGCACATCGTCATCGTCGACAACGGCCGCAGCGCGCACCTGGGAAGGCCGGACTTCCGCAACGCCCTCAAATGCATCCGGTGCGGCGCCTGCATGAATACCTGCCCGATCTACCGCAGAAGCGGCGGACATAGCTATGATTTATCCACCCCCGGGCCCATTGGATCCATCCTTTCTCCAGGGATTGACCTCAAAAAGCACAGCGACCTGCCCTTTGCTTCAACGCTTTGCGGTTCTTGTTCGGATGTTTGTCCTGTGAAAATCGATATTCACGAACAGCTTTACAAATGGCGGCAAATCGTTGCCGGCAATGGCCAACTTCCTTTAGTCAAAAAATGGGGAATGGCAATCGCCGGACAGGTCTTGTCGCGACCGCGCGCTTACGTCTTCGGGGGATGGCTGGCACGCAAAGCGCTGAGGATATTGCCCCGGTTCATGGTATATAACCCGTTAAACGACTGGGGAAAATCCCGGGAATTGCCCCTGGCGCCATCCGAAAGTTTTAAGGAATGGTACCGAAAAAATAAAACCAATAAACCAGCATGAGCAAGGAAACCATCCTTGGCGCCATTCGCCAGAATCAGCCGGAAGGACCGGCGCTACCCGAGTTGCCATCCTTTGCGTTTGGCTCCGCATCGGTAGATGTTTTGGCTGCCTTCAAAGCAATAGTAACTGCCGTGGGCGGGAAAGTCGTCAACGCGGCGGATTACCCCAATATGGCCTCTCTCGTCTCCGCCTGTTTCCCGGAGGAAACATCGGTGGCCTCCACCGTGCCCGGTTATCCCGGCAACATCCCATTACAGGACGTGGTTTCTCCTAACGATCTCGAATCCGTCGGCCTCGCCCTCATCCCCGCCCAATGGGGAGTAGCTGAAAATGGAGCGGTTTGGGTGACGGAAACGGACTGCCTGGTCAGGGTCCTTCCCTTTATCACTCAGCATCTTTTGGTTGTGTTGCCAAAGGAACGCATCGTACCCACCATGCATGAAGTTTACCAGCAAATACGAATAGATGAAACCGGATTCGGCGCATTTATTGCCGGGCCTTCCAAAACAGCGGATATCGAACAGGCCCTGGTAATTGGCGCGCAGGGCGCCCGGAGTTTTACGGTAGTGTTGGAATAATTCGTCCCGGCTTCTTATTTTTCGTCCGCCAAACGATTTTCGTTTGAAAAAATTAGCCTTATGATCGAAACCATGCGCTGGTTTGGGCCCAAAGATACCGTGCCCCTGAACTACCTGCGGCAGGCAGGCTGCAGTGGAATAGTCACCGCCTTACATCAAATTCCCGTTGGAGACGTTTGGCCCATTGACGAAATCCAGAAACGCCAGTCCCTTATCGCTGAAAAAGGCATGCGCTGGGAAGTCGTCGAAAGCCTTCCGGTGCATGAAGACATTAAAAAAGGCCTTCCGGGCAAAGCCAGGCTAATTGCCAATTACCAGGAGTCGCTGCGCAACCTGGCGGCCTGCGGAATTCGCACCGTTTGCTACAACTTCATGCCGGTGCTGGATTGGTCGCGCACTCAGCTCGACTACCTTCTGCCCAGCGGCGCACGGACTCTGCGTTTCGTCTGGGAGGACTTCGCCGTCTTTGACCTTTTCATCCTCCGGCGTCCAGGGGCAGAGGCCGATTATTCCGATGCCGTCCGCGAAGCGGCAAGAACCCGGTTTGGGGAAATGTCGGAGCTGGAAAAAACCAAACTCAGGGATACCATCCTGTTGGGACTCCCGGGCTCGGAGGAAGCGTTCGACCTGGATACCTTTCAGGGGCTGCTGGACGAATACGCCCAAATTGGAGATGCCGGCCTCAGGGCAAACCTTTACGATTTCCTCCGCCAGGTGGCGCCGGTTGCCGAAGATTGCGGCGTACATCTCTGCATCCACCCCGACGATCCCCCCCGCCCCTTATTGGGCCTTCCAAGGGTAGTCAGCACGGGCAGCGATCTAGAGCAGCTGCTCGATGCAAGCCCCGTAAGAGCCAACGGACTTACCTTCTGCACCGGATCTTTGGGCGCACGCCCGGATAATGACCTGCCCGCCCTTGCGGAACGATTCGCCGGCCGCATCCACTTTGTGCACCTGCGCGCTACCCGACGGGAAGACAACCCGATGAACTTCCACGAAGCCGAGCACCTCGATGGTAACGTGGATATGTACGCCGTCGTCCGAACGATCCTAAAGGAGGAACAACGCCGCGCCGCCCTCGGTATGCCGGACGCGCAACTTCCTTTCCGCCCCGATCACGGCCACCAAATGCTGGACGATCTGGAAAAAAAATCCTATCCCGGCTATTCTGCAATCGGCCGCCTGAAAGGCCTGGCAGAAATCAGAGGACTAGCTTACGGAATTCAGCGGACAATGAATGGAGGGTGAGGAGGTAGAGGATGGAAAGGAGGTAGAGGATGTAGAGGATGTAAAGGATCTAGGTGTCCGTCAACCGTCCGCCGTCAACCGTCCGCCGTCAACCGTCCGCCGTCCACCGTCTGCCGTCCACCGTCCACCGTCACCCGTCTATCACGGTCGAGCCTCTGATGACCAGGTCCGATCGAAGCAGAATATGCTGGGTCAACAAGATATCGCTGTCCCCGTTCAGGTGATTGATCAAGGTACGGGCAGCGAGTTCGCCCATTTGGTATCCGGGGTAGTGGATCGTCGTCAGGTTAGGTTCGACAATCCGGGAAACGGGATCGTCGTTAAACCCTACAATAGCTATATCGGTGGGAATATCAATCCCTTGTTTTTTTAAACTGACGAGGCAGCCTGCCGCGCAGTTGTCGTTGGCCACAAAGACCCCATCAGGACGCTGCGGCAAAGAAAGGATATAGCGGGCAGCTTCCGCGCCGTATTCAATGGAAAGATCCCCAAGGCATACCAGACTCATGTCCAGGGGGATTCCAAACTCAGCTAAGGCTTGCGAATAGCCCCGAAAGCGCTCTTTATAGATACTTTCCGTACTGGACACAGTAATATGGGCGATCCGCCGCTTTCCTGTCTGCAACAGGTGCCGGGTAGCCTCATACGCGGCTTGTACATTGTTGATGCTGATGCTGGTAAAGTTGCCTTCTATATTCGTCCGGTCGAAGAAAATCACCGGGATCTCCTTTTGGGCAAATTTATTGAAATGGTCCAGCGTGTTGGAATGGTACGACAAGGACACCAGCAACCCATCCACCCGGTTGTGGAACATCGTCTGCACAATGGAATGTTCCCGTTCCACCGACTCGGACGTCTGGCTGATCAGAAGGTTATAGCCGGCGGCATTCGCCACCTGCTCCACCCCGGAAATAACGGTCGCCATAAAATAACTGTTCAGCCGGGGAACAATAACACCTATCGTATTCGTTTGCCGTTTCCGCAGGTTTCTGGCAAACTGATTGACCTGATACCCGTGCCGCTCGGCCAGTTCTACCACCTTTTTCTTCGTTTTGGCGCTCACCGAAGGGTCATCCCGCAAGGCGCGGCTGACCGTTGCGGTAGAAATGTTTAGCTGCTCGGCTATATCGTAAATCGTTACGTCCTTCTTTTTCATGCAACAACATCAACAGGTTATTGAAAAACAAACCGCTTTGTTTTGTCAAGCCAGCCATTCTGCCAGCGCGCCGGGGTTAGAAAATTAGCCTTTTTTTTTGTAAAAAAGATTTCTTAAAAACAATTTCAAAAAATTTATGTAACCGATTGCATTTAGAAAAAAAAATGTAAATTTGTAAAATAATTTCGCCTGCTAATCAAATAGCCAAAGTTCGTTTGGATTTCTAAAACGAAGGGCTTATGAATAGATTTTTCCGGGTTTCCCTAATGAGGTTCAGTCTGGCCTTTTTCTGCTTTTGGATGGACATAAATCCCTCAATTAACTGATAAAAAAATTGATACGTTTAATGGAAATCCTTAATATATCCAACCCAGGCGCCCGAACCAAAAAGCGGGCAGGCGATTTTTATTTAGAAATCGGTTGCACTGCCAGGGAATACCCCTCCTGAAAACCCGGACAACTGAGTCCTAATCCGAAATCCGGTTAAAAAGAGCGCCTATGAAACAACACCTTCTTCTCCTGACATGCGCCCTGGCGCTGGTTGCCTGCGAAAAGGACTCGCCGGTTCCCCCTGCAGAGTACGACCCGTCTGCTGCAAGCGAAGCGTTAAAAGATGCTGCTTCATTTCCTGTAGGCGCAGCGGTGAATTACAACAATTTCCTGGCCAACCCGCCGTATATCCAACTTGTCAAAAGGGATTTCAATAGCATTACCTTTGAAAATGAAATGAAGAACGCCTCTCTCGTCAAAGGTGGCGGGGTTTTTGATTTCTCCCGGGCGGATGCCATGGTGGATGCAGCCGGGAGCCTCCAGATCTTTGGCCATACGCTGGTTTGGCATACGCAGCAAGCGGCTTCTTATTATAAATCTGCGGCAGGAATCACTTCGTCCCCTGCCGCCAGCCAGGAGGAAATCGCCGCAAAACTCGATGCCGAGTTGCGTCGCACCATCACCGCGATAGTTGAACATTTCAAAGGAAAAGTGAAAGCCTGGGACGTGATCAACGAACTGTTTGCAGACAACGGCGCTATCCGGAACAACAGCAACACCTCGACCTCCGGTTCGGACGTACTCGTCTGGTCCCATTACCTGGGCCGGGATCTTGGGGTAAAAGCCTTCCAATATGCAGCAGAAGCAGATCCTTCGGCCAAATTATTCCTTAACGATTATGGCCTGGAATCCAATCCGGTCAAACTGGATTCCCTGATCGCCTTCGTTAACGAATTGAAAACCAAAGGCGTAAAAATAGACGGTATCGGGACCCAAATGCATATCAGCCTGAATACCTCCCGGGCCGGTATTGAATCCATGTTCAAAAAACTGGCGGCTACCGGCCTGCTTGTCCGGGTTTCCGAACTGGACATCCAGGTAAATCCCAAATCGGCTACAGGGTTCGTATTTACCCAGGCGATCTCCGAAAGCCAGGCGGAAATGTACCAGTTCGTGGTGCGATCGTATATCAGCTACGTCCCCTCATCCCAACGGCATGGAATAACCGTTTGGGGCGTTATGGACGCTTCGAGTTGGCGGTATCAGAACGGAAAGGATTTTCCGTTGCTTTACGATAATCAATTTAATAAAAAACCGGCGTACGCCGGTTTTTTGAAGGCTTTGAACTAGTGAATGGAAATTGGTGAACCTGCGGCAGGGGTATTCCAGCAAATAATTGCTGGATGCCCCAGACCGCCTTTCTCAAACCCTAACCCTTTCAACAAATTTCTTTTTGTCACAGGGTAAATCAAATGTTATGCCTCGCCTCTTCAGTTTACTGTTTTTTCTCTTTACAACCGCTTTTTTTGCCAATGCCGACGACGGATACCGGCTTTGGTTGAAATACGACCTGGTTTCTAACCCGGCACTCCGGAAGGAGTATGCGTCCATTGCACGGTTCATTACCTGTTCCGAAAACGATCCGGTTTCTAAAACAGCTTGCCTGGAATTGCAAACCGGGCTTCAGGGCCTGCTCGGGAGACCGGTTCCCATCCAGTCTTCCCTATCCAAGCCCGGAACCATCGAACTCCTGCTATTGCCCAAAGGCACGGCGGATACGGATAACCTGGGTAAGGAGGGATTTAAAATCCAGTCTGCCAGAGGGCGGATATCGATTACTGCCGCCCAGCCTGCCGGCTTGCTCTATGGCGCGTTTGAATTGCTACGCTATATGCAAACAGAAGGAAAAACAGGAGACCTTTTTGGGGTGCATCGGCCGCGCATTCAATTGCGCATGCTCAATCACTGGGACAACCCTTTAGGCACCATCGAACGGGGCTACGCGGGAGCATCGCTATGGAAATGGTATGAATTACCTGAAACCATCGACCCCCGGTACATCGATTATGCCCGTGCCAACGCCTCCATCGGCATCAACGCAGTAGTCCTCAACAACGTCAATGCCAGCGCCCGCTTCCTGACCCCTGAATACCTGCTAAAAGTGAAAGCCCTGGCTGATGTTTTCCGCCCTTACGGCATTAAAGTCTTTTTATCGATCAACTTTGCCTCTCCTAAAATTCTTGGCAAACTAAAAACTTCCGACCCCCTCGATCCCCAGGTGCGCGCCTGGTGGCAGGGAAAAGTCCGGGAGGTCTATTCTTACGTCCCCGACTTTGGCGGCTTTCTGGTAAAAGCCAACTCCGAAGGGGAGCCCGGGCCCCAGGAGCATGGCCGCACCCATGCCGATGGCGCCAATATGCTGGCAGAAGCGTTCCGGCCGCATGGCGGCTTGGTTATCTGGAGGGCATTTGTGTACAGCCCGGACCCCAGGGGCGACCGGTTTAAGGAAGCTTATCAGGAGTTCAAGCCTCTGGACGGCCAATTTGCCTCCAACGTGGTCGTTCAGGTAAAAAACGGACCGATCGATTTTCAGCCCCGCGAGCCGTTCCACCCCTTATTTGGCGCCATGCCCAAGACACCGCTGGCTATGGAATTCCAGATCACGCAGGAGTATTTGGGATTTTCAACCAACCTCGTCTATCTGGCCCCCTTGTTCAAGGAATGCCTTGACTCCGACACCTATGCCAGGGGCAACGGGTCGGCAGTAGCAAGGGTGATTGATGGTACGATTCACGATTATCCAATAACCGTCATGGCCGGTGTAGCCAATACCGGCTCAGACCGCAACTGGACCGGGCACCCCATGTCGCAAGCCAATTGGTACGCCTTTGGGCGCCTGGCCTGGGACCACCAACTTTCCTCCGCCCGGATCGCAGAGGAATGGACCCGGATGACTTTGACCCAGGAATCCTCCGCAGTAACAACCATTAAGGAGCTGCTCCTTGGTTCGAGAGAAACCTATGTCCGGTTTGCAACTCCTCTTGGGTTACACCACATTATGGGGCAGGGAATCCATTTTGGCCCTGAGCCCTGGCTGATGCGAAGCGCCAGACCGGACTGGACCTCGATCTATTACCACCGGGCCGATTCGCTGGGGCTCGGATTCGACAGGACGGCTCAAGGCAGTAACGCATTAAACTTATACGCTCCGGAGGTTCAAAAACAATGGGGGTATCCGGATTCGTGCCCGCTGCCCTACCTGCTTTGGTTCCACCATATCCCATGGGACAAGCCCCTTTCCACTGGAAGGACCCTTTGGGACGAGCTTTGTGTCCAATATTACGCCGGAGCAGACGAAGTGGCGGCCATGCAGGCGCGTTGGAAAACGGTAAAGTCCTATGTAGACCCGGAATGGTATGCTGACGTTCAGGGCCGCCTGGCGGCACAACACCGCGAAGCGCTCAATTGGCGGGACGCCTGCGTTCTGTATTTCCAGACTTTTTCCAAAAAGCCGCTGCCTGCTAATCTTGTGCCCCCCAAAAGGACGCTGGAGGAGATGAAAAGAATCGTAGAAATATATCAATTACGGTAGCAGGTTTTAACTTGCTGCCAATTAATAACCCAAACAACAGTTATCATGACGTTGACAAACGAAAAAAACGCGAAGGAATCCGCTACTGGCGTCCAGCATAGTTTCCCCGGTGTCTTTTCTCTGGAAAACAAAATTGCCCTGATCACCGGAGGCGGAAGCGGCATCGGACTGGATATTGCACGCTGTATGATCCTGGCCGGCGCCCAGGTGGTTATAACAGGCCGCAGGGAGGCCGTTCTTCAGGAGGCCAAGGCATCCCTGGGGAAGAAAGCATTCTTCTTCGTCAATGACGTAACCGATTTAAAAGGGCTGGAAGGGCTGGTCCAGGACGTGGAAACCCAGGTTGGCCCTATCGATATTCTAATAAACAACGCCGGGATCAACATGAAAAAACCCGCCCTGGAAGTGACGGATGAGGAGTTCAGCCGCATCCTTCAAACCAACCTCCACGCGGTTTTCAGTCTCACCCGGGCTTGTGCCCGGAATATGGTAAGCCGAAAGTCGGGCGCCATTATCATGATTTCGTCCATGGCTGCATATTATGGCCTCGACCGGGTAGTGGCCTACGGCTCGTCAAAATCTGGAATTGAAGGCATGGTTCGTCTCCTGGCTTCCGAGTTCTCCAAATTCAACGTACGGGTCAACGCCATCGCCCCCGGGTTTATCGAAACAAATATGATGAAAACGGCCATGTCCAGCGATCCCGACCGCATGGCCAAAGCCCTTGGAAGAACCCCCATCGGCCATTTCGGAAAACCCGAAGACATCGGCTGGGCGGCAGTCTTCCTCGCCTCCGAAGCCGCACAATTTATCACCGGCATCTCCATGCCTGTGGATGGGGGAAATTCGATTGGATTCTGATGATGTACGGTGGACGGTGGACGATTGACGAAAGGCGAAGGGATAAAAAAACTGCTTAAAAACACGCTATAACAACACAATAAATTGATTATTAATTTTTTATAAATAAAAACCAAACAGCCCCAGCAGCAGTTGCGTCTCGATGAAAAGCCTTTCTCCCTGCTCCCTGCTCCGTGCTCCCTAAAAAAAACAACCATGAAAAAACCATTTCTCTTCTTCCTGCTTCTGGCCAGCCTGCCGCTTATGGGTCAGGATTACAAAAGTTATCCGATGTGGAACCCGCAACTGCCGGTAGAGCAGCGGATCAATGACCTCATCGGCAGGCTCACTCTGGAAGAAAAAGTAGCTCAAATGCTCAACGGTACGCCTGCCGTTGCCAGGCTGGGCATAAAGGGTTACGATTGGTGGAACGAAGTGCTGCATGGCGTGGCCAGAACCCCTTTCCGTGTCACGGTCTTTCCTCAGGCTATTGGGATGGCAGCAACATGGGACACTTCCTCTCTGTTCCGCATGGCGGATATCTCCGCGCTGGAGGGCCGGGCGGTCCACAACAAGGCCCTCAGGCTGGACCGCTCTCATGAGCGCTATCTGGGCCTAACCTACTGGACGCCCAACATCAATATTTTCAGGGATCCGCGCTGGGGACGGGGGCAGGAAACGTACGGCGAAGACCCTTTCCTGACTGCCATGCTGGGGAGCGCTTTTGTTCGCGGTCTTCAGGGCGATGATCCTTATTACCTGAAAGCGGCCGCCTGCGCCAAACACTTCGCCGTCCATTCCGGTCCGGAGCCTACCCGGCATTCCGACGATATCCACCCCTCTGCGTACGACCTTTGGGACACCTATCTTCCGGCGTTTAAGGAACTGGTTGTAAACGCGCAGGTGGCCGGCGTCATGTGCGCCTACAATGCCTTAAATACCCAGCCGTGTTGCGCCAGTGATCTGTTGATGAACGATATTCTCCGCAAACAGTGGAATTTCACCGGATACGTCACGAGCGACTGCTGGGCGATCGACGACTTTTTCCGCTTCCACAAAACCCACCCGGATGCCCAAACCGCTGCGGTGGACGCCCTTATTCACGGCACGGATGTCGAGTGCGGCGTATCCGTCTACAAAACCCTGCTGGACGCGGTAAAGGGGGGAAAGGTGGCTGAATCCCAACTGGATGTCTCTCTTAAACGCCTGTTCGCTATCCGTTACCGGCTTGGGCAATTCGACCCGCCTTCGATGGTAAAATACGCCCAAACCCCCGAAAGCGTTCTCGAAGCTCCGGAACACCAGGCACATGCGCTAAAGATGGCGCGCCAGTCGGTCGTATTGCTCAAAAACGAAAACCAGACCCTTCCGCTTTCTAAAAACCTGAAAAAGATCGCCGTCCTGGGCCCCAACGCCCAAAACGAGATCGCCGTACTAGGAAATTACAACGGCATCCCGACAGAAATCGTCACGGTGCTGGAAGGGATAAAAGCCAAGGTAGGGCCAGGGGTAGAGGTCGTATACGAACAAGCCGTTCAGCATGCCAACGACACCCTCTTTGTCGAAGGGAACCTTCCCGGGCAGCTCCAATGGGAAGGGAAACCCGGCTTCCGGGCCCAATATTTTTCTAACCGGAACCTGGAAGGATCGCCGATACTGGACCGGATGGAGCTCAAAATGGATCTGCATTGGCACGAGGGAGGCGATTTGACACCAGGCATCCCGGCGACTGATTTTTCGGCCCGGTTTTCCTCGTCTTTTGTCGCTAACGAAAACGGAACGATCACCTTTCAACTGGAAGCCGACGACGGCTATCGTTTATTCATCAACGACGAGCAAGCGCTGAACGCCTGGGAACGCAACCGTTGGGGCGCCAAAACCTATACCATGAATGTTCGCCAGGGTGTAACCTATAAAATCACCCTGGAGTACTGGCAGGGAGGAGGCAAAGCCGACGTGCGGCTTACCCCCGGCCGCTTCCTGAAAACTGATTTCGCCGCACTGGCCAACCGTTTGAAAGATGCCGATGTATTCGTCTTTGCAGGAGGGATCTCCCCACAACTGGAAGGCGAAGAAATGCCGGTGGAAGTACCAGGATTTAAAGGAGGCGACCGCACCTCCATCCTCCTGCCGGCAGTGCAAACGGAACTGATGAAAACCCTGAACGCTACCGGCAAACCGGTCGTATTCGTCATGATGACAGGAAGCGCCATTGCGATTCCCTGGGAGGATCAACACATCCCCGCCATTCTCAACGCCTGGTATGGCGGCCAAAGCGCCGGTACGGCTGTCGCCGATGTGTTGTTTGGCGACTACAACCCCGCAGGAAGGTTGCCGGTCACTTTTTATAAAAGCGATAACGACCTGCCCGATTTTCTGAACTACGACATGACCGGCCGTACCTACCGCTATTTTAAAGGACAAGCGCTGTACCCCTTTGGGTACGGCCTGAGCTATACGACCTTCCGCTATGACAAACTTTCCGTGCCGTCCAAAGTTAAAGCGGGCAAACCGCTGACGGTTCGCGTCCGCGTTACCAACACAGGTAAAAGGGACGGGGAGGAAGTAGCCCAGCTCTACACCTCCTATCCCGGCATTCAGGGGAAAGCGCCTTTGCGCGCATTGAAGGGATTCCAACGGATTAGCCTCAAAGCAGGAGAAAGCAGGTTACTGTCTTTTACCCTGACTCCAGATATGCTGAGCCTGATAAATGAAGAGGGCAAAACTTTCCAGCCCCAGGGCAAACTGAATATCCATACCGGCGGAGGGCAGCCTGAACAGGGTCGGGCTGCCAGTTCGAATGTGTTGACGAAAGCGGTCCTTGTTTTGAAATAACCCGTTTGAAAAGGCGCCTCAGGACCTTTCAGGTTTGGCAAACCTGAAAGGTCTCGTTCCAAAAATGCCGGGTAAAGCGTATACAAACCCAAACTAACTAACCACATGTACACTCTAGGTTACGACATCGGAAGTTCCTCCGTCAAAGCAGCTTTGGTAGACCTGAAAACCGGAATTGCCATTGGCCGGACAAGTTACCCCAGCCAGGAAATGCCCATAGAGGCGCCGGAAGCGGGATGGGCGGAGCAAGCGCCGGAATACTGGTGGCACTGCGTGGTGCAAGTTACCCAGGAGTTGCTGCGCCAAACCCGGGTAGACCCAGCTTCCATCCAATGTATTGGCATTGCTTACCAAATGCACGGGCTGGTGCTGGTCGACGAATCGCAGCGCGTACTGCGCCCTTCCATTATTTGGTGCGACAGCCGGGCAGTGGGCATCGGTCAGGAAGGCCTGGAGGCCATCGGACAACAACAAGCGCTTCGCTGTTTGCTCAATGGCCCCGGAAACTTCACCGCCTCTAAATTGCGTTGGGTACAGCGGCACGAACCCCAGGTGTACGAGCGCATACACAAAGCCATGCTCCCCGGCGACTACATCGCTATGCGGCTTACAGGGGCGATCCAGACCACCATCACCGGGCTGTCGGAGGGGATTTTCTGGGATTTCGACCAACGATCTCTCGCCCAGCAAGTGCTGGGCGCGTATGGGATCGATCCCACCCTGCTCCCTGAAATAGCCCCTGCAATAGGTCAGCAGGCGGAAGTAAGTCCCAAAGCGGCCGAAGAAACCGGCCTTCCCCAGGGCATCCCGGTGAGTTACCGGGCAGGCGACCAGCCCAACAACGCTCTTTCCCTCGGCGTCCTTAACCCCGGAGAAGTAGCGGCTACCGGGGGCACTTCGGGCGTCGTTTATGCCGTGACAGACAAACTGCTCTTCGACCCGCTTTCGCGGGTCAATGCGTTTGCGCATGTCAACTATGCGCCGGGGTCGCCAAGCATCGGGGTCCTGATGTGCATCAACGGAGCCGGGATCCAGTACAACTGGCTTCGCCAGCTGGCCGGTCCCCAGCAAAGCTACGAATCCCTGGAAGTGGAAGCCGCTTCGGTTCCTGTAGGCGCCGAGGGCCTCACCGCCCTGCCATTCGGCAATGGCGCCGAACGGATCCTCCAGGACAAAATGTTGGGCGCCCACCTTTGTGGCATCGACTTTAACCGGCACCACAAAGCGCACGTCATCCGGGCCGGGCTTGAAGGCATCGCCTTCGCGTTTATTTACGGCATGGACATCCTAAAAGAAATGGGGCTACAACTGGACGTTATCCGGGTAGGAAACGACAACCTCTTCCTTTCCCAAATTTTCTCCAACACCGTCGCCACCTTAAGCGGCTGCCGCATTGAAATGTTTAAAACGACAGGAGCGATTGGAGCGGCAGGAGCGGCTGCGGTCGGTGCTGGATTTTGGGACTCTCTGGACGAGATCCAAAACCATCTGGAACACGTGCAGACCTTTACCCCGAATCGGGAAAAAGCGCCCTATCAGGAAGCTTTTCAACTCTGGATAAATGATTTGAAGAAACATCTTTAACGACACAAAAACCATTTTCCAAATGAACATTCTTACAGGAAGGAAGGAGTATTTCTCCGGCATAGGGCAAATTGCCTTTGAAGGCCCCAAATCGAAAAACCCGCTGGCGTTCAGATACTACGACGCAGAGCGCATGGTAGGAGGCAAAACCATGAAAGACCATTTCCGCTTTGCCGTCGCTTACTGGCACAGCTTGTGCAATACCGGAAGCGATCCGTTTGGCGCCCCAACGAAACCATTCCCATGGCTGGAAGCTTCCGACCCGGTCCAGCGCGCCAAAGATAAAATGGACGCCGCGTTCGAGCTGATCACCAAGTTGACCATTCCTTATTTTTGTTTCCACGATGTGGACTTGGTAGACGAAGCCGATACCTTGGCTGGCTTTGAAAAGCGGCTCGAAGCGATCACCGATTACGCCAAAGACAAAATGGCTGCCTCCGGGGTCAAGGTCTTGTGGGGAACCGCCAACCTGTTCTCGCACCCAAGGTACATGAACGGCGCCGCTACCAATCCGGATTTCGCCGTCGTCGCCCATGCCGGCGCTCAGGTGAAGCTCGCCCTCGACGCCACGATCAAGCTCAACGGCGAAAACTACGTCTTCTGGGGAGGCCGCGAAGGCTATCTTTCCCTCCTCAACACCTATATGAAACGGGAGCTCGATCACATGGCCGCCTTCCTTCATATGGCGAAAGACTACGCCCGCAAGCAAGGGTTTAAAGGAACGTTCTTTATCGAACCAAAACCCATGGAACCCAGCAAACACCAGTACGACTTCGACTCCGCCACGGTCATCGGGTTCCTCCGGGAGTATGGTCTTCAGGATGATTTCAAACTCAATATTGAAGTCAACCACGCCACGCTCGCCATGCATACCTTTCAGCACGAACTCCAGGTGGCCGCCAACGCCGGCATGTTGGGCAGCGTGGATGCCAACCGGGGCGATTACCAGAACGGATGGGATACCGACCAGTTCCCGATCAACCTGTACGAACTCACAGAGGCTATGCTCGTCTTCCTCGAAGCGGGAGGCCTCCAGGGCGGAGGCGTCAACTTCGACGCAAAAACCCGCCGCAACTCTACCGACCTCGAAGACCTTTTCCTGGCCCATATCGGCGGCATGGACGCCTTCGCACGCGCCCTGATCACCGCTCAAAACATCCTGGACGATTCCGACTACCTGGCCCTGCGCAAAGCCCGTTACAGTTCCTTCGACAACGGCGACGGCAAAGCGTTTGAAGAAGGCAAACTCAGCCTCGAAGCGCTATCCCAGATCGCCCGCCAAAGCGGAGAACCGCAACTTCGCAGCGGAAAACAGGAACTATTTGAGAATATTATTAACGCGTTTATTTAAGAGGACGGAGAGGACGGAGAGGATGTAGAGGATGTAGAGGAACATCCATTACATCCTCTACATCCTCTACATCCTCTACATCCTTGACATCCTTGACATCCTTGACATCCTTTATAACCTCTATTTCATTCAAACCTTTCCGGGCGGAACAACTCCATCCCGACCGAAGGCGTTTTACCCTGGATAACCTCGGAAACCAACATGCCGGTGGCGGGGCCCAGACTCAGGCCCATCATGGCGTGACCGGTTGCGTAAATCAAATTGGAAAACCGGGCCGAACGGCCCATATACGGGACTCCGTCGGGTGTGCAAGGGCGGAAGCCATGCCAAACGGTATCCAGGGCCGGCATTGGAGGCGCCAGTTCGGGATAATATTTGGGAACCGCTTCCAATATGCCTTCCAGGCGGGAGGCATGAATGCGGGAGGAGAGATGGCTGATCTCCAGGGTGCCGCCAATGCGGAGATCTTGCCCCATAGGCGTAACGGCTACCCTGGCTTCCATCAGGATCGTCGGAATAGAGGGGCGAAGCCGAGGCTGCTCCAGTGTGATGGAATACCCTTTTCCGTCCTGCAGCAGCAGGCGGATGTCGAGTTGCCGAAGGAGTCTCGCAGACCACGACCCGGCGGCCAATACCACTTGCTCAACGGGAAGCGTTTCACCGCCAGACAAGGCAAGCCCGCTGATCTTCCCTTTTTCAGCGGCCAATCCCTCTACCGTTTTGCCCGTATAAAATGTAACTCCCTGCTGTTTCAGGACGGTATGTAGCTGAGACATGAATTTGTTGGAATACAGGTGTGCGTCGCCGGGGTAAAACACGCCTCCAACGGCGTCCAGCCGGATACCTGGCTCCAGATGTTGAACTCCGGCGGTATCCAATACCAGGGCTTCTATGCCCAGGTCGTGCGCCTTTTCCGCCGCTTCCGCTTCATCCTGAAGGGTCTTGGGGTTCTTGCACAGCATCAGCAGCCCTTTGGTTTCAAAATCGAAATCAAACCCTTCCGTTTGGGCAAACTCCCGAAAGAGGGCTTTACTTAACTGGTGGTAATCCCTCAGCACAGGCATCGCGCGTTGCACGTTCTCCCGGGTACAGGAGCGGTAAAACGCCCAAAGCCACTGGGCCAGGTCCAAATCCAGGCGCGGTTTGATGTAAAACGGGCTTTTGGAATCAAACATCCAGCGAATGCCCTGAGCGATTACCCCAGGCGCCGCCATGGGGATGAAGTGGCTGGGGACGATCATGCCGGCGTTGCCAAAGGAACATCCGTCCGTCAGGTCGCCTTTATCGATCACGGACACCTTAAAACCCGCTTTTCGGAGATACCAGGCGGAACACAATCCCGCGATGCCTCCACCGATAATATGTACGTTCATTGGAAAATAAGGCTGTTTGGGAATTAAATCACCTGAAACCCATGGGCATAGGGATCGTCTTCGTCGTCAATAATAATCGTGTTATAACCTGTAATTTTGGCCCATCCCTCAATACTGGGAACGATAGCCGGAAAGCCCCCGCAGGAGGTTTCCGCCTCCACCCTCCCGATAAACCGGCTTCCGATAATGCTTTCGTGAACGAACGAATCTCCTACGTTCAGTTTCCCCTTGGCATGCCACTGCGCCATGCGGGCGGAAGTGCCCGTGCCGCAAGGCGACCGGTCGATCGCCTTGTCGCCGTAAAACACCGCATTTCGGGCATGAGCGGAATCGGATAGCGGCGCACCGGTCCACAACATATGACTTAATCCCTTGATCTTTTCATCCTCCGGATGCTGGAATTCGTAGGCTTCGTTAAGCCGCTTCCGGCAAACGGGGCTCCACCGAATCAGATCCGCCGCAGTAAAATGCTCGATTCCCGGGAAATTTTCCTGCGGGTCGACGATAGCGTAAAAGTTGCCCCCATAGGCAACATCGACGGTGAGCATCCCCAAGTCCGGACATTCGACTTCGAGATTTTCCTTGTACAAAAAGGAGGCAATGTTGGTCAGGCGCATCGACTTCACCTTGCCGTTCTCCTGGGTATACGAAACCTTAACCAACCCTGCCGGGACCTCCAAGCGCAGTTCCCCCGGCGTTTTGGGCTGCACCAGCCCTTCCTCGATCATAATCGTAACCGTGCCGATCGTCCCATGGCCGCACATAGGCAAACAGCCGCTGGTCTCGATAAATAACACCCCGATATCGTTGGCCGGATCGGATGGCGGGTACAGAATACTCCCCGACATCATGTCGTGGCCCCGGGGTTCAAACATAAGCCCCTGGCGTATCCAGTCGTGGCGGCGAAGGAAATCCAGCCGCTTTTCGCCCATGTTCCGGCCTTCCAGCGGAGGGCCGCCTCCGGCTACCAGTCGCACCGGATTCCCGCAGGTGTGCGCATCAATGCAGAAAAAGGTCTTTCGCATGCACTTGCTTTTTCAATCCTCTTGAATTTTCTTCCTCTACATCCCCTACATCCCCAACATCCTTTACATCCTCTGCATCCTTTCCATCCTCTACATCCTTTACATCCTCTACTTCCTCTACATCCTCAAATAATCCGGCAATTCCGGCCGAATAGCCAGCCCTTCTTCCAGAATGCGGATTACCCGTTCCCGCTCGGCGCCCATCAGGGGCTGGCGGGGGGGCCGCACGTGTTCGGTACCCAAGCCGGTCATCACCTCTGCCAGTTTGATATTCTGCACCAACTGGGGGTTTATGTCCAGTTCCAGGATAGGCAAAAACCAGCGGTGGATGGCGACCGCTTCATCTATCCGGCCCGCTTTTACCAGCCGGTAAATGGCTACCGTTTCCCTTGGGAAGGCGGCCACGAGCCCTGCTACCCATCCGTCGGCGCCCATGACGAGGCTCTCCAGCGCCAGGGTGTCCACGCCGCAAAGCACCTTAAGGTCGTTGCCAAACCGCCGCCGGATGCGGGTTATGTTGGAGACATCCCGGGTGCTCTCTTTCACTGCCTGGATGTTTTTGAACTTCAACAGTTCCTCGAACATGTCCAGGGTGACTTCAATTTTGTAATCGACCGGGTTGTTGTAGATCAAAATGGGCAGGTCTGTACTTTTGGCGACCGCGATGAAAAAGTCGGTGGTTTCCCGGTCAGTGGGTTTATACATCATAGGAGGCAGCACCATCAACCCTTGGGCGCCGTTGGCCTGAGCGCGTTCTGCCAGTGCGACGGCGTTCCGCGTAGCGCCTTCGGCGATATTGACCAAAACGGGAATCCGCCCGGCTACAAAATCGAGGGTTGCCAGGAGCAGTTCCATGCGTTCATCGTGCGTAATCGTGCTGGATTCTCCCAGTGAACCGCCCAGAATAAGGCCGTCAATGCCGGCATCGAGTTGCGCCTGGATATTCTTCAGAAACGCCGGGATGTCCAATGCCCCATCTGCTGTAAACTTGGTGGTGATCGCCGGATAAACGCCGGTCCATGGTAAGGTCATATGCGATTTTTTAGGTAGCGAAGATATGAAAAGTAGTGAAGTAACGGGGTAACGAAGTAACGGGGTACGAGGTAAGGAGGTAAGGAGGTAACACAAGGGCCGATGCTGTTTAAAATTACACTGGTAGAGGCGCCTCCTCCGTTCAGAAATAAGCGGGATCAGGTTTCGGTGTACAAGCCAATAGCTTGCACAATTTGGAACAGTTTCCGAAAGAACTTCGTTGCTTCGTCACTTCGTCACTTCGTCACTTCGCTACTTCGTTACATCCTCTACATCCTCTACATCCTCTACATCCTCTACATCCTCTACATCCCAACCTTCACCGTCCTGGCATAAAAGAACGGGCCGGCGCGGTGGCCTTCATGAGGTTGGAATTTGACCGTTATCCTGCCGGTATTCGCCGTCAGGTTTTCGGGGATGGGGTAATAGACATCCAGGAATTCGCCGTCCTTTTTGCCGCTGATGTTTTCGGTAGCGATGACGACGCCATCAACCAGGATATCGAAGGTTTTAGAGCCGGTAAAGCCGCCCCAGTATTCGATCACGAGGGCCATGGAGGCGTTTTTTTCGACATTCATTTCAAAAGAAAGCCAGCCTCCGCGTTCGGCGCCGCGGGCTTTCCGGCCCTGAAAATTTTCTTCGATATTCAGCTTGTCGCCCTGGAAGTTATGGTCCCGTTCGGGTTGCATTTCCCCGGGCTGGAAAGCGTCGAACGTAGCGGCTTCGAGGCGTTTTTTGCGCTCCTGTTCGGCCTGATAAGCCTGTTGGTGAGCGGCCCATTTTTTTTCATTGAACAGGTCGAAATACACCGAATAGCGGCGGTCGTGGGTTTGGTAAAAAGGCTTCAGGACGATGTCGCGGGGACGGCCTATATTTTTCGTTTGAAAAGTATTGGTTTGGTCCGGAACCGGTTCCAGCCAGTCGGCCGGGTTGCGGGATTCCGACATCCAGACCGGCACAAAATCCGGTTTTTTGGCGTTGGGATCATCCACCGGGCCCAGGTCGCCCGCCAGGACTAAGGGGCCATAGAAAACGGCAACCCGGTCGGGGTCGTCGGGCATGGATTCCAGCCGGAGCGAGAAAGGGAAGCGGACCTCCACCTGATCTCCCTTCTTCCATTTGCGCTGTATCGCCACAAAGCTGCCCGGCGAGTTGGCATGTTCCCATTTTTTGCCATTAATGGCTACCTGCATTCCTTTTTCGGCCCAGCCGGGGTAGCGCAAAAACAGGGTAAACGATTTTGGTCTTTTCAGGTTCAGCGAAAAGCTGGCGCCTTGTTCCCGGGGATAAGATGTATTTTGGGTAAGGGTAAGCCCCATTTCCTTCCAGGTCAACTCGGATGCGATGTACTGGCTAACATAAAGTTGCTGATCGTTGTGGTAATAGATACTCCCTCCGTATTTGCTGTGGGTTTCCATACCTGAGCCTACGCAGCAGGTAAACCAATCCGGTTCCTGGTACGTCTTGAAGCCGCCCATTTCCAGGGAGAGGTTGTAGATGACCTTACCGGTTTCCGGATGCTGGGTGGAGAGGATATGGTTAAACAGGGCCCTTTCAAAATAGTCGGCCGTTTTGGCGTCTGGCTTCCAGGAAAAAAGGTGGCCTGTAAGCTTGAGCATGTTGTACACGTTGCAGGTTTCCGTAGTGCCGTCGCTGAGCCGGTTGCGGAGCTTGTCCGGGTCGCCGAAATACTCGTGGTTGCCATTGCCTCCGGTGACGTAGGAGTGGTGATCCACCACCGTATTCCAGAAAAACTCGGCTGCTTTCCGGTCCGTTTCGGCGCCGGCGATCTCGTACAGGACGGCGTAGGCGTTGAGCTTGGGGATCTGCGTGTTGCCGTGTTTTCCGGGGAGAACGTCTTTCCCATCGGCCAGGGGATCGACGATGGCTTTATGGTGAAAGGCGCGGGCCAGCAGGAGGTATTTTTCGTTTGCGGTGGCGGCGTAGAGTGCGGCCAGGGGTTCCTGAATCCCGCCGAATTCACAGCGGAGCATAAGTTGCCGTTGTTCGTCGGACAGCGGCAAAACGATGGTTCCGATCCAATCGGCGAACCGGGCGGCGATCTCCAGGGCCGTTTGATTCCCGCAAAGCTGGTATGCGTCGAGGAGTCCGGCCAGCACTTTATGGTGGGTATAGAAAGGCGACCAGAGCCCGTTGAGGTCGAAACCCTGGGAGCGGATATTCCCTTTAGCCACTTCTTCCTCAAAGATCTTTTTTCCGTTAGCCATAGCACCGAGGTAGCCATTTCCCTGCGCCTGCTGGACCAAACCCAATTCGGTCACGATATGGTTAACGCGGTCCAGAAATTGGGGGTCGCCTGTCGTCTGAAACATCAGGGCGCAGGCGCTCAGGTGGTGGCCCAGGCTGTGCCCGGCAAGGGTTTCCGCTTCCCAGCCATGGTAGGGCGCTGCTTTGGGTTCCAGGCCCGCCTCGGTGCGAAACCTGGCCAGGAGGCGGTCTGGATCAAAATGGAGCAAGGATTGGATGTTCAAATCCGTGGCGTGTTTAAACGGCCCGTCGAGCAGTTTGACCGCTGTAAGAGGGAAGGGGTTCACCGTCGCTCGTTCCTGCGCATCGGAGAAGGGCATCCAAAGGCAAACCGCAAAAATGGCCAGCACAACGCGCGTTTTTCCCATCATATCCTGTTTTGAACCGAAGATACAGCGCAAAGCCGACGATTTCGAATATGGCGTAGGAAACCAAAAAGGAAAAGGGGCGGAAATTGAAAAATCTTCTCTACATTGGCCTGCAAATTTTACATGACAATGGAAGTTAGAGAAGGCGATATCGTTAGGGTACATTACACCGGAAGGCTGACCAGTGGCGAGGTATTCGATTCCTCGGAAGGAAGAGACCCCCTGGAATTTGAGGTGGGCGCCGGGATGATGATCGAGGGGTTCGATCAGGCCGTTATCGGCATGACAGCGGGCGAAAAGAAAACCGTCCGGATTGCCCCCGAGGAAGGCTACGGCCCGCGTTTTGAAGAGATGGTCATGGAATTTCCCAAAGCCAACTTGCCGGAAGACCTGGTTCCGGAATTAGGGATGCAACTCACCCTCTCCAATCCGGACGGAGAGCAATGGGCGGTTACCATTACCCAAGTCACGGAAGAAATGATCACGCTCGACGGCAACCACCACCTGGCCGGGCAGGAATTGGAGTTTGATATTGAGTTGGTGGCGGTGGAAACTCCAGAGCAGGGGTAAGGCCGGAGTCTTTGGAGCTTCTTTCAACGTCCCGAAGGGCGTAACGACGGGCATGTGGGCCCGTCGTTACGGAAGATATTGCAGATTTCTACATCGGTTTGGGGCAGGATTCGTAGCTGGTAATCAAGGTAGTGCCCTTGACTTTGAAGCAAACAGGTTCTGCTTTATCGTATTTTTTCGTCAAAATGGTTTCTCCAAGTATCGCTTTGGCAGTTAACGTGACGTTTGTCGCATCGCAGGGAATGCCAATTTCTTTGGTTTGTCCGGTTGGAAAAGAACCTTGTTTTTTGGTTTGTCTTTCCCCTTGATAATCATAGCTCACCGTGAACTCGGTATTATATCCGGCACTATTTTGAATTCTGATTTTAACCATACAATCACTCAGGTCACAGGAAGTATAACTGGTATGCAGCGTAGTTCCTGCGATTTCATAACAACGATCGACTGCAGTCGGATAGGTTTTTGAAAAAACGGTTTCGCCCCCAATAGCTTTAACTGTAATTTGAATATTGGTTGCTTCACAAGGTATAGGAGCTTGCTTGGTTACTCCGACTGCAAAAGATCCGCTGTTAATTGGCGCCTGTTTAACACCTTTCAGGTAATAGGTTGCTGTAAATTCTGCAGCGTACCCACCGCCAACCTTGTTTTTCACGGTAATATATTTCAGGCACACGTTAGGATCCGATGCCGTACAGGCTGCCCAGGATGGGTTGAGGGTAGTTCCCCACACCTGGAAGCACTTGTTTTCGGCAAGTTTATCGAATCGTTGTTCGAACACCGTTTTCCCTGCTACAGCAACTGTTTTAATTACGATATTAGTGGCATCGCATGGGACTTCCACCCGCTTTGATTGGCCGACAGGGAAGGAATGTTCTCTTTTATACGTTTCCCCTTTCCAGGCAAAGGAAACCGTCAGATCGGCAACATACGTCCCTTTTCCGATCAGGTTTTTGACTTCAACCGTACGGATACAACTCGATGGGATTTCTTCGCAGGGAGAATACCTCGTATCAAGCGTGGTCCCCCATACCTCATAACATTTATCCCCATCGAGCTTTGTCCACTGCCGGGTGAAAATCGTTTCCCCTCCTACCGCTTTTGCATCAACCCGGATATTAACGGCATGTTTTGGAACGAGGACTTTTTCTGTTTGTCCAATAGGAAATGATTTTTCCTCATGATGGTTGAAGCCCATTACATTGTAGGAAACGGCCAGATTAGCAACATACGCGCCTTTTCCCGCAAGGTTCTTCACCGAAATGGTATACGGATCTACCGGGGTGGCATCAATCCAACAGGCATCATAACCAATATTGTTGCTTTCATAGTCCACCCATTTGTACCCATTCAGCCCCCAGCTCCTTCCCCATGAGTTTTTAATCAGCCAGGCATGTTTGGAATCGTCCCATCCTACTATAGTAACGACGTGATTGGTATACGCACGGCTGGTGATCTCTTTATGAACCCCTCCTCTGATGTTAGGATCGTCGCTACTGCCTGAAGCCTTAAACTTGTCTGTCGAATTAAACGCGGTTACTACCGCGCCATGGCTGCAAATAGCTTTTTTAATATCCTCAACAGAAGGATATAGCGGATTCAGTTTATTAACATACCCCCAGTCATACCCTTTGTACTTTGTGTTGGCATCTTCATAAGGGCATTCAAAATCAGGGGACTTCCCATTATAGGTACTTTGGTATTTCATCACGCTTTCTTTCTCGATGCGGTGCTTTACCATCCATCGAAGAGGAACATCGGGCAAGGATCCGTCGCAATTCCCGATGCTGCAACTAATTATATGCTGCTCCGAAACGTCCACATCTTCTGGTTTATACCCTTGATTCATGATCAAAAAACTGGTTTCAAAGGCAGCGGCGGCGGCAAATGCCCAGCAACTCCCGCAACCAACCTGGTCGGGAACTTTAGTTACCAAATTTTTCGAACGCAAATCAAATTTGCTCAGGGAAGCCGAACATTGATTGAGGGTCGGCGGAGGAGGGGTTCCCTGTGAAAAAAGAATATAAGGAAACGCCAAGGCTAAAATGAAAAACAGTATATTCTTCATAAAACTAGTTTTTAGAAAAATCAACAATAAACAACGATTTCAAAAAAGGAGGCGTAAGCCATAAATGGTTCACCCACTCTTCTAAGCATTTTCTTTTTCCGGGCATCCAGACCTTCCAGGTTTGGCAAACCTGGAAGGTCTCGTTCTAAAAAATATGGCGTTCGCCCTATTTAAATGATCCGAACGGGGTACTCTTTGTACCGCGTATGAGGATCGGCAGCCTTATCTTTTACCCAGGGGCGGATATACCACCATTTTATTACCGTTTCTCCCGCTTTTTCGGCTCGGAAGGTGAACACGCTATACCCGGGGCCATTGTCTTTTTTAGGGTCTGCCAATTCATACTCCGTCTTAACCAAGGTTAGATAAGTCGTGTCAAGGGGTTCCCTGAATTCCCAGAGGTATCCGGTTCCCATATTGGCATCCAGTTTAATGACAAAGTTGTCCCCTTTATTCACGGTAAGCAGGTTTTCCTGTGTCATTTCATTGGTTGGATTTCCAGGCGAGCAAGCGCCTAAAAGGATGAGGAAAATTAATATTACCGGTTTCATCGCGGAGCTTTTTTGGGTTCATTTTATCCGGCGCAATAACTGTAATTCTTATGACACTTTGTTTTAAAGAAAACACGGCAGAACATTTTGGTTTGCCGGGTATCCAGACCTTCCAGGTTTGGCAAACCTGGAAGGTCTAAACTGAACCTTGGAGAGGTTTGGGTTTTCAAACTTTCTACAAAGGTTTGGGGCATATTTCGAAGGTTGGATTACCGGTAGTACCTTTCAGTTTGAAGCAAAGGGCTTCTGCTTTGGCATACGTTTTCGACAAAATGGTTTTTCCGGAAACCGCCTTGATCACCAGGGAAACGGAAGTGGCATCGCACGGAACCTTAAGCTCTTTACTCTGTCCCGTGGTGATTTTGCCGCTTGCCAGGTTGTAATCAATCCCCTTGAGGGTATACTTCACCGAAAATTCTGCGAGATAGCTGCCTGCGTTTTCCACTTTAACTTTGTGAACGCAAGAAACCGGGCGTTTGGCAACGACTACAGCGGCGCGTTTCCCGATGTTGTAGTGGTCGTATTTAACCCAGCAATATCCGTCCATACCCCAATCGGTTCCCCAGGAATTTTTTACCAGGAAGGCTTGCTTGCTATCGTCCCACCCGACAATGAGGATGGCATGGTTTGAGCTGGGGTTATTCGGATTGCTGACCATCCCATTGAGTACGCCGGGGTTGCCTGCTGCATCTACGCCGGTATAGTGGGGCCAAGAATTATCCGCATAAAGGCTGGCATTCACGGCGCCATAGGTCATTATGGCTTTTTTGATGGTCGTTTTATCGGCAATTTTTTCGATGTCGCCATCAGGGCGAAGAACGCGCCAGAACTCAGCGTAGTAATTGGTGGTCGTTGCGGTTCCGGGACAAGGATTTTCTTTTGGAGGGGTATACTTATAGGAAGCCTCCGTTTTCAGGTTTTTATTCCCGGCCGTCATCCAATCAAAGACCTGATAAGCAAGTCCGCCATTGCAATTTCCGGGAACGCAGTCGATAGCATGTTGTTCGGAAGCATTGATGAACTCGGCGATATCGCTGTTCCGAACCCGGTAGTTGGTTTCATACATGGAGATTGCGGCAAAAGCCCAGCAACTTCCGCAGTTTTCCTGATCCCTTACCGCAGGTATCCACCCTTTTGTGCGGGCGTCAAATTTGGATGGAAGCGCAATGGTTACGGCCTCTTTAGCGTCAAAATCGGCGAACACGGTCCGCATAGCGGTCATTTTCGTTTTAACCGCGCTGGCTTCGGCAGGCGTAATGGTTTTCTCTGCGGCGAGCATTTGCAGACTGCGGCTGGAAGCGCCGGTGAAGCCGACGGTAAATGTCAGTTTCTCTCTGTCGATTCGCGTCCTTAAAGTGGTCAGTTGTTGCTTAACCGCCGTGGGCGCCGATGCCTCTCTGGACTGGTAAAACTGTTTTAATTCCGCGGGGGTGCGGAGTTTCTGAACAGGTTGCGTTTGGGCAAAAAGCAAAAGGGGAAGAAATCCGAACAAGAGGGCGATAAGAATCCCTCCTACTTTTTTAGGTGACATGGTATTTTAGTTTTTGGAATAGATGAATACGCAGAAAACGCGTTTCTGTAGTCCGGAACGTACCTTCAAAAATTACATCCGTACTTTCTAAAAATGACGTTTAATAGCACCTCCGCTCCTTCTGTTCAAACTTCGACTGCATCACCTGCCATCCGGAGGCGTCGCGGTTTTGGGTAGTCAGCTTCGCGGCGGTTTGCTTGATGCCAGGGGTTACTTTTACCTCCATTTTTTTCGGCGGGCACTTAGCCGGCGTCGACAGGGTTTGGTTGGTGTTCAGCACGTACGTGTCATTTGCTCCCTGGTAGAATCCAATCGAAGTAAAGCCTCCCCGGAAGGTTGCTTTAAGATCGTGGAGCGCAATCTGGGTGGTATCCCAGCGGTAGGTTTGGCAGATGTCGTGGGCGCCGGTCGCGGCGTTGATTCTATGGTAAAAGGCAGTTCTCTCCCGGCCGGAAATAAACGTCCCTGCAACCAGGAGGTTTTTGCCTTCTGCATCGGCGGGGACGACACCTACGGGATTTAGTCTGGACTGAGGAATTGCATACCGGTTTCCCCACACCGGGGCGCCTCCCGATCCGACAACAAACGTGAAAGCGTCCGTCCCGTTAATGGTACCGGTTATGGCAAGCCCTGGCGCCTTGGGCGTTTTCACCTGCCGGATGCAAAGACCCGATTCGCTCATTGCTTCGCCGTGCCAATAGCGGTTTGCCCAAACCACATCGCCTTTTCCCGGGTCCAGGTTCATCAACAGCACGTCGGCGTCTTTGGAGTTCATTCTTGCTGTACCGACTACATAAAGCCCGCCCCGGCTGATATTGGGAAGATATTCCAGAAAACTACCTTGTGCAAAACCCGATTCCTCAAAGAAGACCCGGTTCCAAAGCGGGTTGCCGTCGTAATCGGTGCGCACGACGTATACGCCGGTTTTGTTGGGTTCTTTAGACAACCCCACGGCGGCAAAGCCCTTATCTGGAAGCTGGATAACGCAAACTCCCGTTTCGGTCGTGGATGGGTTGCCATACCGGCGGGCCCATAAGACTTCCCCGGTCTGGTTTGTCCGGATAAGGAACAGGTCAAGCATTCCATTTGCGCCTCCAAAGTTCGTTTCCCCAACGATGATGAATCCGTCGGGTTTATTGGCTTTATCGGTTACCTTTTGCAAATAGCGGGGAAATTCACCCTTCTCCGTTCCCAGCCGGACTCCGCCGGGAAGGATTTTTCCAAAGGCATCGAGGCGGCTCAACACCAGATCGGTGTTCGTTCTTCCAAAATCGACTTGTTGGAGCAAAACGTACTGGCTGTTCACATCAACGACACTTCTCCCTGCATCCGTTTCTTTCGACAAAAGGTGGTTTTGAAACTGAGCAGAAAGGGAAATCGGCCAAAGGACAGCCAAAACGAACAGCAGGCGGCAAGCGGCTACAAGGCAGCTTACCCCCTTTAGGGAAAAAGGAGCTGTTTTCATAGCTTCAGGATTATAATATGGCCTTATAATACTCTTGCTCCTGCCCCATACTGCAGGTGCAGCACATGGGCTTTGCCCGGAGCGTAGACCGTTACGATGTACAAGTCGTCATGCCCTTCCACCGGAGGAATAGACGTTCCGCCCAGTTCTTTGATGATCATTGGCACCGTAGGCTGATGCCCGACGATCAGCACCGTATGGCCTTTATGCTTCGAAAGTACCTCGGCTGCCAATCCTTCCACGTCCATATCATTTTTCACGACAATGACTTTGCCGAGCTGGGCTGCCAGCGGCTGCGCTGTTTCCTGGGTTCGTCTCCATTGCGTAGCGTAAATCCCCGCTATGCCCGCATGCAGAGCGGCGTGGACCAGTTCTTTGGCGCGGGCTTCACCTGCGGCCGTAAGGCCCGGATTATCTCCTGCGCCGGCTTCCGCATGCCGAAGCACTAAAACCGTGGTGGGAGGCATTGGGTATACCTTTGGCGTCAAAAACAGGTTGCCCGTTTGATATCCTTTGCCGGTGACGACAAAAAAGCCGGGCGCGGTGGTGTACGTCTCAAAGTCGGGGTGTGTGGCGGTAACGTAATACCTTCCGGGTTTCAGATCGATCCGGTAGGCGCCGTTTTCATCGGTTGTTACTTGCTTGCTGATATCCGTTTTTTCCAATACAAAAACCACTTTGACAAACGGGGTTTTGCTATAGCTTCCTTCCTCCATGGCAATGCCCTGATACCCGGAAGGAATAGGTTTCTGGGCAATAAGGCTGCTGAACAGAAAGCAGCAGCATGCAGCGGCTAGTACCCGCCTCATAACGGAGGATTTCATGGATGTGACATTTAGGTACAGAAAAAAGAAAAGGATGACGCGATAGGGAATGACAGGCCGTCTTCGTCGATGTGGGTATTATATGGTTTTTTGAGCCAAATTGCAATGACTTTTCTCATTGCGGGACTCCTTAGCGACGGGTTTGAAACCCGTCGCTAAGGAGCGATCCATGACAACCGTCATTGCCTTTCCGGGAAAATTTCTTTAAATACTCAGCGAAACAACAAATTTTCAAACGGCAAAACACGCAGTTATGAACCACGACAAGCATCAATCCATCCGCGCGGCGCGTCTGCGGAGATGGGTAGGTTTCGCAGGACTTCTGGCTTTGAGCGTGATGGTAAACGCCCAGCAGGCGGCGTTCCTGCCTCCTGCTACCGAAGAAGAAGCGCATTCCCTGTTCAGCGCAAAAGGCTGGCTGGAAACGCCTGCGCTGCCTTCCACCTTTGTATTAATTCAGCATACCCCAATCTCCCGAATCGTCACCCTCCACCGCAAACCGGCGCCGGAACAACTGCCCATCTTACTGACCCTGGTGAATAAGACCGGCGATTTCCGGATCGGCGAATGGGAAGCCCAAATCCAGGAAATCCCCAACGCCCCCAATCTGGTGTACTGCATTTTTGAAGTCGGCAAATCGGCGCCTCCCGGGCGGTATGAAGCCAACGTAAGCGCCCCGGACACCTGGATAAACTCCCCGGAAACCAGTCAGAAAGGGATGATCTGGGTGCTGATGAAAAAGCAGAGCGCGCTGTAAAATCAAAAGGAAAGGTTGCGGAGATGGAGGGATTCGAACCCCCGGTACCCTTACGAGTACACCGCATTTCGAGTGCGGCCCGTTCAACCACTCTGGCACATCTCCGGGTCCGCAAAGGTAAGCATTTTACCTTTTTGGGGTGCATTTTTTTCTTACCTTTCGGGAGAACCATCATCCCATGCGTTTTTTTTACCTCCTTCTCCCCTGCCTTATGGCGTTTGCTTCTTTAAGCGGTCAACAAGTCCCCTTTCAGCGAGGCGTCAACCTCACCGGATGGTTCCAGGCTTCCAGTGCCCGGAGGATCCAGTTTTCCCTGTATACGAAAACCGATTTTGCCCAGATCCAGAGCCTGGGGTGCGACGTCATCCGCCTGCCGATCAACCTGCATGCCATGACGGATGGAGCGCCGCATTACCGCGTTGATCCGCTGTTGTTTGATTTTCTGGACTCTGTGGTCACCTGGGCGGAAGCGTTGGATCTCCACCTCATCCTGGACAACCACACCTTCGACCCGTCCTCCAGCACGGAGGCCAATATCGGCGTCCCTCTGAAAGCCATCTGGCCCCAACTGGCGGCTCACTTCAAAAACCGGTCCAACCGGCTGTACTATGAAATCCTCAACGAACCGCACGGCATATCCGATGCGCTCTGGAACCAGATCCAGGGGGAAGTCATCCAGGCTATCCGGGCTGTCGATACAACGCACACGATCATCGTGGGCCCCGCCAACTGGAACAGTTACCAGAGCCTGGCGTCTATGCCAGCGTATGCCGACCCCCGCCTGATCTATACCTTCCACTTCTACGATCCGTTTTTATTTACCCACCAGGGCGCTAGTTGGACAGACCCTTCCCTGGTTCCTCTGGGCGGCATTCCGTTTCCCTACGGAGCGGCGCCAATGCCCACGCTGCCTACGGCGCTCCGGGGTACCTGGATCGAATCGGGGTACCAGTCCTATGCCCGGGAAGGGACCGCCGCCAGGGTTCGCGAACAGCTCGATATCGCCGTCCGGTTTCGCAATCAGCGCAACGTGCCGGTATACTGCGGGGAATTTGGCGTGTATCAGCCCAACAGCAACCCATTTCACCGCCAGACCTGGTACCGCCTCGTCCGGGAATACCTGGAAAGCAATGGCATTCCCTGGACCTCGTGGGATTACCACGGCGGCTTCGGGGTATTTCTCCCGGGGTCGCCGGGACTGTTCGACCGCCACCTCGATGTGCCTTTGTTGCAAAGCATGGGCTTACAGGCGCCCCCACAGCAGCCGGATGTTTTTGTCCCTGATGCTGCCGGGTTCTTCCTCTACCGCGACTTCATCGAAAGCGGCATGGTGGAAAGCAGCTACGGGAGCGGCACGTTGGACTACTACGATCAGACGAATCCGCCTTTGGAAGGAAAATACGCCATCCGCTGGGACGGGCCCGGCCAGTACAGCACGATTGGGTTTGCCTTCCAGCAGACCCGGGACCTGAGCCTGCTGCGCGCCCAGGGGTATGGCGTGGACTTTTGGGTGAAAGGCGATACGCCCGGCGCGTCTTTCGACATCCGGTTTATCGACACCAAAACCGGCGCAGGCGACCTCCCCTGGAGGATGCGCTTTACCGTATCCGAAGCCCAGGCGGCCTGGGACGGAACGTGGCGGCGCCTCCACATTCCATTTACCGAATTTCAGGAGCACGGCGCATGGGACAACGGCTGGTTCAACCCCCAGGGGAAGTTCGATTGGAAATCCATAGCCCGGTTCGAGATCGTCGCGGAACACGGCGGGTTGGAATCCGCCCGTTTTTCTTTTGACCAAATCCAGATCTCCCTGCCCCAGGCAGTGGCCGTCCGGCAGCCGGCGTACGCCCTGGCCTTTGAGGTTTTCCCCAACCCGGCGAGCGACCGGATCGAGGTGCGCCTGACCGGCCGCCACGGCAAACTGGTCTTTGCGCTGACCGACCTGGCCGGAAAATTGGTTCGAAACGGCATGCTGGAGCTATCCTCAGGCATCCCCGTTCATGACCTTCCCAGCGGAACCTACTTCCTGCGCATTACCGACGGAAAAGGCCGGTGGGGAAGTCAAAAAATCGTGGTTTGGTAGAAGAAAGGGTTACGAGGTTGCGAAGCAAGTTACGAGGTTGCGACGTTGCGGGGTTGCGAAGCAAGTTACGAGGTTACGAGGTTGCGACGTTGCGGGGTTGCGAGGTTTTTTCTTCGTAACTTCGTAACTTCGTAACTTCGTAACTTCGCAACTTCGCAACTTAGCAACTTAGCGCCATCATCCACCTAAATACGCACAACGCCATGGTTTTTTCCAAATTCAAGCCTTTGCTTCGCGCTTTAACGCTGACGCTGGCTACCGCCACGTGTTCCCTGGGCCTGATGCAGGCGCAAAGCGCCTATTTTTTCCCGGGCGAAACCCAATTCGACCCTAAGATCCCGACGCCGGAGCAATTTCTGGGGTATCCGGTGGGGTCGCATTATACCCGGCACGATCTGATTGTGGCCTACTTCCGGGAGCTGGCGCGCGTGTCCGACCGGGTGCACGTGCAGGCGATCGGCAAAACCTATGAAGAACGGCCCCAGATCGTAGCCACGTTTACCTCTCCTGCCAATTACGCCCGCCTGGAAGCGATCCGCCAGGAGCACCTCAAACTTACGGACCCAGCCCAACCCATAGGGTCGTCCAATCAGCCCGTCATCGTCTTGTTGGGATACAGCGTGCACGGCAACGAAACCTCCAGCGGGGAGGCGGCGATGCTGACGGCTTACTATCTGGCCGCCGGCGCCAGCCCAGAAACCCAGAAATGGCTCAACGAATCGGTGGTGTTTATCGACCCTTCTTTGAACCCCGACGGGCGCGACCGCGCCGCCAACTGGCACAATTCCTACAAATCCTTCCCGCCCAGCGCCGACCCGATCGACAAAGAGCACAACGAAATATGGCCCAACGGCCGCTCCAACCACTACCTGGCCAACCTCAACCGCGACTGGCTGAGCGCCACCCAGATAGAGAGCAAGAACCGCCTCGAGTTCTTTCACCAGTGGTATCCCAACGTGCAGATCGACTTCCACGAAATGGGCAGCAACAGCGCCTACTACTTCGAGCCGACGCCAAAGCGCACGGAGAGCCCCATCATCCCGCAGGCTTCGTACGACTTCAACCTTACCCTCGCCCGCTACCATATCGACGCGCTGGATCGCATCGGATCGCTGTATTTCACGAAAGAACAATTCGACAACCTGTCGCCCATTTACGGCTCCACGTACCCCGACTTCTACGGCGCGGTGGGCGTGACGTTCGAACAGGGAAGCTCGCGGGGCCTGGTTCAGGAATCCGACAACGGGCTGCTCACGTTTGCGTTTACCATCCGCAACCACGTGCAGACGGGCCTGGCAACCGTGCGCGGCGCCGTCGCAGAAAAAGCGGGATTGTTCAAACTGCAGAAGGAATTTTTCCAGTCTGCCCTCGCTCAAGCCCGGGCTAATCCGGCCAAAGCCTACGTGTTCGGCGACAGCCGCGACCAGACCCTCACCCAGCGCTTTCTGGAGTTGCTGCTCCGGCACCGGATCAAGGTTTACGCCCTGAACGCGCCTTACGCCCAGGCGGGCAAGCGCTTTGAGCCGGGCAAGGCGTTTGTGGTACCGGCCGAGCAGCCGTTTTTCCGCATCATCCATTCCATCTTTGAGGAAACGCCGCCGCTGAAAGACAGCGTCTACTACGACAACACGTCCTGGTCGCTGATCCATGCCTCCGGGCTCCAATACGCCGATGTGGCCGATGCCGGCAAGCTGCCCAAAGGACACGGAATTAGCCAGCTTCCCAGCCTCTCCGGCGGCATCGACGGAGGCAAAGCCGGCGTGGCTTACCTGCTGCCCTGGACGGAGTACAACGCTCCCCGGGCTCTGTATTTCCTGCTCGACCGCGGAGTGCTGGTGAAAACGGCGCACAAGCCTTTTACAGCGTCCACCCCTGCCGGGCCAAAGGCTTTTGGGTATGGCGCCCTGGTGATTCCGGTTGGCAGGCAGACCATCGACGGCGATGCGCTCTACAAGCTGGTCGAAGAAGCCGGCGCCCTGTCCCAGGTGCGCTTCCAGGCGGTGTCTACCGGCTTTAGCGTAGAAGGGATCGACCTGGGCAGCAACAACATCCGGACGGTGCGCAAACCCAGTATCGGCATGGTCGTCGGGGCCGGGACCAATTACGAGGAAGTCGGCCAGGTGTGGTTCCTCCTCAACCAGCATTTGAATGCCCCGGTTTCCAAGATCGACATCGACCAGTTTGCCCGGGCGGATTTTTCCCGCTACAACACCCTTGTTTTTGTAAGCGGAACCTACAACCGGCTGGACAACGCCGCCGTAGCCCGGCTAAAGACCTGGGTGTCGGAAGGGGGTACCCTGATCCTGTTTAAAAACGCCGCCGAGTGGGCTATCCGCCAAAACCTGATCCGCGAACGCGTCCTGCAAGATTCCGCAAGCCAGAAAAATGCCGCGGAGCGCATCGATTTTGAAAAACAAACAGACACCGAGGCGGCGCGCCGCATCAACGGTGGGATCTTTTCTGCCGATATCGATATCACCCACCCCGTTGCGTTCGGCATTACCGACCGGCGTGTAGTGTTCACCAAAAACAGCACGACCATCCTGCTGCCCAGCGCTGATAAATACGCCACCGTAGCCAAATACACGGATACGCCCTATATCAGCGGCTACGTGTCGGAAGCCAACATCAAAAAGATCGCCAGTACCGCCGCCATCCTCGTCAGCGCCGAAGGCGCCGGCCGGATCATCTCCTTTGCCGACGATCCCAGCTACCGCAGCTACTGGCACGGCACCGACCGGTTGTTGCTGAATGCGGTGTTTTTTGGGAATCAGCTTTAAAAGTTGCGAAGTTGCGAGGTTGCGAAGAAACCCCGTAACTTCGCAACTCCGCAACTTCGCAACTTTTAAAGATCACGGATAAAATATCGCCCCCACGAACAGCGTGGAATACCTCAAATCCAGGAGCCCTTGCTGAACGCCGAGGCGCCAGGCGAAGCGGCCGGGAGCGCGTCTCTGTAACGAAAGCGAGGCGGCCATGGGGTCGTCGCCGCTGCCCATGTAGCCCCAGTAGCCGCGGAAGGAGGCGGTCCACTCCCAGCCTGGGGTGGTATGCGAAAGGCCGGCGCCGAAGAGGAAGGCGTCGTTTTGGAGGCGGTCGTCGCGGTTGGTTTGCCAGACGTAGAAGCCCAGCATCCCGGACAGGCGCCAGTTGGGTCCCAGGGGTTTGCCGGCGGAGAGGTCGAAGAAATACCCCGGCGCGTCGGTAAACCGGGCGGCGCCGAGCATGCTGGACGAAGGAAAGCGGTAGCCAATGCGCAGCAACGCATCGGCGGAGGATTGCGGGCGGCGCAGGAGCTGGATATAGGTATTCAGCAGCACGTCGCCGGTGGCCCAGCGGCTATCGTAGAACAGGTGAAACACCCGTCGCTCGGTTTTCCGGGCATGGCTCATGGAGAAATACTCCAAGGGGATCCATTGCAGTTCGAGGGCCACTTTGCCCGGGGCGGGCAGGACATACCCGGTAAAAACGGGGTTGAAGGTCTGGTCGCCGGTGGCGGAGTGGCTGAACCCATCGAGGGCCAGAAACCCCTTTTCCTGCAACAGGCCGTTGGGCAGGGAGGGGATCGGAAGGGCGTTGGGGCCCAGGTAGCGCGGCTGGGAGATGATGTAGGTACTCCAGTGGCTTTTGCCGTCCCACCCGACGTTGTTGGCCCACCAGTCGTGGTCCTGGGCGCGCAGCGCGGGAGCGAAAGCCGCCAGCCCCACCGCCAGGGCAGCGGAGCAGAAGGCCCCTACCCTACCCTTTGCGAAACACATAGACCAGGGAACTGGAGCGGTCGATGGAAAACCAACTTTGGAAGGTAGACCATTTGGCCACGACGCCCGCGCGTACCATGCCGAATACGCCGGAACCCTTGTACTTCTCGCTCAGCAGGGCCACGTAAAACGGGTCGAGCGGCAGGCGCTTTTTGCCTGTGAGGAGAAAACCCGCTTCCTCTGCCAAGGCAATCAGCGTCCCAGGCCGGAAATGCCACAGGTGGCGGGGCACGTCGTACGCCGCCCAATACGGGCCGTAGAAGGCTGCATCACAGGAAGTGAAGTTGGGCACGGCGATCACCAGGGCGCCGCCGGGCTCGAGGAGGTCATTAATGCGGGCGAGGTAGGCCTTGGGGTCGTGCACATGCTCGAGCACGTGCCACATCGTAACGACGCCGAAGGGCCCGGGAAAAGCCCCGCCCAGGAACTCCTCCGGGGCGTAGACCTCCAGTCCGAACTGCTGTTGGCCGAAAGCCCGGGCTTTTTCGTCTACCTCCACGCCGGTTACCTGGTAGCCGCGTTGCTGGAGGTGGTTCAGGAAGTATCCTGTGCCGCAGCCCACGTCGAGCAAGCGCCGGGAGGGGTGTATGCGCCCGATCAGGCGCTGTTTGCTGCCCAGCATATACCCACGCGCCACATGGTAGAGGGCATTTATGATCCCCTTTCGCGTATCGCTGTGGGAGATATAGTCATCGCTTTGGTAGAACGCGCCGATCTCGGCGGGCCCTGGCGCGTCTTGCGTAAAGCGGAGGCCGCAGGCGGCGCAATCCCACAGCGCAAACGGCTGTTGGGACACGGAATAATCGCGGGTCTCGAGCGCGGGGCGGACGGCGCCGGCGCCGCAAAGCGGGCAGTTGGCGTGGTGCGTGCGATGCATAGGCAGGCAAATTAGGCGCCTAAAGGTAGGGAAAGGGAATGGGGATAAAAAGAGGGGAAGAAAATAGTTGTGGATGCCGCCTTGACCCACAATGGAAGTGCCCTGGCCCACCCTCTTTCGCTATCCTTGATCTATCTCTCCGCCCCCGGCCTCGGGGTATGTTCTTTTTTTGCTCGCCCAAAAAAAGAACCAAAAAAAGGGCGCTCCTTCGCCCTACCGCTCCGAGGGAAACGCCTTCGCTCTATGGGCTTCAACCACTTTGAACGGCCCGGCATTGCGTTTATCCCGTAATCCAAGCGGTTGACCCCATAAGGCGATCCCGTCCTTCGAACGGGAACGGCGTTTCCCTCGGGCTCCGGGCTGCGGAGGGCCCGCGGGTGTGTAAAAATAATTCCTTAAGGATTAGCCTGGGAGAAGAGGACCATGGGCCCTCCATTGTGGAAGAACTATCCGGAATTATTGCATTGGGGGAGGATTTTGACTACAAGTCGGCAGAAGCGCATCGAAGAAGGTTTAAGTAAGGAGCGGGGGCGTTGAAAATGCAATAGGTTTCCCTTGCGCGGCGGCAAAAATCCCCTTATTTTAGTCAAACAATCCTAAAGCCCTAAAAAATGCCCTTTACCCCTACCCTTTCTGTTCCAAATCCATTAACAAAAACGACTTCCCTTCCCTTATCGCATGGCGCATGGCGTCCCTACAACGCCCAAACAGTTGATAGCGGCGTTGCCGAGCCGCACCCTTTCGGCAAGATCGTACTCGATATTCATCCGCAGAAAAAAGACTGGTTGCGCCTGCAATTGCCGTATGCCTTGGTACCGGCATATCTGGAAGCGGTGAAGCAGATTCACGGCAGGCGCTGGGACGCGGAAAACAAGATATGGGAACTGCCCTATACCAGACTGACGCTGCGGTTTGTGGAGCAGTATTTGAAGGACGTCACCGAAATCGCCTTCACCCCGGCGCAGGACATTCCGGAAACCATGGAGGTTGGCAGCAAACCCACGCCGCGGTATGCCCCGCCGAAAGAGGTTATCCCTGCACGCTACGAACAAGCGGTAACGAAACTGGAGCAAGTATTGATGCTCAAGCGGTATAGCCACCGGACGATCAAAGCCTACAAAAATTGTTTCCGGCATTACATCCGGTATTACGACGACATCAAGCCCAGTCAGATCAGCCGTCGGCAGATGGATGATTATGTAGCCGGTCTGATACGGGAAAAGAACATTTCCGAATCGCATCAAAATCAGATTCTGAGCGCCATCAAGATGTTTTATGCGGAAGTAGTTGGGCAAGAGGAAAAAGTGCGGAATATCATCCGGCCAAAACGTCCGCAGAAATTGCCGCATGTACTGGGTGAATCCGAGGTAAGCGCTTTATTCCGCGCGGCTGAGAATATCAAACACCGCTGTATGTTGATGTTGATCTATTCGGCAGGGCTTCGTTTGGGCGAACTACTCAACTTGCGGCTGAGCGATGTACAGGCAGACCGGCGGCGGCTGTTCATCCATGCCGGAAAAGGGAAGAAAGACCGGTACACCTTACTTTCAGATCGTGCTATGGAAGCGCTTAGGGCGTATTATAAGTTGTACCGTCCTGTTGAATGGGTTTTTGAAGGGCAAAACGGTGGGAAATATTCAGAGCGCAGCGTACAGAATGTATTCACGAAAGCAAAGTTGAAAGCAGGGATAAATCCGTATGCGACAGTGCATACCCTGCGGCACAGCTTTGCCACGCATTTGCTGGAGAAAGGAGTGGATTTGCGCTACATCCAAGAGTTGTTGGGGCATGAGAGCAGCAAGACGACGGAGATCTATACGCATATTACGAAAAAAGGCATGGACAAGATCAGAAGCCCGCTGGATGATTTGGAGATTTGAGCTACAGGTCTTAACTTTTGGGAGATAAAGGCGATTTACCCGCTACATAATGGCGGCAATACAACAGGAATGGGAGGATTATACGCCACAGAGTGGCGGCAATACGTGAAAAAAGAGCTGTATAGACGCCACCGAATGGCGGGAATACAGCCAAAAAGGGAGTACACACGCCATGGTATGGCGATAACACAATTGTTACCTGCAAGCCTAAAAGACGACACAACAAGAATGAACGACAGAAATAAACATAAAGTGACTGGACAAATGAACCATCAGACAGCCGACCCAAAAGCCAACGCTTCTGTATTTTTATTTTTTTCCACCGCACATTTTTTAAAAACAATTTTAGCCAGCCGCACAAATGGCACATTTGGTTTTGCCCGACACACAAGCCGACCCTTCGCAAAACCAAAAGAGCCATTTTTTGCCAACGCACCGAAAACCATATATTCGATAATCTTAAACTGAGAGATAAATGCACATAATTCAAAACAATCCGTATCGGACAGTTGGTTTGCTCGTTGGTGCAACAGCAAGGGAACAAGAACGACAAGTAAAACGGTTGAAACAATTTATTGAAGCCGAGCAAGACCCACAGGATGACTTTAGTTTTCCGACACTTGGTAATTTGCACAGGACTTTAGACAAGGTAAATGAAGCGGCTTCAAAACTCAATCTTGACAGCGATAAAATGAGTTCTGCCCTATTTTGGTTTTACAAAGGAAACCCAATTACAGACGAACCAGCATTTGAGGCAATTAAAGAAGCCGACTTAGACCAAGTCATAAGTATTTGGACAAAACTTACTTCAAACGGTGAAGTTTCACAGCGAAACGCTTCTGCATACAGTAATTTGGGAACCCTTTATTTAAGTGGGATTTTAGAAGGAACAAATACCAATGAAGCACTTTTAGAACAAGGCATTTCATTAAAACTGAAATTCCTTGAAAGCGATTTTATAAAAGACTTCAAAGCATTGGCGACTGACGAAACTTATAAAACTACAAAGAAGGAATTACAACTTTTGTTTCTAAACCAAGTGCAATCCGAAATAGAAAAAAGCGGAGGAATCACTTCAAATAAATTGCTTGACATTTTAACGAAACAAGAATTTTCAGCCAAAGAAGATTTTTTGAAAGGATTTGTTCAGAAACCAATTGAACAAATTGAAAAGAAAATTGAGGAAGCTAAAGCTAAGCGAAAGGCGAATAAAGCGAATGCAGTAAATGTAGGTAAAGCTTTATATGAACAAACTTCTGAAAACATAAAACAACTCAAATCCATTTTGGGAACTTCAAATCTTAAGTTTTCTTCAATATCGGACAAAGTTTCAGATGAAATTTTGCAATGTGGAATTGACTACTTTTCTCACTATAAAGATTCAAGCACAGACCCAGGAAGTGCCTCAATGGATTTATTCCGTAAAGCGAAAACATTAGCAGTAGGAAACATCGCAAAACAAAGATGTTCAGAGAATACCGAAAACTTACAGGAATGGATTGACGACAAACCCGAAAGAGATAAACAAGCAAGAATCTTAGCTGACTTTGAGAAACTTAAAAACCTAATTGACGAGTATGAAGGCAGAAGTGAAACAGTTGCAAACGGAAAACAACTTTTAACAAGTGCAAGGCCGTATTTAAGCAATGTAAAAAGTGTTTTGGGTAGCACAGATGAATTATACTTGGGACTTAGCTCAAGAATTGCATCTGATGCACAAGGAATGTGTGTTTCTGAAATAAATAAACTACAAGAAAGATTTGCTAATACTTATGACAATGCAACTAAAGTAGCCGCAATACTTCTGCTTAAAGAAAGAGTTAATGAGGCTTGGGATGTAACAATAACTATTGGTTCAATGGATTTGAGACAAGATTTTAGGACACGATACTCACAAAACAGAACTTCACTTTCAAATTTAAAAACACAATTGGCAGCAGTAAATACTGGTGGAGGAAGAAGCAGTGGAGGCAGTAGCGGTTCAAGCGGCTGTTACATAGCAACAATGGCTTACGGAGATTACGACCACCCCCAAGTAATGATTTTAAGACAATTCAGAGATGAAGTATTAGACAAATCAGCATTGGGTAAGTGGTTTATAAAAACCTACTATCACTATTCCCCAAAACTTGTAGAAAGACTAAAAAACAAAAGGACTTTAAACAGCATAATTCGTAAAGCACTGAACCAATTTATAAAACTCATCAAATAATGAAACGACAAATAACATTCGCAATACTTCTATTTTCTTCGCTTGGTGCTTTTGCACAAGAGCTAACCAAGGAGGATTTAAACAAGGAAATTAAACCTTTGACACAAAAGGTAAATTCTCTTCAATCGGAAAATAGCAAACTGAAATCTGAAATTGGAACTTTGAATATAAAACTTTCAAATGCCAACAAAAGTATTGACAGTTTAAGAAGTAAAACGCAAGAAAATAGCTCCGCTATTTCTCAAACTGCAAACCAATTGGGCATTCAGATTACAACGACTGAACAAACAGCAAACAAAAGAATAGATGAAGTTGGTCAATCTTTAAGCAAAAATTCTCTTTATGGAATTATTGGAGTTCTTTCAGCAATATTACTTTCAGGGCTATTGTATTGGTTATTGAGCAAAAGGCAGCAAACCGACAAAACAGATTTTATTGACCAGTTGAGCAAAACCAAATCTTCCATTGAAGAAAGTTTGGTAAAAGAGTTTGGTAAACAAACCGAATTAATGGATTCGCAACTGCATTTAATTGAACAACAAAAAACAACTTTACAAGCCACACCAAACGCAGAGCCTGACCATTCTTTGGCTTTGAAAGTTGCAAGTGAAATCAATCTAATTGAAAGAAACATCAATTTAATGGATGCAAAAACAAAAGGCTTGAAGCAGTTACAAGCATCTGTTGGAAAACTGAAAGACAACCTTTCAGCTAACGGATATGAAATGCCTGAACTATTGGGCAAACAATTTCATCAAGGAATGAAAGTAATTGTAACAAGTTCGATTCCTGACGAAAATCTTGAAAAGGGTTCAGAGATTATTTCAAAAATCTTGATACCACAAGTAAACTATAATGACAAAATGATTCAAACAGCCCAAATAGAAGTTTCTGTTGGCTACTAAACAATAAAACGATTCAAAGTATGAGAAATAAAATTGACTACGGCATTGACTTAGGAACTACCAATTCCGCAATTGCAAGAATGGAAAACGGAGTTCCGACCATTAAAAAATCAGACACTTTAAAAGACACAGTGCCATCTTGTATTCACTTTAACAAAAGGCAAGACATTCTTGTGGGTGACACAGCTTTTAATGTAATGAAGAACGACAATACAAGAGCATTAAAAACTTTTGAGAAAGGAAAAACCAACACATTTATTGAGTTCAAACGGACAATGGGAACAACACATTCCTATGACTGTTCCAATATGAGTAAGAGTTTTTCATCGGAAGAATTGTCTTCTGAAATTTTGAAAAAACTAAAATCATTTGTGCAGGATGAAAATATTTCCTCAATAGTTATTACAGTTCCTGCAAAATTTTTGAATCCACAAAATGAGGCTACAATGCAAGCCGCAAAACTTGCAGGTTTCAAACATATTGAACTATTACAAGAACCAGTGGCTGCCGCCACTGCTTATGGTCTTGGTTCAAAAAGTAAAGATGGCTTTTGGTTGGTGTTCGATTTTGGTGGAGGAACATTTGATGCCGCCTTGATAAAAGCGGAAGAAGGAATTTTAGCCGTTAAAGATACAGATGGCGACAACTGGCTTGGAGGTAAAAACTTAGATGAAGCCATTGTTGACCAAATTATCATCCCAAATCTGCAACAAAATTATGCTATTGATAGTGTTTTGGAAGACACAGACAAAAAGGAAATTTTAAGGAATGCGGTAAAGTTCTTTGCTGAGGAAGCAAAAATTCAGTTGTCCTTCAAAGATTCGCACAATATACTTTCAAACTTGGGCGACTTACCTTTTGAGGACGACAACGGAGACGAACCTGAAATTGATGTTTTAGTTACTCAAAAGGATATGGAGAATGTAGTTGCGCCTATTTTTCAGAAAGCAATTGACATTACTAAAGAATTATTGAAACGTAACAATTTAAAAGGTTCTGACCTTGGAGCATTGATTTTGGTTGGAGGTCCGACCTATTCGCCAATCTTAAGAAGAATGCTCAAAGAGCAAATCACCGATAAAGTTGATACTTCTGTTGACCCAATGACAGTAGTTGCCAAAGGTGCTGCATTATTTGCTTCTACAATTTCAGTTTCAGACGAAGTAAAAGAAACTACCAGAGACAAAACCAAACTTCAACTTGATATTAAATACGAAGCTACCACAGTTGAATTAGACGAAATGGTAAACTTGAAAGTGCTGAAAGAAAAGACAACAGGCACTTTTCCTGAAAAAATTTATGCTGATGTGGTTCGTTTTGATGGTGCTTGGTCAAGTGGGAAAAAACTAATTGGCGAAAAAGCAACAATTGTTGATGTGCTTTTAGTTGAAGGTCGTTCCAACTCCTTTGAAATAAATGTTTATGATGAAGCAGGTAATAAATTAGAATGCCAACCGCACCAATTCAGCATTTTACAAGGAATAGGCGGACTTGATGGAATGCAAGTTCTACCCTATCATATTGGAATTGCCAAGTTTTTTCACACCGAAGGCAAAGATTTATTTCTGCCAGTAAAAGGATTAGAGAAAAGCAAAAAAGTTCCAGCAACGGGTGTAATCAATGGTTTGAAAACAAGAAGTGCAATCAGACCCGGAATGATTAAAGACATTATTCGTATTCCAATTTATCAAGGAGATTTTAATGCAGAAGGAACAAATCCAGTTTTAAACAATTTTATTACGGAAGTAATAATTACAGGCGAAAGTTTGCCTGCATTACTTCCTGAAGGTAGCGATGTGGATATTACCATAAAAGTTGACAGGTCGCAATTAATGAAATTCAGTGCTTACTTTCCTTTACTAAACCATACGGAGGAATTAGAAATTGAAATAAAGCAAACTGAACCACCAACAGAAGAATTGCTAACCAAAGAAATTTCAAAAGCAAAACGCACAGCACTAAAGGTAAACGCAAATGATGTTTCGGAAAAATTAGAAGTCCTTGAAGAACAATTAGAAAACGAAAAAGGAAGTGCAGACGGAAAAATGAAAATTCTTGATGGCTTGCGTAAAGAACTTTTGAAATTAGATAGTGCTGAAAAGGTCGCTGAATGGCCAAAAGTTGAACAAGAACTAAAAGACGCTTTCTATGAGTTGGAAGACTTGATAGAAAAAATAAAAGCCAATAGTGATGATGATGACTTGAATATGGATAAAGTTGAAGCACATATTCAAGAATACAAGAAAACTATTGAGCAGGTAATCAAAGACAAAAATACCAAGGAAGCGAAACACCTAATTAGTGAAATTGGCTCATTGGATTTCAATTTGCGTAACGCAGTTACAGGAAACGCAATGGATGTTCAATTTTTGAAGCACATTGACAGCGACTTTAATTCTTACCATTGGAAAGACCGAAACAAAGCAAGACAATTGTGTAATCAAGGTTTACAAATGGCGACTGCTGGTAATACAGGTGGTATCAGAAATATTTTAGTTCAGTTAATCGCATTAATGCCTGATGATGAAAAACCAAAAGATACATTAGGTTAATAACTCAAATTTTTACTCATTAAAATGGATATTCAAAAACAAGGCATACTACCCAAAAACTTTTCAGTTGATGAAAAGTATTCTGTTATGCTTTTTATTAAGCAAGGAAGTAATGCTGAAACTTACAGAGTAAAAGGAAAAGACGGTAAACTCTATTTTCTTAAACTGTTCAATTATGCAAAACTTCACCGTTCTGCTTTTGACAGTGAAAATAACTTGCTTGAAATTGAATTTCTAAAATCAATCAAGCATCCAAACATTGTTTCATACAAAGACAGTGGTGAGTTGATTTTTGAAGGCAAGAAATTTGGCTTTTTAGTGCTTAATTTCATAGCAGGTGAAACTTTGGCTGAAAAAATAAGCCGTGAGAAAATTGAATCTGTTTACGATTTAAAGCAAATTATTTCGGCTGTTTTAAACGGTTTAAATTATTTACACAGTTTGCCCGAACCAATTATTCATAATGAAATCACACCTCAAAACATAATGCTTGATTTATCGGGTGATATTCCACAAGCTAAAATTATAGATTTTGGTTTTGCCCGTTCATTTCATCAATCGTCAAAGGCATATAACAAAGAAGGTTTGAACTTGAACTATGTAGCATCGGAATGCTTCAATAGTTTTTATTCTCCGCAATCTGATTTGTTTTCAGTTGGTGCAGTAATGTATCATTTACTCTTTGGTATGCCACCTTGGTTCAAAGACATTTCAAAATTTATAGCAGACAGAACAAAAGCCGAAGATTTAATAATTGAAGAACGAAAAAAGTCAATTTCATTTCCGAAAGTTTCAGAAGATATTGTTGATTTTGATGAAACCATTTTAAAAGTTCTCAAAAAATCTCTCCAACAAGACCCTGAAAACCGTTTTGAATCTGCAAACGAATTTATACAGGCTTTAAATGGTGAAATTGAAATTGAAGATGTGGACACTGTTCAGAAAGTAAAGTCAGACGATAAGGATGAGAAAAAAATCAAAACTCAAAAAGCCAAAGGAAGAGGTTTTGATGCCATTGCAGGAATGAAAGAATTGAAAGCACAATTGCAATTAGATGTAATTGATGCTTTGCACAAACCCGAAGAATACGCAAAGTATGGCGTTACTATTCCAAATGGAATGCTTTTATACGGCCCTCCAGGCTGCGGAAAAACCTTTTTTGCCAAACACTTTGCCGAAGAAGTTGGCTTTAATTTTATGTTGGCAACTCCATCAACCTTGAAAAGTAGATTCATTAATGCTACACAGGAAAACATTGCCAAAATGTTTGAAGAAGCCGAAAAAAATGCTCCGACAATCATTTTCATAGATGAAATAAATGAGCTACTTCCAAACCGTGACAGTGATGCTCACGAAATGGCGAAAAGTGCGGTAAATGAAATGTTGGCTCAAATGGACAGAACAGGCGAAAAAGGAATTTTCATAATAGGAGCAACTAACTATCCTGATATGATAGACCCTGCAATGCTTAGAGCAGGTCGCTTAGATAAGAAATTCTATTTACCACCGCCAGACTTTGAAGCCCGAAAAGCAATGTTTGAAATGTATCTTAAAAACAGACCGCTTGACTTTGGTATGGACTACGACAAACTTTCAACATTGACAGCAAACTATGTTTCTTCCGACATTGAGTTTTTAGTAAATGAAGCATCTCGTTTGGCTTTAAAAGAAAAGTCAAGAATTACAATGCAGATTTTGGAAAACATAATAAAAAATACAAAGCCCTCTGTTCCACTTCACGAGTTGCAGAAATATGAAACAGTAAGAGCAAAAATGAATTCAGAACAAACAGAACAAATAAATGAACGACCAAGAATTGGTTTTAAATCTTAATACAAAAAAATATGGACACAATTAGCTTTGACAAACTTCTGCTTAAATCAGCATTTTGCTGTATGGCATCTGACGGGAAAATAGACAACAGAGAAATTGCCCTAATTAAAAAAATGTGTGAAAATTCTTCATTGTTTAAAGACTTCAATTTTCAAGAAGAAATTAATTCCCTTGTAAACAAGATTAATACAAGAGGTAAGGAATTTATTTCCTACTATTTTGACTTGTTAGGAAAATCAACATTAACTGAAAAAGAAGCATTGACTTTAATTGACTTTGCAATTCAGACGATTAAAGCAGACGAGCAAATTGAGTATTCTGAAATCAAATTCTTTAAGAACATCAGACATAGACTAAAAATAAGTGATGAAAATATTTTGGCTGTGTTTCCAGACATTGAACAGTTTTTAGAAGAAGATATTGTAACAGAATCATTCCTTGACAAAATTACAAACCAATATTTAGATGGTGCTGAGTTACCACAGTTTGAATTAATAAGCATTGACACCAGTTCACTTGACGACTTGAAAAAAGATGAATAACGTAATCAAAATTGTTTTAGCGGTTTTGTTCTTTCTCTGTTTGGCAGATATGCCTTACGGATATTACCAATTTGTTAGGTTCGCTGGACTTGTTGGATTTGCAATATTAGCTTATCAAGCTCACGAACAAGGCAGACAAACAGAGATTATTATTTACGCTGGGCTTGCTTTACTATTTCAACCGTTTTTCAAAATTGCACTTGGCAGACAAATGTGGAACATAGTTGACGTAGTTGTAGGAATAGTACTTTTAATTTCAATATTTATGAAACCAAAGGAAAGCCCACGCTAAAAGCAAGCACATTTGCAATTGGCACAAGCCAACGCACAGACCAAAAATTGCAAAAGAGCTTGCTTTGCCAACGCAGACAAAAATTGTTTTTAAAAAATTTCCCAACGCTTCAAAAAAATAAAAATACACCGACACACAGCCCGACAAACACAGTAGACAATGACACGAAAACTCAATATTGACAAGGCATACAGCGACACTGTGGACAGAAGGCCAGCAGGTAACACGGGTTTGGCAAAAGTGGCGGTTCAGTGCTCCGCAGACACATTTGTGGTTAATCAAAGTTTGGTTCTCCGCATCAACATTTGTGGTGAAAATCGCCACCTTCGCCAAGCCCGAAAACGTTGTGCGTCAGTGTAAAAAGACAGCCGACCCGCAAATGGCACATTTGGTTTTGCCGACACACGAGCTAACGCTCAAAAAACCAAAAGAGCCATTTTTTGCCAACGCTCTAACAGAATCCATAGAAAATACTTGACGCGAATGAGTGACAGATAAAAATTATTTGTATTTTTGACTAAATTGTCAAGGTAAAATTTTCAAGGTAATGAAAGAAACATTTGGAGAATACATACACAATTTGCGAGTTGAACACGGTTTAACTCTGACAAAACTTGCTGCTGCACTTGATATTGACCAATCAACGCTTTCCAAGATTGAAAATAAAAAACGCAATGTTCCAGAAGAAATACTTCCCAAACTTGCCAAAATTTTCAAGCTGGATATTAAAAAACTTGAAAAGGAATTTTACAGTGAGAAGATAGCTGAAATGATTTATCGTGTTCCTGACTCAACAGAACTATTGACACTTGCAGAGGAGAAAGCTAAATACTACAGAGTTTCAAAGGTTAAACAAGGAAATTTAAAATTTTAAGAAATGGCGAAATCAATAGAACAATACATAAACAAAGTCATTCAAGGCGACTGCTTAGAAGTTATGAAAGACATACCAAGCAAGTCAATTGATATGATTCTTTGTGATTTACCCTATGGAACTACTCAAAACAAGTGGGATTCAGTAATTGACTTAGACCAACTTTGGAAGCAATATGAAAGAATTATCAAAGATGATGGTGCTATTGCCTTGACAGCCCAGGGTCTGTTTACAGCTAAGTTGATTATGAGTAATGAGAAGTTGTTCAAATACAAAGTGGTTTGGATTAAATCAAAATCAACAAACTTTCTTAACGCTAAAAAACAACCACTACGAAAACACGAAGACATTTGTATTTTCTATAAAAAACAGCCTACATATAATCCTCAAATGACAAATGGAGAGGCTTACGACAAAGGAATTAGAAAAGACCAATACACTGGAAGTTATGGAGACTTTAAGCCAAAACACGTGAAAAGTAATGGAGAGAGATATCCGAATGATGTTGTTTGCTATGAAGAACAACCCATTGACGATTTTGTATATGTGAAAACAGCAGAATCGGAAGGTCCTGTTTTGCATCCGACACAAAAGCCAATTGAACTTGGTAGATATTTGATAAAAACTTTCACAAACCCTGGTGATGTAGTTCTTGACAATGCTTGTGGTAGTGGTAGCTTCCTACTTTCTGCAATTCTTGAGAACAGACAATTTATTGGAATTGAGAAAAATGAAGATGTTCTACTTCACAAGGTTAAACCAGTTGATTACATTAAAATTTGCACTGATAGGATTCAAGAAACACTTAAACGCAAGGAGATTGAAGAATCAACTTTAAGATTATTTAATGAGCCAATTGCAAAATATCATACACTTAATTACAAAAACGGAAAAGCAAAAGCAAGTCCAGCAATTTATTAATAGAATTACCTGAAATGGCAAAAGTTACATACAACGAAAGAAGCTGGGCAATAGATGTTATAAGTGAAATCAGCTTGCATCTTGCAAATAAAAGTTGGCACTTTAAAAGTGCAGGGGGTGAAAGCACCATAAGCAACGAAAAGTCAAGTCTATTTCCTGATGTGTTGATTTTCAAAGACCATACAAGAAATATCATTTTGCAAGGTTGGGAATTGAAAATGCCTGACACACCAATTAATGATGCTGAATTAATTAGCAATGCAATCAAAAAAGCCAAGATTTTACAAAGAGACAGTTTTATTCTGTGGAATGTAAAGAGTGCCGTTCTTTATTCTAAACAAGGAGACTCATTCTCAATTTTAAAAACTTGGAATGACATTGAAATTAATAACCGAGCAGAAGTAAAACCAAAAGAGTCTCTTTGGAAATCATTATTGCATACCATACTTTCAGACTTAAACGGCTATTTTGAATCAGGAGAAATTTCAGATGAAGTTTCAACAGAAATTTTAGCTATTGATGCAATAATTGATGTTATACTCGAAAATATATCCTCGACAGCGGAAAATATAAGGGCTAATTTTAGGAGAAACTCAAGACTTGAAGCCCAAATAAATAATTGGTGGTTATCCTCTGCAACTGAATATGGTTATAATCCGACAGCAACAAAAGACGCTTCAAATAAATTACCTACTCTTTCAAAAGTAATATTAACAGATTGGGTTTTTAAAATCATCTTCGCAAATGTTCTGAAAAGACATTTTAATGAAGCAAGAGCTATAGAATCAATAAACAATGAAACTTCGATTGAGCAAGCGAAGGAAATAATTGCCTCAATATCCGAGCATTGCAATTTTTGGAACATTTTCAGCGATAACCTTGCAATTGAGTTCATTTCAACTTCTGCTTGGAAACAGATTATCCAGTTAAATCAGTTTCTTTCATCAATCAACATTGCAGGAATTGAAATAGAAATCCTTCATAATTTACTCCAATCTTCGATAGTATCTGCAAAACGAAAGGTTGCAGGACAATTTGCTACTCCTAAAAAGTTAGCGGATTTATTGGTTAGATTAACCATAGAAGACAAAGAAGGAATTGTAATTGACCCTTGTTGCGGAACAGGAACAATAATCAATCAAGCATATTTGCTCAAAGAAGAATACGAGTTTAACCAAGACGAAATTATAAACAGTATTTGGGCATCAGACAAACATTCTTTCCCTATTCAATTGTCAACACTTACATTGGCAAAGCCAAACAACATTGGTAAGGTGCTAAACATTTTTAGAAAAGATGTGATTGAATTAGCAACTGGACAAAATGTAACTTTCAAAGACCCAAACAATGGAAACGATATTGTGAAAATTTTCCCAACTATTGATTATGTTGTTTCAAACTTACCATTTATCAAGAGTAAAGAAATTGAAGTATTAAACCCGAACATAACAGGAATACACAACTTCATACAAGAAGAAGCTGATACTACAAAATCACTAAGTGGCAAAAGCGACATTTTCGCCTATATACCATTTTATTTACATCAGCTACTTTCTGAAAACGGAAAAATTGGGCTTATACTTTCTAATGCTTGGTTGGGAACTGATTACGGAGAAATTTTCTTAGACCTTCTTCAAAAATTCTATGACATTGAAACTGTTGTAATTTCAGGAAAAGGAAAATGGTTTGACAATGCAGATGTAGTAACTACTTTCCTAATTGCAAAAAAACGTAACCCAAATACTCCAATAGACCAAAACAGAACAATTACATTTTGCACCCTAAAAGAAAGCATAAACGAAATACCTGACATTAAACAATTGAGCGAAAATATTTTGTTGGAAACTGATAATCAATTTGTAGCTATTCAAAATTATTCAGTAGCTGAGATAACCAACTTTGAAACTATTGGTGTTCCTTGGTGCGGTTACTTTGCAAATCTTAATTGGCTTACAGAAGTTTCAGAAAAACTAATTGATTGCAATCAGATTTTCAAGTTTACTCGTGGAGAAAGAAGAGGTTGGAATCCCTTATTTTATCCTGCATCTGGACACAACATTGAAGCAGAATACATAAGACCAGTTCTGAAAAACCTAAGAGGAACATCAGGGCTATACTGTTCAGCAGATGGAGAAGCATTTTGTTGTTCAAGAAGTATTGAAGAATTAGAGCAACTCAATCATACAGGTGCTTTGAGATGGATTAGAAGTTTTGAAAATCAAAACAACGAAACAGGCGTTCCGCTTACTCAATCTTTGCGTAGAGCTAATATGTTTTGGTATGAAATGAAAACCGAAAATATGGCTGACTTTGTTGCCAATGTGAATTACGATAAAAGTTTATTCATTGCAACCTTTGTTAATCGTTCTTTCATTGACCAAAGAATGATTGGACTTTCAATTAGGGCAGAGTATCAAGAGGAAAACAGAGTTTTACTACTTGCCTTATTAAACAGCGTTCTAAGTATGTTTTTTATTGAAAGTTTCGGTTTTGGTAGAGGTTTAGGTGCACTTGATTTAAGAGCGACAAAATTTGAGCGTGATTTTAAACTATTGAATTTTGAGCTATTATCTGACGAGCACAAGCAAAGTATTATAAATGCTTTTCAACCAATTGCAAATAGAAATAGATTGCCTTTGGAACAAGAAGTTGAACAAGCAGACAGAGTAAATTTTGAAAGAGTTCTCTTTGAAGCATTCGAGATTTCTGAACATTACGAAGCAATAAAATCTTCTTTGTTACATTTGTATAAAATCAGATTTGCAGTTAAGGATATCTAATTATTTGATAAAAATGGAGACGAAAACAACTGACTTGACTGAAATAACGTTAAAAATGCTTTTGGAGGAGGGAATTATTGAAAAGGGAACAATTTTGTATTCTGACACTATTCCTGCTACAACAGCAAAGATAAATTCTGACGGTTTTATTGACTTGACTATTAACGGAAATCAGAAGCTTTATCCATTCCCAAGTGGTGCAGCAAGGGCATTAGTTAATTTAAGTGTTAATGGATGGAAATTTTGGAAAATAAAAATCAATGACGAACTGAAGGAAATTTCAGAATTGAGACAAATTTATAAGGAAAGAAAAAAATAATGCCAACGCTCAACAGCCACACACATTGCCAAGTCGCACAAGCCAACGCACAGACCAAAACTTGGCAAAGAGTGTGTCTGTTCCAACCCGCAACGGACAGACAAACAGGACGAAAAAAGAACACCGAACGCACAACAGCGGTTTGGCGTAATGGCGGGTGCAGTGCTTCGTATGACAGTTTTGTGGTAGGTTCAAGTGTAGTTCTTCGATTGAACTTTTGTGCTAAAAATCCGCCACTACGCCAAGCCGCAAACCGTTATCAGCAACAAAACAAAAAAGAAATGAAAAAAGAAAAAAATGGAATATACTGAACTTGACCATTTAAAAGATAAGGAGCAAATCGTAACAACGATTTACGAGAAATTAATTAATGAACTTCGTTCATTCGGAATTGTAAAAATAGAGCCAAAGAAAACCAGCATTCACCTTGGGAATAGGTTTGGATTTGCCGGTGTTTATACCCGAAAAAACTACATTAACCTTGAAGTTCACTTAAACTATCAATTGACAAGCGATAGGGTTTCAAAAGTAGAACAAGCATCTGCGAACCGATTTCACCACACGATAAAATTGTCAGAACCGAATGAAATAGACGAGGAACTATTAAATTGGCTTAAACAAGCCTACCAGCTTAAAAAATAAAAAATGAGCAATATTTTAAAAGGTTTCATCGCAGGAACAATTTTCGGAATAGTTTCAATTATTCCGATGTTCTTTATGACTTTCGAGGATAAAACGAGAGCCATTGCTGCTTCATTCATAAGCAGATTTGCGATTGGGTTCATCATCTTTAACATGGAACTACCAATTCCCGGCTGGGTCAAAGGCGGATTGGTCGGCTTGGTTTTGAGTCTTCCTGATGCATTAATTACCAAACAATATCCACCAATTCTGGGACTTGGTCTAATAGGAGGAATCGTTTGTGGTTTTTTGGCAAAGTAAAAAGAAGAAGAAAAAATGCTGCCAATCGAGTAGTGCGAGGCAAGCCCTAAGCCCACCCCAGCCCTCTCACACCACTCCCGAATTCTTCGGGACAGGCAGTGCATACGGACCTCTTACACGGCGATTCACGGAGCAACGTACTTTTGCACTTCCGCAACTTGCCCATAAGGGACTTTCACCCTCCAGTAATTTTCGGTATCTTTATACAGGTGTGGATGCCCCGTGCCGGGCACCCACACCGGCTTGCCGTCCATGCCGCCGACAGCCAGGCCGCAAAGTCAACGCACGGCGGCACGGACAGCAAGCCAACCGTTATGGGCAAGGCTAAAAGCGCTTAACAAATACAATAATTATTAGAAAAACCATTTGTAGTTCAATAAAATAAACATAATAAAATGAAAGAATATCTTATTGGAGTGATCATTTTTATTACAATTAGTTGTGATAATAATTTGAATAACAACACGATAGAGAAAGAAGCCGAATTCTGTATGAAAGGAGCAATGGACGAAGCAAATAATTGGTTGAAAAAATTGGATAATTATGGTTACGATGCATTTATAAATCAAGATTTTCCACCTCCTTTTAAAAAAATCATGGCGGATACAGTAAATAGTGACAAAATGAAAAGCAGGGTTAACTGGATGAAAGAAGAATTTGGGAAAGTAAAAACTAGGGAATTTTACGGAGCCCATGTCCTTATCAATTATAAATTGCTTACTTATGTACCAGATAAAATGAAAGGCTTTAAACAAATAAGTCCAAGAAGATTAGGATTAAATAAAATAGATGAGTTGTACAAGGACCAAATAGAAGGGACATATGTTTTACTAATGTACAATTCAAAACCGATAAAAAAAGGAAGAGCGGAAGAGTTAATAGTAATGCGGCTTGAAAAAAATAACAAATGGAGTTTTGTTGACTATTATATTGATGATGAAATATAGAAAACAATTAAAACAACATTAAGAATAGCCCAGCCCATAACATGCGGTCATACGCAATGCGGGGTGCTGTGCCTACAGCTCATTTATTGACCTTTGCAGTAACTCGACAAGTAAGCGCATTGAATCCCGCACTGCGCATACCGCCGAACGTTGTGCGATTTTTTATGAAACCTCTAACAATCACATAGGAAGGTATAAATTAACTTGCCAAAACAAAAACTAATATGAAGAAAATATTTGTATCAATTACACTGCTATTTTTATTGAGTTGCTCGGACAGAAAAAAGGCTGACACCGAAAATTATATTGCAGGGTTTAAGACAATTCAAACAAAGGACACTACACGAATTTATAAACCCAATACAGATACTACAGATTATCTACATTTTAGACCCCTTGACATTGACGTTTGGTATCCTGCAAGCGCTTCAACAAAGGACACATCTATTTTATTTCGCAACATTTTAGGACTTTTAGAGAAAAGAGCAAACTATTACACCGCCTCAAATGCAGGAAATGGTATTACCCAACAATTAGCTCAATATTTTTGCGATGGTTTTAAATGTTCTGACTCAACAAAAGTGCTGAACTTTAAAACGAAAAGCTTTAAAAATGCTAAACCTATTGAGGGCAAATTTCCTGTGGTTATATATCTTTCAGCATTCAACGGAATGAGCTTTGAAAATTTCTCATTGTTTGAAGAATTGGCAAAAAAAGGGTTTGTTGTTATATCAATAAATTCAATTGGTCGCTTTCCAGGCGATATGACTATGAAAAATGAAGATTTGATGGAACAAGTTAATGATGCAATTGCTACATTGAATATTCTGAAAGAAAGTTCAAATATTGACTTTTCAAAAATTGGTATTATAGGATATAGTTGGGGTGGGCTTTCAGGCGCCATTTTAGCCAGTAAAATTCAAAATGTTGTTTGTTTGATTTCTTTTGACGGTTCAGAGTTTCATCACTATGGACAAGAGAAAGAAGAAAATGCAGATTTTGACCGTATTAGAAATAGCCAGGACTTTAAAGATATGCAACTTTCAGTTCCATATCTTCGTTTAGAAAGTTCACCTTTGGCGACTACAGGAAAAGTAGATTCTGTTTATGATTTCACAGAAAAGCTTTCTGCTAACCTCCAAATATTAAAAATTGATTCAGCACAACACGAAGACTTTAGTTGCTTGCCCCAACTTGTAAAAGAATCAGGAAACTGCAAACCAAATAATCATTTTAAGACAATCTCAAAATTGGCAATAAGTTTCTTAGAAGATCATTTAAAAAAAATGTAAGACTTTTCCAAAAGCTGTTGGACAGGAAATAAGTAAGAAGACCTGACATTGGAATGTATGAGACTTTTTTACTCAGGACAAAAAGCCCTCTTTACGACACATTTAAACGTTACAAAGACTTCTTCGACTTGTTCAGGAATTTTTAAGGTTACATTGACTTCTTTTTACTCAACGACCTTGTTGACGAGAATGAAAACATTAAGTTTTACTTGCCGTTTGACAATTTTAAATCACGACCAATATTTGCTGACACTGAAGAATATTTGACTTACAAAAAAGGAGTAATGGACTTCATAAAAGCACGTAATAAACGAATTGACCACTATGCTAACCAACAGACGACAGGACAGAATGCCAGCTACTAACAGCCGTTGCCTGCTATGTCATCAGACACTATCCGTAAATCAAACAATATGACACGACAAATATTCTCTCTCACTCTGTTGCTTTTTTTTGGTCACAGTGCTTCTGACAAACCCATTTTACTAAAATGGCGGACATGCTGGTGATATGACAAACGAAGAAAATGCAATGAAACAAGAGGGAGCTAAATATGCTTTTATACTGTGGCAATGTGGCTTTAATAAAGCCAATAAATACAACTGACAAGGCACAAGCAGGCAACAGGTTATTGGCGCAAGCTGGGCAGGACATCGCTAAAACCAAGCTTTGGTAATTCTAATCAACCTCTGTAACTTAACGGGCGGACACAGCACCAAATGCCCAGCCTGACCGCCAATAACGAAACGTAGTCACTATAAAATAAACAAATGAACAAAGTATCAAAAAGATTTTTTCATCTCCAAAAATATAGAAAAATGACAACTCGAATTTTTTTCTCCATTTTTACTTTGCTGACCTTTTTCCTCTCCTCATGCGAATTGCAAAAAAAACCGCCTTGCGATTGCGAAAAACTCCGGGTACCTGCCTTTACCAATGAGGTTATAGGAGCAGAAGCCGTCCAAGTCAACGGACGGAACGCTGGTTACCCATTGGATTCTATGCCCGGGATAAAAACCATTTCTACTGCAGAACTACTCAAAATGAAAGAAGAACCTAAAACAGGTTTATATCTCCTTGACACGGATTTTGTGCCGCAAGAACTTGCAAGAGAATTAAAAGAAGAAGGGTACACTCTCAAGCCGGACGGTACTTTAGACTCCGCCGGAGTTAAAATCACTCTATTCGTGCAGGCTGCTGTATACCAACTTAAACATAGTCAAAAATCAGATGAAAGTCGGCCAGGTTCTTTCACGGATGAGACACCGGTTACTCGTGCATCTCCTTTACCTTGGGCTGGTTATTCCTGCTCATTTTGGTGGAAATATAACGGGGGCTTTTGTCGTAGTTACGAGGCACGCACCCGTGGTTATACATATGGCCCAAATATTGGAGGTTTTTGGCCCATAACCAATGTCCAATTAATACAAACGGGTGCGAGAGTTGGAGCAAGTGGCGACAATGACAACTGCCAAAATTGCCATTATTTGTCTTCCTATGACAAAGATGATATAGGTTGCTGCTGTTTTTGGCCTGCTCACGGTGGCAATTCAGGCAATCATTATTTATACATTTATGATTCTGGGACTTCCGTATATCTCAGTTGGGGTTGGTCGCATTGATGTAGCTTCCTTTCGTAGAAATTTTCCACCGCAAGTTCCAATCTCTGATTGGAACCGATAGAAATGCCTCGAACAACGCACTCAACGCCAACCGTTAGAGGCAATCAAATGAAATAGAAGCTATCTCAAAACTCAATTTTGACATAAACCGAAATAAATCTGAACTTAAGATGGACCTGACTGACGCTCAATGGGAGCAATTGGCTCCAGTATTTGAAACACCGTATAAAGCAACCGGCCGTCCTCGTCAAGATGCCCGCTCAGTGCTCATCGGAAGCAGATTACGGTATTGAAGTCATTGTTCCACACCGAAGGCTACCGCGTCAAGCCAAGAACACAGGATGGCCGAAAGTTGCGCCGATACCGAAAACGCTGGAAAATCGAACGCCTTTTTGCCTGGATCCAGAATTTCAGAAGATGTATCGTCCGTCATGAATATTACCAAGTGAACTTTGAATGATTTTTAAAGCTTGCAGGTATTATTATCCTGTTTCGGCAGTTTTGAGATAGCTTCTAATCACACAAGGAAAATGCAAAGCATAATTCAAAGTACTTACATTAAGGAATTAATTGGTAAAGTTCATTCCATATTGGGAAAAAAGTTAAACAGTTTATATGTTACCGGATCTATAGGTTTTGAAGATTATATTGAAAATAAAAGTGATTTAGATGTTTTTGGAATAACAAACACCTCCTTAACGGACTATGAAAAAAATAAACTAGGGCAAATTTTAGATCATGCAAATTTCCCCTGTCCTGCCAAAGGACTGGATATAGTATTTATGACAAGACAGAATATTGAAGAAATACAATCAGAACCAGTTTATGAATTTTGGTTTTCAACAGGAGCAGAATGGCCAAAGGAAAGTTGGGAAGCGGGAAAAAGCACTGAAATGATTGTTTTTATAGAATTATGCAAACAGAATGGAATTAAAGTATATGGCGAAGAATCATCGATCAAATTTGGAAAGACAGACAAAAGAATGATTCTAAAAGCCTTTAAGGAAATATTAATATGGCAAAAGAGTTATATTCTGAATAATTATCATGATCCTGATGGGCAAAACTCAGTATTGAATGCATGTAGAATACTAAAATATATAGAAACAAATAGATTTTATTCTAAAACTGATGGAGGGAAACAGTTCTTAAAAGATGAACCAAATAATTTGACAGTACAAAACGCTCTAAGAATAAGACAAAAAGAAAGTTCCCCAAAAATCACGAGAGAAGAAATCATAGAATTAATAAAAGAAGTACAAAGAAAATTAGATGAAGCCTTAAATTAGAATGAAAACCTGCTGCTAACCGAGTAGGTAGAGGCAAGCCCTGAGCTCACCCCAGCCCTCTCACACCACTCCCGAATTCTTCGGGACAGACAGTGCATACGGACCTCGTACACGGCGGTTCACAGAACAACGTGCTTTTGCACTTCGGCAACTTGCCCATAAGGGACTTTCACCCTCCAGTAATTTTCGGTATCTTTATACCGGATCGGATGCCCCTGCCGGGTATGCAACACCGGCTGCCTCTCCATGCTGCGCATGCGCTCCACACGGCGGGTAGCCCACGTTACCTGCTATATTGCTTGTAACATTATAATATCTCAAAAGTTATGCTAAAAAGATGTTTATTCCTCTCCTTACTGCTTGGTTGCAAAATTGCAGCACAAGCCCAGTATAATTATCCGGCAACAAGAACCGTCGATAGTAGTGATACTTATTTTGGTAACACTTACAAAGACCCATACCGCTGGTTGGAGAATCTAAAGGATAGCAATGTTATAAACTGGTTTAGGCAACAAAAGGAATTTGCTGATAAAACAATGGAAGGCATAGGAGGTATAGATAGTCTTCTCAACCAATTGCAACGTTATACTAGTGCGAAAACATGGGGACGTTCACCATTTCATAAATCTTCCAGTTGCTACTATTACAGCAAGTGGCAGCGTGGGCAATTATCACAAAACCTTTATTATAAAACTGTGGCGAATACTGCGGAACATCTTATTTTCGATTCATGGAGCATTACACCTGGCGTTCGTTACAACTTATCCGCAATCGATTTTTCACCAAACGAAAAATATTTCTTTGCTGCATTTGATAAAAATGGTGAAGAATATCCTTTCATAAAAGTGTATGATCTTGAAAATAAAAGCTGGTTCAAAGACAGTATTCCGAATTGTTATGCGAATACTATAAAATGGACGGCGGACAGCAAAGGATTCATTTATGGATATAATACCGGCGACCTAAATGCACCAAATGCCACAGAAAACGATGTTGTAAAGTATCATATCCTCAATACTTCTTATACCAAAGACTACACTGTAATGAGTGATAAAATAAGGAACACAGTAGAAAAAAAAATAAGCAATACTTATTATGCCGCAGTTTACACTATCAATGGTTCAAAAAGAATTTACTGTCAGCCCAACCAGGGTTTTGAATTTGAATATAATAATGCATACTACATAAACAATTCGGAATTAATATCCTCTAAAAAGCAATGGAAAAAATTGTATGTAAAAACAGACTCGGTGTATGATGTAAAGGAAACTAATAACGGGTATTTTTTTATTAGTGGAAAGGGCAATGGATTTAAAAGCCTCCGTTATACGTCTTACCACAATCCTAATTTCACCAATGCCAAAATTATTTTACCCGAAGACAGTATATGGCAATTAGAAAATATGGACGAAACAAAATCATATCTGCTTATTAATTATTCTAAATACGGTTTTATCAACAAAACTGTTTTTATTGATAAGAAAAGTGGTAAAGAGGTAAATGTTTCAGCCATTAAAGATTATAACAGGTATGGTATTTCAACGATGGGAATAAATACCGACGAATGTATTTTCATCAAGCAATATCCAAATAAACCCATTTGGAGTTATTCGCTGGATATTGCCGGAAATAAACTAAGCAATGATGATTATTGGGCGCCTCATGATCAAACCTTTATAGAAGGCAGCGATGATATTGTAACAGAGTTAATAGAAGTTCCATCTTTTGACGCCACTCTTGTACCCATGAGTATTATGCGAAGTAAGAACACAAAGCTGGATGGTAATAACATCTGCATTCTCTATGGTTATGGAGCCTATGGTATCAGCACAAAAGACAATTCGTATAACAGTTATGATCCTGTAAATAATCTGTTAGTGCAGCGTGGAGTTATTCTGGTACATGCTTATGTACGTGGTGGCGGTGAAAAAGGTGAAGCATGGCATAAAGCCGGAATGAAAGAAAACAAACCCAATAGCTGGAAAGATTTTATTGCCTGCGCTGAATACCTTATCAAAAATAAATATACACAACCTGCTCGTTTAAGTTGCACAGGCGGAAGTGCCGGTGGCGTTTTAATTGGAAGAACTATTACGGAGCGACCGGATTTATTTGCAGCGGCTGCTATACAAGCCGGCTCCATGAACCTAATAAGAGGAAAAGTATGGGCAAACCAAATTAATAATTACCCCGAGTATGGTAATCCTGAAATTGAAAGTGAAATGAAAGGTTTGATAGAAATGGATGCCGTAATTCATGTAAAGCCCAATACAAAATATCCTGCAGTATACATTAATACCGGCATTAATGATAACAGGGTAGCTCCGTGGATGCCGGGGAAAATGGCAGCCTCGCTTCAGGCAAATAGCATCTCTGGTAAGCCTGTTCTATTACGAACTGATTTTGAAGGCGGACATTTTGGCGATGCCAATTCCGCCACACTTATGGAACGCTTAAAAACTAATTTGAAATCAGTATTTTTTCTACTGTGGCAAAGCGGACATAAAGATTTTCAATTAGATAAAAAATCAAAATGAACCGTAAAGAAAGTAAACTTTATGCTTCTGCAACAGAATAGGCGGCAAGATGTGGACCGCGTTTTACCTCACCTTTTTAAAATAAAGATTTCTAACGCGACCATTGGATACTTTGAAGCCGGTAATTACATTATTGCTATCTCTTATAAATTCGACCTGCCCGAAATACCAAGCATCACTTGAAAACATATCTTTTTTGATGGGCTGTAATGTAAAGTCATTCAATCTGCTGTGCTTTGCCATTAATTTATCTTCCGCCGCCACGAATTCGTAGGTAGCCGACAATTCTTCGCTATAAAAACTGCCGGAAAAATCGGATAGGTTCACTTCGTTTTTGTCAAATTCCTTTATACGCAAGGCGTCCAGGATTTGTCCGCCCTGATGAAGCTTAATTAACTTGATCTTATCTCCGCCATTTGGAACAAATTCTATTTTTGCATCCACCCCTTCCACTTTAAATTCAGTGGTGGATAACGGTTTTAAAGGAAACGCCGCTTGCCCTGTCGCTTGCCCTGTTAGCTGCCCGCTACTTTGGGTAATGCGGATCACAAATCCTGGTTGCAATTCAAAATCGCCGACGTAAGTGTTCAATGTCGTTTCATCCACTGAAACGGCAGTTGCAGAGGAACTTTCTTCCTTTTTTTCGGTAACCGGAGGTGGCGTTTTGATCTTGTCTTTCAAGTAAATGTCAACTATTTGGTGCGCCATTCCTCCTGAGTTGAATTCAGCTGCATTGCTCAATACGATTACCGAAAATTTTTCATCTGGAAAGCGCGTCAAATAAGAGCGATAACCCGCATCAGCCCCGCCGTGCTGAATTTCATTCAAGCCTTTATACTGCCCTACAAACTGCCCCAATGCGCCACCAAAGGTTTTTCCATTATTCAGCACGGCCAGTGTATTCATTTTATTAATAATATCGGAATCGCCTACTTTTATATCTCCAAAATTAAGCGCCCAAAGGCTTAAATCCTCAGCTGTTGTAAATAAACTGGTTGCACCGGCATTTGCATAACTCAATACGCTTTTTTTATAACCTCCTTCTGCACTATAATAAGAATAGGCTCTGTTTTTTACAATTTTTTCATGGTCATCATAAAAAAGGGTATGGGTCATTTTTAAAGGCGTAAAAATATTAGCTTGGGTAAATGCCGCAAACGATTGGCCCGATATCCTTGCGACTACTTCTGCCAGAAGGGTAAAGCCAGTATTACAATATAAAAATTCATCGCCCGGATTGAAATTCAGTTCTTTTTGTTTGCTTACAATTTTTAAAATATGCTCTTTGGTGATTACGTCATCAAGCCGCCAGCCTGCCATTGCCAGTAAATTCCATTGATCCCGCATGCCGCTTGTATGGGAAGCCAAATGCCGTAGGGTAATTGTCTTGCCAAAATCAGGAACTTCAGGGATATATTTTCTGATATCATCGTCGAGGCTTAATTTCCCTTGCTTTTCTAATAGCAAAATTGAAAAAACGGTAAACTGTTTTGAAACAGAAGCAATATGGAATACTGTTGATGGACTATTCGGAATGTCATATTCCAAATTAGCCCTACCATAGCCTTTCTTATAGATAATAGCGCCGTCCCTTACTACAGCAACCGATGCTCCCGGCGTATCCTCGTTATCCCAGGGTGCAAAAAGCTCGTCCACCTGATCATTCAGAGAGACGGCTCTGGGCTTCACTAATCTTAGGAGGATGTCATACTTGCCGCTTGGTTCATTTTCATCCAGCGGAGCCACCTCCACTATATACTTCCCCTTTTCATTTGATTTTAAGGAAAAAAGCTCAGCTCCATTTCTCCCGTTCGGGCTATCAAATTCTTCTATTTTCTTCCCTTGCGCATCAAACGTAGTGATTTTAAGATCCACACCTGCTTGCATCAACCTGAAAAAGGCGAATTGATTTTTTTCCAAGTTGACGGCGTATTGGTGTCGCTCTTGTGGAGCGATTTCCATGGCAACCGTTTTTCCCTTTATCAATGCTCCTTTCTGAACCTGAGCCTGCAGGGCACTGAATTGGAAGAGCAAAGAAAAGATAATGGCTGCGCTAATGACAATAGGTTTCATGATATTGTTTTGAAATTCTTGAGTGCAACTAACTGCGGGCACACGCAACGGAGCGGGCGAATATTGGGTGTGCCCTGCATGGGCATCCGATCCGGTATAAAGATACCGAAAATTTCTGGAGCATGAAAGGCCCTTATGGGCAAGTTGACGGAGTCCCTTAGTGACATCAAACCAAACGTTGAAAGAAGATAGAAACTTATGTCACTAACCAACGTATGTTTATACCGGATCGGATGCCCGTGCCGGGCACGCACAACGGCTATGATGTCCATGCGCCTCCGCTCGTCGGCACGGCAAGTGGCTCCCCGTTCTAACCCGCATGAAAAAAGTTGGGATTAATCGAACCAAATACTTATCTTTGGCGTTAGTATCATGACGCGTTAGTATGATAAAGAACTTTGACGATAAAGAAACTGAGAAAATCTGGTTAGGGTCTTACTCCAAAAAGTTCCCTACCGAAATTCAACCAATCGCCAGAAGGAAACTGAGAATGATTAATAACGCGCAGGACATAAATGACTTTCGAATACCTCCAGGAAATAAATTGGAAAAATTGAAAGGTGACCTAAAGGATTTTTGGGGTATCCGGGTTAACGACCAATGGAGCGTCCTATTCAAGTGGATAGGAAATGATGCCTATGAAGTTCAAATAATAGACTATCATTAAACAGAGGATCCGGCATGGAAAAGCTACCGAATATACATCCTGGTGAAATTTTGTTGGAAGAATTTCTCATTCCAATGGGAATCAGTCAATACAAGCTGGCAAAAGATCTTAAAATCCCTCAAACGAGGGTGAGTGAGATCATAAAGAGGAAAAGGAGGATTACAGCTGACACCGCATTGAGATTAAGCAAATACTTTGGCACATCGGCAAAGTTTTGGCTTGGGCTGCAGGACGATTTTGACATAGAGGAATCAGAAAATTTATTAGAAAAAGATTTGACTGAAATTCCGGCAGCGAATAAAAACCTGGTTTAACAAAAACACACACTTCCATAGCTCGCATCCGCTCGCTCCGGCGCGCGTGTATACCGGCAGTATGGGGAGTCCCAAACTATTTCGAGCCGGGTAAATACTCGCCAGAAGCGGTTTGGCAACGCCCAAACCGCTTCGCGAGCGGTATACACGTTAGCGGCAAAAAAGACAAAAATAAAATATTAAAAACGTAAAATGACATTTAAAACGATCTCACTCCCAATCTTAATGACTGAAAGGTTGACACTTCGACAATTATCGTTAGATGATGAACAAGGTGTTTTTGCCTTGCGTTCCAATAGCCAGGTAAATAAATATTTGAACAGACAGCCAAGCAGGACGATTGAAGAGGCAAGAAACTTTATCAATAATGTAATAGTGAATGAGGCAATTTATTGGGCTATCACGTTGAATGCGAGCGAAACATTTGTAGGTACAATTTGCCTTTTTGGATTTTCAGACACAAATAGTAAATGTGAAATTGGGTACGAACTTTTAAGCAACTTTCAGGGAAAAGGAATTATGAAAGAAGCCGCAAGTAAGGTAATCGAATATGCTACCCAAACGATGAAAATTCAAACAATTGACGCATTTACCCATAAAAATAACCAAGGTTCAACAAACCTTTTAGAAAAACTTGGTTTTAAAAAATCAAAGGAACCCGATAAAATAAATCCAGATTTCTATACATTCACGTTTAGCAAGGAGATATAAAATAATTAACGCCGCTAACAACGGCTGGCTATCCATGCCGCCGAACAACCAGCCCGCAAACCCAACCCCCGCCGCCACGCCGCCCATCCGCCCCTTAGCGGGCATTTTAGGACGAAACCAAACAGGCAATGAAAAACTCGAAAATATCAATAAGACTTTCTACACTTAGCGACTTGACAGAGATGCAAAAAATGTTCGTCGACACCATTACGACAATTTGCAGAGACGACTATACGCCAGAACAAATCAAAGTTTGGACTTCTTCAGTCGAAAACACACAGCGTTGGACTGATAAGCTGACCTCACAATATTTTTTAATTGCAGAGCTTGACAAAAAAATTGTAGGTTACGCTTCATTAGATAATAACGACTACATTGACTTTCTATATATTCACAAGGACTATCAAAGACAAGGCATTGCCGACAGACTTTACTCTGAAATCGAAAAAGAAGCAGTTAAAAGAAAGGCGACTGTTTTGACTTCGGACGTAAGTGAAACGGCAAGACGTTTTTTCAAAAAAAAGGGCTTTAAAATAATCGCACCGCAGACAAACATTATTAAGGACGTGGAAATAAGAAACTATAAAATGAGCAAGCTATTATAACGACATATTACGACTGTTTTGCAAATCTTGACGGACACCAATGGGAAATAACATTCACTGACTTATATCAAATCGCTCAATAAAATTATGGCACAAGAAAAAATTACAATCAAAGCAACTGTTTCAGCAGACAAGCAAAAAGTGTTGTAGCCCGCTTCATCTTTTGTGTAGCTCGATAGAAAATCACCCGCAACCGGCAACTTTTCGCACCGCCGACGATTGGTGGCAATGCAGTATGAGAGAATCCTTTTGGAACAATAGAAAAATCTCTATGACTAAGAACAATGATTCTAATGACAAAATGAATGTAAAACAGGCAGTCCCTTTCTTTATGGTTGCGAATATGGATAAATCACTAAGTTTTTACATTAGTGGGTTAGGTTTTCAACTAATAAACAAATGGGAACCCAATGGAAAAATTGAATGGTGCTGGCTTCAACTTGAAAATGTTTCAATTATGTTACAAGAGTATAGGCAAGGTCCGCCAAATGAGAAATTAGGAGAAGGAGTAAGTGTATATTTTATTTGTGAAGATGCTTTATCAATCTATGAACAAATTAATTTTCGCGGGCTTCAACCAACCGAACCTTTTGTGGGCAATAATATGTGGGTAGTGGGGCTAAAAGACCCTGACGGCTACAATATTCTCTTTGAAAGCCCAACTGAAGTACAAGAAGGAACATTATATTCAGAATGGTTAAAGATGAAGAAAACAGAATAGTATTTATTAGAAGTTATCTCAAGACACCGCTCAAGGGTGTGGGCGGCCTTCACTTTCGGATAGCCTTCAAAAATCGTCTTCGATCTGAAATTCCGCGTCCTTCTCCCAGATCTCCATTTCGCAGGGCTTGCAGTTGAACTTCAGCTTGTACTCCACTTCGCCGTGTTTCAAGGTAAGCGGCTCGGCTACTTTATCCCCCATGGTGGCGCGCTGGTAGCGCGGGCATTTGCCAAGCTCGTATTTCACGCAGTACTTGGTCACCATTACGCGCGATTTGCCGGGGTCCCATTGCAACTCAAACGCTTTTTCGATCTCCGTCACCCCATGGCGCCGGTAAAATGCACGGGCCAGCTTGTTCGAGACGTTGTAGGTAAAATCGAGGGCGTTCACCGGATAAGGGTGGTCGGTTTTGACGAGCGGGCGTTCTTCGCGCCGGTATTCCCGGATGCGAACCTCGATCAGTTGCTCCAGCGCGGCACGGCGGATTTCGTTTACCTTCGAAGCCGGTAAAAACCAGGGTTGCGATAAATCCACCTCAATGGCATCCGCAACGAAAGGCGTATTGCCGGTTTTGGCGAGGTTCTTTTTGATGTTTTCAATGAGTCCCTCTGTATTTTTAGCGGGTTCTTTGGCCGTTTCGAGGGTAGCTGTGCTTTGGTGGCCGTCTTCGTCGGTCGCCTGCAAAAAGAAGCCGGTTTTCGTTTCGCCAAAGCGCATCGTCACCCCGATCTTGCGCACCGCGCTGTTTTCGTGTTCCAGCATCCGGTTGAACTCCGCGTCGAGGTTGCGGTAGATTTCCGTGCCGGAAGGCAATGGTTTCAAAACATTAGGCACGACGAGGTCGTTGACGATGATATTGACCTGCACGCCGTCAGCGACGCCCTGTTCGTTGAGAAAAAACAGGCCGTCGCCGTTGTGAAGCAGCTCGTGGTTTTCGATCCGGTAGCCGTTGGCTTTCACTTCCAGCAATTTTCCGATGTACTGCCCTTGAGACTTGGGGCTTTCCCAGGCCCCGATCTTTTCACGGCGGTGGTTGACAAAGTAATCCGTGTAGCCCCGGTTAAAGCTGCGGTCCAATGCCGGCTCAAACTGGTAGAACGTCCGGCCGGAAGAAGCTTTTTCGTACTGCCCGGAATGCGCTTCCAGAAACGCGTCCAGCTTTCTGCGCAGGTAGGCGGTGTTGTTTTTGACGTAGACCAAATCCTTCAGCCGCCCTTCAATCTTGAATGAGGAAATGCCGGCCCGGATCAAATTAGGAAGCTCCTCTGTCAGGTCCAGGTCTTTGATCGATAACAGGTGGCTGCTTTCGATGAGCGTAGCCCCCGTGCCATCGATTAGTTGGTACGGCAGGCGGCAGTTCTGTGCGCAGGAGCCGCGGTTGGCTGAGCGCTCGCCGTTGGCAACGCTCATATAACAGTTGCCGCTGAACGATACGCACAAGGCGCCGGTGACAAAAAACTCCAGCTCGGCGCCGGAGGCTTCGTGGATTTCCCGAATCTGGTCCAGGTTGAGTTCCCGCGCCAAAACCACGCGCTTAATCCCGGCATCGGCCAGAAATTTGACGTGAGCGGCATCGCGGTTATTGGATTGCGTGCTGGCGTGGAGCACAATAGGAGGCAGATCCATCTCGAGAATTCCCATGTCCTGGATAATGATCGCATCGGCCCCGATGCGGTACAACTCCCATATTAGCTGGCGGCAGGCCTCCAACTCGTTGTCGTACAAAATGGTATTGACCGTCACCAACACCTTGGCTTTAAACAAGTGGGCATAGCGGACCAATTCGGCGATGTCTTCCACCGGGTTCGTCGCATTCGTCCGGGCGCCAAACATCGGCGCGCCGATGTACACGGCATCGGCGCCCGCATTAATAGCCGCCATCCCCTGGAATAGGTTTTTGGCAGGAGCAAGGATCTCGATCTTTTTTCGCATACGGTCCGGGTGGGTTGGTTTCTGCCAAGCATTTGGCCAAAGCGCAAAAATAAGATAACTTTAGCAGACGTTGGGCCATCCCCCTTTTAACCCAGTAACCTTTTTCTACAACAGTGCCTTCGTCCGTTCCAGCTTTTCCCGGATCAATGGTTTGAGTTTGCGGCCTGCTTCCAATAGCAGGATCTCGTCGGTTGGAAACGGCATAGGCCGGTTGCCGATGCGTTTGCGGGTATCGGCGCTAAGCGCACGCTCGTCCCCTTTGAAGGTGGAAGCATAGTTTTCAAAGATCGCGTCGGCGCCGAGGTCCTGCACGTCGATCAGGGTACCTGTCCGGTAATCGAAGAACTCCAGCCTGCCCGCCATACGCACCATCTTGTGCTGGTAGTTTTCCAGCACCCAGGCTTTGATGACGACCTTTTTCGGCACTTTGATATCATTGCCCAGGCTGTCTTTTTTCACGTTGCCCCGCTCGTCAAGCACATAGTTAAAGCCGTCTTCGATTTCTCTGGTCTCTTCGTATTCTCGTTCCTTCACGACGCCGGGACTTGCCTGGACGTCAATGAGCGAATAGGTTACGCGGTAATCGTACTCAACGCCTGGCTGACGCTCGCTATGGAACACTTTCCAACTGCCTTGCTGGTTGCCAAAACCAAGCTGCATGATCTCCTGCTCCAGGCCTGCAGGCAGCACCACGGGCGCCCGGTTCTCCATATTCACCAGAACGAAGGTAGTGCCCAGTTGCCGGGCTTCCGCCATCAGGACGTCGCGGTCGCGGTACACGCGAAAATACTTGTCGATGCGCTCCAATTGCAGCAGGGCTTCCCGGGCGGCAGGACGGTCGCGGTTGCGCCGCGCTATATCCAAAAGGCGTTGCGCGTCGCGGTAGAGAAACGCCGCCGATTCTTCCCGGGCTTCTTTTTTGAGGGTCTCTGTGCGTACGAACAGGAATTCGGCCTTTCTGCCGGAGCGGTCTATTAAAGGCAGCAGCGGCTCCACCCGCGATTGACGGTCTTCTATGCGGCGATAGATTTCATAGACCCGTTCCCAATCTTCAGGCCGCCCACTGGCCTTGAATCGTTCCGCCGACTCCATATCTCTGTCAGTGGCTTTGGCAAATGCTTCTTCCAACACCTGCACATAGATTTCTTTCTTTTCTTTTTTGCCTGCCAGGCGCTGGATCGCCATTTGGATCGCTTGATCGTAATCTCCGGTATCGACCAGCTTGGAAGGCGAAGAACAGCTGGATATCCCCAAAATAGCGGCAGACAGGAAAACCGCACAAAGGTTGATTTGTAGTTTGCGCATGGCCGGGTTGTTTAGGATTTTCAATGGTTTTTCTGCTACGAAAATAGCGCCTTCCTAATTGCTGCGCTGCTAACGAAGCGTTAATTTGGAATGGGTCAAGGTTAAAGAAGGCTTAAGGCGTAAGGCTAAAGGCATAAGGCGTGGCTAGAGCCCCAGTCATAAGGCAGAGCCTACATCTGTCTGGAACCAGTTCACGCCGGTCAGGTGACCGGCGGATAGTTCTGCACGAAATCTGCGGATTTCGGCAAACAGGATAAGGGAAGCTGACGCCACCCCGCAACCTCGTTACTTCGCTACTTCGCTACCTTTTCCTCCCACACCATCGCCAGATGGACCAGCGTTTGGGCGGCGAGTTCCATATCCTGAACCGACACCCATTCCTGGCGGGAGTGGAAGGCATGTTCACCGGCAAAAATATTAGGACAGGGGAGGCCCATGTAAGAAAGCCTGGACCCGTCGGTGCCGCCGCGGATGCTGGAGCGGATGGGCTCCATACCGGCCCGGCGGATGGCCTCAGCGGCAAATTCCGCCACCTGCGGGTGTTGGTCCAGCACCTTTTTCATGTTGCGATATTGCTCAGTTACCTTGAATTCAGCCCGGGAATTGGGATAGTCTGCCATCACCTCCTTGAGGATTCCTTTGAGCAGCCGTTCGTGTTCGATCAGACCTTCGTCGGTAAAATCCCGGACGATGAACTGGATGACCGCTTTTTCCAGCCCTCCGCTGATGCTTGTCGGGTGAAGGAATCCCTCCCTTCCCGAGGTGCTCTCCGGGGAAAGGCGGTCTTTGGGCAATCGGTCTACCACCGCTGCGGCGATCTTGATGGCGTTCTCCATCTTCCCTTTGGCAAACCCCGGGTGGGCGCTTACGCCGTGAATGGTGATAATGGCCGCATCGGCGGAGAAAGTTTCGTCCTCGAGCGAGCCGCGCTTTTCCCCATCGATGGTATAGCCAAAGTCGGCGCCGAGTTTTTCCAGATCCACTTTATTTACGCCCCGGCCGATCTCTTCGTCGGGGGTGAACAGGATTTTGATGGCCCCGTGCGGGATTTCCGGGTGCGTCACCAGGAATTGAGCCGCATCCATGATAGCCGCTACGCCGGCTTTGTTGTCGGCGCCCAACAGCGTCGTACCACTGGCGGTGATAATATCGTTACCTGCCTGTTCTAACAAGTCTGGATGCTCCTCTGGCCTAATGACCACGGATGGGTCGTCGGGGAGAACGATTTCTCCGCCCCCGTAATTGACATGAATGATAGGTTTCACGCCCGCGCCGCTGCTGTCGGGCGATGTATCCACGTGGGAGCAATAGCAGATGACGGGAACCTTTTTCGCGGTATTTGCCGGGATAGTGGCATACACATACCCATGGGGATCGAGGTGGGCGTCGGCAATACCCATTTCGAGTAATTCTTCTACCAGCACCCGGCTAAGGTCTTTCTGTTTTTCGGTGGAAGGCTGGGTTGGCGATTCCGGATCCGACTGGGTGTCGATTTGCACATAGCGCAGGAAGCGCTCCAGTACGGTGTGGTTAATGGCGAGTTTCATAACGCTTTTTGCCAAAGATACAAAAAAGCGGGAGGCTTTCCCTCGCGGGAAGCCTCCTGGAAACGTGTTTTTTCATACTAATACCGAGAAAGTTACGAGGTTGCGAGGTTACGACGTTGCGAGGTAAGTTACGAGGTTGCAAGGTTACGACGTTGCGAAGCAAGTTACGAAGCAAGTTACGTGGTTGCGAAGGAGACTGTTCAAATAACTGTGTCTTTAGGTTTTCAAAATATTGAAAACCAATAATTTGAAAATTTTGAAACGGCGAATTTTGAAAAGTCCCCGTTGCGAAGGGTTTCTTTGAACAAGTAATTTCGCAACTTCGCCACCTCGTAACTTTCTTCGCAACTTCGCCACTTCGCCACCTCGCTACTTTAAAGCTACCGCACAAACATCAACTCGCGGTACTTGACCAGCGGCCATTCGCGGTCGTCGACAAGGTATTCGAGGCGGTCAGCGTGGGTGCGGATCACTTCCATGTAGGGTTTCACATCAACACAGTAAGCGTGGGCTTTTGCTTCTGCATCCGTGTGTTCGTTGGCTTTCTTCCGGGCTTCCGTCATTGCCTCCACATTGTCTTTGATCGCATTGATGTTCTCCGAAATCCGGCGGATGAGGTCCATTTGACAGCGGTAGGTATCTTCCGGCAAATCCAGGTCTTTCAGGCTGCCAACATTGTCGGCCAGGCTGGTTTGGTAGTCGATAGCGGCGGGCAAGATGTGGTTAATTACCATTTCGCCAATCGTCCGGGATTCGATCTGTAATTTCAATACATAGCTGTCGCACATGACATCGTAATGCGCGTGAAGCTCCCGTTCGGTGAAGACGCCGGAGCTGGTAAACAGTTCATGCGCTTTTTCGCCTGCATAAGCCTTCAAGGCATCCGGCGTATTGGGGGTGTTGGCCAGGCCTCTGCGGGCTGCTTCGGCTTTCCACTCGTCGCTGTAGTTATCCCCTTCGAAGCGAATGCTCCTGGACTCGGCGATGTATTTTTTGATCACGGAAAGGATCGCAGCGTCTTTTTCAAGCCCGCTTCCGAGCAGGGCGTCCACCTCTGTTTTAAAGTCCATCAATTGGCGGCCCATGATCGTGTTCATGATCGTCATAGGGCCGGCGCAGTTCATAGAGGACCCGACCATGCGGATCTCGAATTTATTGCCGGTAAACGCAAATGGCGACGTCCGGTTGCGGTCGGTGTTATCTCTTTCCAGATCGGGCACTTTGCTGAGCAGGTTGAGCACTTCCTTTACTCCGCTGACATCGGCGGCAATTCCGGCCTCGATGCTATCGAGCAACCGGGTCATGGCGTCGCCGAGGAACACGGAAACGATGGCGGGCGGCGCTTCGTTCGCGCCGAGGCGATGGTCGTTGGATGCGGAAGCGACGCTGGCGCGCAGCAGGTCGGCATAGCGGTACACCGCCTGGATGGTGCAAACGAAGAAGGTGAGGAATTGCAGGTTCTTGCCCGGATTTTTGCCGGGGCTGAGCAGGTTTTTGCCGGTGTTGGTACCCATCGACCAGTTGTTGTGTTTGCCGGAACCGTTCACCCCTGCGAAGGGTTTCTCGTGGAGCAGCACCCGTAGGCGGTGGCGGCGCGCCACCCGGTCCATAACATCCATGAGCAACTGGTTGTGATCGACGGCGACGTTGACGTCTTCAAACATCGGCGCCAGTTCGTACTGGCCTGGGCCCACTTCGTTGTGGCGGGTGCGGACGGGAATGCCCAGCTTGTGCGCTTCGGTCTCCAGGTCGCGCATATAGGCAAACACCCGCTCCGGTATCGATCCGAAATAATGATCTTCCAATTGCTGGCCTTTCGGGGAATGCTTCCCGAGCAGGGTCCTGCCCGTCAGTACAAGATCAGGGCGGGCGGAGTACAACGCCTCATCGACGAGAAAGTATTCCTGTTCCCATCCCAGGGTGGCATGGACTTTGCTCACCTCCGGATCGAACATCTGGCACACAGGCACTGCGGCCTTCTCGAGATAGGCTTGCGACTTGAGCAGCGGCAATTTGTAGTCGAGCGAGTCGCCGGAGTAGGTTACAAAGATCGTCGGGATACAAAGCGTCCTGCCCTCTCCGATTTCGATTATGAACGCAGGAGAGGAAGGATCCCAAGCCGTATAGCCGCGCGCTTCAAATGTGGAGCGCAGCCCGCCGCCCGGGAAGCTGGAACCGTCAGGCTCCTGCTGAACCAAAGCGTCGCCGCTGAATTCCTCCAGCACCTCGCCATCCGGACGAAGGGTAAAGAACGAGTCGTGCTTCTCGGCGGTGCGGCCGGTAAGGGGCTGAAACCAGTGGGTATAGTGGGTTGCCCCTCTTTCCATAGCCCATTTCTTCATGCCGGCAGCCACCGTCTCGGCTTGCTCGCGGGTGAGCTTGGCGCCGGAATGGATCGCTTTTTTCAGCGACTTATAGGCATCCTTGCTGAGGTACTCTTCCATGGCCTGATCGTTGAAAACGTTGGAGCCAAAGAAATCGGAAATTTTTTCCGACGGCGCCCCGACAAATTCGAGGTCGTAGGTAGGCCGTGTAAACACGGTTTCCAATGCGCTAAATCTGGACAGACTCATAACTCTAGTTCCTTTTTATTGAATGTTAATGAAAATCCTTCTCGACCTGGCTTCCATGCACTTAATGATATGGCAAAACCTATATATATTTAATTATTTCCAAAATGGCCTGCCCGTTTAAGGGCAGACCCCATCCGGCGCCAATGCGCTGGAACTAGAGTAAAACGTTTCTTCCCTTGGCCAAAAAGCAATCCCCGGAAACGCATGAAAGCTTTTCCGCCGGGAATATCCAGGGAATTTGGTTGATTTGGGCTCCGAAACTTGCGCCTCTTGGGGGCAGAGCGGAAACCCCTGAGATCAGGATCTGCCGGTTTCAGGAAAAGACGCCTATGTCACACTCTCCATTCTGTTTTTCCTGATGGCACAAAAATAGAACCCCCTTCCGAAGGGGAACAAAAGAATTTTTTCACCCCCTGTTACCCCCAAGGTACAAAAAAATATTATAAAAAACTGTTTTTCAGCTAATTAAATTACAATAAAATGTCATGCCCAGCCGCTTTTTTAACCGGGGACTTTGAAATTTGAGGCTAAAGTAAATGACCCCTGTCTTATTCAAAAACCGGCATTTGCACTTATCTTTACCCCGATCAAGACACCCAGAAATGCGCCGGACGCCCAATTCCCTGCTTTTCTTCATGCTACCCTTTCCGGCGGTCCTGTTTTTGGGCCTTCAACTGGCATTCGGCCAAACCGACACCCTGCCTTTGCCCGACCGAAACCGGGAACTCCTCGAGGACGTCTTCCAGCAAACGGGCCCGGAAAATGCCGATTTCGACTTAAACGATCAGTTTGACCACCTCGAACGCTACCTTTCCCGGCCGCTGAACCTGAATAAAGCGCCTGAAACCGCCCTACGGGAGCTTGGATTGCTGACCGATCTGCAGATATTAAACCTCCTGCGGTACCGGCAATCCGCTGGAGAACTGATCTCCATTTACGAACTCCAGGTTATTCCGGGGTTTGATTCCGCTTCGATCCAGCGGATCATCCCCTATGTTGGACTCCAGGGCGAACTCGACGACTTTCAGGTTTCTTTGAAAGAGATGTTTACAAAAGGCCGGAACGAAGCGCAGTTGCGTTGGTCGCGCTTTCTGGAGCCTCAGGAAGGATACCGGCAGGAGGATACCGGTAAAGAAAGGTATTTGGGCGATGGCAATCAATTGTTTTTTCGCTACCGGCATACTTATTACAACCGCCTGAGCTTCGGGGTAACTGCCGAGAAGGACCGGGGAGAGCCCTTTTTTAAAGACCACAACCCGCACGGATTTGATTTCTATTCGGCGCATCTTTTTCTGCAGCGCTACAATAAGCTGGTTCATGCAGTGGCTTTGGGCGATTACCGGGTCAGCTTTGGCCAGGGGCTGATTCTGTTTTCGGGGTTTGGATATGGGAAAAGCGCGCTATCCACCAGCGTCAAACGAACGTCCCTCCCGCTTCGGGCATCCGCCTCCGCCAGTGAAACGGGGTTCCTGAGGGGAGCTGCCGCAACCCTTGGCATTGGGCCTTCGCTGACTGTCACCCCGTTTATTTCCTATCGAAAGCGCGATGGCAACCTCACCGGCAACGACAGCCTTTCTTTAGGGCTGCTCCAGTTTAGTTCCTTTATCGAGAGCGGGTTTCACCGAACAGCTGCGGAAGAAGCCGACCGGGGGCAGATCCGGCATTTGAGCGCCGGCATGACCCTGCAATGGGAACATCCTGGCATCCGCCTTGGGATAAACGCGCTGTATAATGACCTGAAACCCGCGTTCGACCCCAGACTGGCGCCATACAACCAATTCTATTTCAGGGGCAAAACCCTTTCCAACCTCAGCGCCGACTACTCCTTCCGCTTGAGCAACCTCAACTTCTTCGGCGAAACCGCCTGGAGCGATAACGGCGCCGTCGCTACGTTGAACGGGCTCCTCGCTACCCTCGACCGCAAGGCCGACCTCGCGATCCTGTTTCGCCACCTTCCCCGCGACTACCAGGCGCTCGACGCGATTCCGTTTGCCGACGGCAGCGGGGGGAGAAACGAAACCGGTATCTATGCCGGGTTGGAACTGCGGCCCATCGCCCAATGGACCCTCAACGCCTATTCCGACTTCTGGACCCACCCCTGGCTCCGTTTCACCGCCGACGGACCGTCGCGGGGCAGAGAATTCAGGCTGCGGGCCACATTTGAAAAACGCCGCAAGCTCCGCATTTACGCAGAAATCCGCCACAGAACCCTCGAACAAAACGGCCCGGAAGCCCTCCCTTTCCGCTCGCCCGAGCCCGAAGAAGCCCTTACAGCCAGGCTCCATATTGGAAATCAGGTTTCCAAGGTGCTGGAACTGCGCACGCGGCTGGACTGGGGCTGGGCTACCCCAGCAGGACAGACCCAGCAAACCGGTATGGTGTTGCTTCAGGACGTGATCTTCCAACCGATCGAATTCCCTCTATCCTTTACCGCCCGGTTCGCCCTGTTCGATACTGATGGCTATGCCATGCGCTTCTATCACTTCGAAAACGACCTGCTGAACGCGTTTTCCATTCCCGCCTACTACAACCAAGGCTCCCGGTTCTACCTCAACGTGCGGTTCCGGCCCATGCGCAACCTCACCCTGGAAGCCCGGTTTGCCCGCACCTACTGGTCCAACCAGGAAGCCATCGGTACCGGACTGGAAGCAATCGACGGGCAATACCGAACCCAGGTCAGCTCCCAGATCAAGTGGGTTTTTTGATTTTTTTCTACTTTACTTCCCGATACGCCTTACCTTTGCGGCAAATTTTTAGAAACGGATGGAAGTATTCAAAGATTTTACTTTTGATTCGGCGCATTTTCTGCCCAACGTGCCGCCAGGGCATAAGTGCGCCCGAATGCATGGGCATACCTACCGCGTGCGCATTGTGCTGGAAGGCCCTCTCCATCCCGTGTTTGGCTGGGTGAGGGATTTTGCCGATATTAAAGAAGCCTGGAAACCCCTGGAAGTGCAACTCGACCATCATGTGCTGAACGATATTCCCGGACTGGAAAACCCCACCGCCGAAATGATCGCGGCCTGGATCTGGAAGCATCTGCTGCCCAAACTCCCCGAGTTACACCGGATCGAAGTATACGAAACGCCAACCAGCGGGGTGGTTTATAGAGGTTAGACGTTAGACGTTAGACGTTAGACGTTAGACGTTAGACGTTAGACATTAGACGTTGGAGGAGATGGGGGGAGTATTATTGAGCCAGCGCGAGGCTTCGCCCAAACGCTTAACCGGCCCCACTTTTGCGCCTCCTCCCGGTCGGGACCCAGGTCGAGCAGCAGCCAGATCAGGGCGCCGGGGTAGTAACGAGTATCTTACCGTTCCCACAATAAAAATTAAAAGTTTTTTATGTCTGTCCAACTTAAAGACGATGCGTTTGCCCAGGCAATGGAACTTGCTGCTGCAGAAGGGTTTCGAATTGTTAAAGCCGACGGCTCCAGGCCTTGGGGAGGATTCCTGGTATTGGACGAATCCCAGGCTGCCGCCTTTTCTGCCCGTTTTTTTGCCGAAGTGCCGCAGCATGAAATCCTCACAGGCCACAAGCTCAGTCCCAAAATTCTATTGGTAGCGCCCGGCCAAAGGCTATCCTGGCAGTATCATTTCCGAAGAGCCGAATTCTGGAAGGTCGTCCAGGGGCCTGTTGCCGTTGCCAAAAGCCTTACCGACGATCAAAGCGAGCCCGAAATCTACCCCGAAGGCGCCATTATCCGCCTCCGGCAAGGAGAACGCCACCGCCTGATCGGACTGGACGGCTGGGGTATTGTCGCTGAAATCTGGCAGCACACCGACCCCGAAAACCCTTCTGATGAGGAAGACATCGTGCGCCTGCAGGATGACTATGATAGACGTTAGAGGTTAGACGTTAGACATTAGACGTTAGATGTTAGATGTTAGATGTTAGACGTTAGATGTTAGAGGGAATCATCCTAACCTCTAAGGTCTAAGGTCTAACGTCTAATGTCTAATTAATTCATATCCATATTATGGAAGACGTTGACGACGTCTTCGTCCTCTTCCATTTTTTCGATCAGGGTGATTACGTCCTCGACCTGATCATCGGATAGCGCTTTGGTGTGGGAAGGCGTGCGGACGAACTCCGCGCTTTCTACTTCCAGTCCTTTGGATTCCAGGGCTTTCTGTAGATTACCAAAATCGGTGAACTGGCAATAAAACAGCAGGAACTCGTCTTCTTCTTTGACTTCCTCCAAACCGTGATCGATCAATTCCAGTTCCAGTTCTTCCAGGTCCAGGCCTTGTGCTTTAACCTTGAACACGCCGTAACGGGTAAACATATAATCCACCGAACCGGAAGTACCCAGAGAGCCGCCGTATTTGTTAAAGATCGCCCGGATATTCGCCACCGTCCGGTTGAGGTTATTAGTTGCGGTTTCCACAATCACGGCAACTCCATGCGGGGCATAGCCCTCGTATACGATCTCGTCGTAGCTTTCCGCTTCCTTGGAAGTCGCTTTTTTGATCGCATTTTCAACGTTCACTTTGGGCATATTCGCCGCTTTGGCGTTTTGGATCGCCATACGCAACCGGGAATTGTATTCTGGATCTCCCCCTCCTTCCTTCACTGCAATGGCAATTTCCCGCCCGATCTTCGTAAACGTTTTGGCCATATTGGCCCACCGCTTGAACTTTCTTTCTTTCCGGAATTCAAATGCACGTCCCATAGGGGTATTTTGATTTTGCGGCCCAAAATACGGAATTTTTAGACGTTGGACGTTAGACTTTAGGCGTTAGATTTTTCGCGCACCTCAGAAACGTGCCGAAAAACGTTACGGCGTGGGGTTGCTCCGAGGGATTCGATTACGCCCAGAATGCCTGGTCCGAGGCGGAGCCTCGACTCAAAGTGGGTCCGAGGCGGAGCCTCGAACCAGGCGGAGCCTCGAACAAGGGGGTATTGAAAAGTTTCCCCGTTACTTCGCAACCTCGCAACCTCGCAACCTCGCAACTTCGCAACCTCGCAACCTCGCAACCTCGCAACCTCGCAACACCGCTACTTCAATACAGGCACAAACCTTGCCTGGAAAAACCGCAGGTATTTAGGTTCATACACCATATTCAATCCGGTGGCTTTGGAGGCATTTTGATATACGGCTTTAACCGATTCGGCGACCACATCCATATGGGCTTCGGTATAGACCCGCCGGGGGATGGTGAGCCGGGTCAGTTCCAGTTTGGGGTAGCGGTGCCGGCCGGTTTGGGGATCGCGCCCGGCGCTGACGATACCCCGCTCCATGCTCCGGATACCAGAGTCCAGGTAAAGTTCGGCGGCAAGAGTTTGAGAGGGGAACAAGTCCTGGCTTAGATGGGGGTAGAATTTGCGCGCATCCAGGAACACAGCGTGGCCTCCAATGGGCTGCACGACGGGAATACCCCAATCCCGGAGCAAATCCCCCAGGTATTGGACTTGTCCTACGCGAGCCCGGATATGGTCATCCTGAATGGACTCATAAATGCCGATGGCCATGGCTTCCATGTCGCGGCCAGCCATTCCGCCGTAGGTGTGCAGCCCCTCATAAATAACCACCAGGTTGCGCAGCTCTTCAAACAGGGGGTAATCGTTGATAGCCAGCCAGCCCCCGATATTCACGAGGTGGTCTTTTTTGCCGCTCATCCAGGCGCCGTCGGTATAGGAACAAAACTCCTTCAGGATGGCCGCGACCGGCTTGCCCTCGTACCCTTCCTCCCGGCATTGAATGAAATAGGCGTTCTCGACCATCCGGGTAGCGTCGAGGTACAGTTTGATACCGTACCGGTCGCACAAAGCCCGAACGGCTTTGACATTGGCCATGCTGACCGGCTGCCCGCCCGCCATGTTGACCGTTCCGGCAAGACTGACGTAGGCAATCTGTTCCGGCCCTTTTTCTTTGATCAGGGATTCCAGCTTATCCAGATCGATATTTCCCTTAAACGGATTGAGGTTTTGTGGGTCGTGGGCTTCGTCAACGATCACATCCACAAAGATGCCCCCTGCCAATTCCTGGTGCAGGCGGGTGGTGGTGAAGTACATGTTGCCGGGCACGTACTGCCCTTTTTGGATCACCGCCTGACTGATCAGGTGTTCCGCGCCGCGCCCCTGATGGGTAGGCACAATATATTTATAGCCATACACATCCTGAATAGCAGTTTCGAGATGGTAATAATTGACGCTACCGGCGTAGGCTTCATCGCCCAGCATCAAGCCTGCCCACTGACGGTCGCTCATGGCGCTGGTGCCGCTGTCGGTCAGCAAATCGATATACACCTCCGACGAGCGTAAAAGAAAGGTATTGTATCCTGCTTCTGCCAAAGCCTTTTGGCGTTCTTCGGAGGAGGTCATCCGCAGGGGTTCCACCATTTTGATCTTCCAGGGTTCTGCCCACGAGCGCCGGCCCGATTGCTCCCCCATGGTCTTGAATTGATGTTCAGCCATTTTCACTGGTTTTATTTGGTTTGAAAAATCAAGGAAATTTCCAAACACGGAGGGGGAGTGCCAATGAGGAAGGTCATTTTATATCGAAATAATGGTCACCTGCATTTCGGTTTTATGTAATGCACTTCACCAAAATCTTACCCCCAAAAAGCGATATTTGTAGAAAATAAAAAATCGGGTATGAGCTACTATTTCTCCAAAACCCTTTCGATGGATTTTGATTCCGCTATTCAGACGGTTTCCCTGGCGCTACAGGAGCACGGATTCGGGATTGTCACGGAAATCGATCTTCAGTCCACCTTCAAAAAAAAGCTGAACCAGGAATTCCGGCCCTACCGCATCCTGGGCGCATGCAACCCCAACTATGCTTTTGAGGCGCTCCAAAGGGAGAACAAAATCGGCACGATGCTGCCATGCAACGTCATTGTACAGGAAATCGCTCCCGGCCAGGTGGAGGTGTCGGCAGTAGACCCAGTGGCTTCCATGATGGCGATTGAAAATACCGAGTTAAAGATGCTGGCAGGCCAGGTAGGTTCGGCATTGGAGAAAATGGTGGAAGATCTTGCTTAAAGGCGTTTTTCCCACGCGGGGATGACAAACATCAGTGACTATTTGCTCTGGAATGTGGAAAATGGGGTTAGGGTAGTATCCTTGAAAAACCATTAATTCTATGAGAGGGCTAAAAGTCGCGTCCTGGATGTTCGTTGTTGCCTTGAGTGTTTGGTTTCTTGTCGTAGCCAAACATTTGCTGATCCCCATTATTATAGCGTTCACCTTTTTTTACCTGATCATCACCGTTTCCGACCTGTTCCGGCGCATCCCGGTGGGAAAGTACAGGCTTCCTTCTTTCCTTACGACCTCCGCGGCGGCAGTCGCGATCCTGGGCGTCGTTTTTTTGTGCGTCCGGATCGTTGTGGAAACGATAGAACGCATGATCGACCTGGCGCCCAAATACCAGAAGAACCTTGAGCATGTGGGCATGGACCTCGCCCGGTTGCTGGGGTGGGAAGAACTACCCACCAGAGCGAACATTATACAGGAATTCGACCTCAGGTCGCAGGCGGTTCAACTGGGGTCCAGCCTGTCCAACCTTGCTGAAACCCTCATCCTGGTGACAATATACGTGATCTTCCTGTTGATCGAAAAACGGTTCTTCCACCGGAAACTGGCCGCCTTGTTCCCGGAATCCGCCCGTTACCTGAAAGTAAAGGGAATCCTTGCCCAAATCGACGAGTCGGTCCGAACCTACATCGTCCTGCGGACCATCACCAGCCTGATCAAAGGGTTTTTGAGTTATCTGATCTTGATTTATGTCGGGATCGATTTTGCTGTGTTCTGGGCTTTTCTGATCTTTTTGCTAAATTATATTCCAAGCCTGGGACCTATTTTCGCCACTTCCATGGCAGCATTGTTTGCCCTGATGCAGTTTCAGGACATATCGGTTTTCCTCTTCACACTCTTGACGATCATGGCCATTGAGCTGTCTGTAGGGCATTATCTGGAGCCGCGGCTCGTCGGGCATACCCTGAATCTGAGTCCCTTTGTGATCCTGGTCTCCTTATCGCTGTGGGGAAGTATTTGGGGCATTATTGGCATGTTCCTCTGCGTGCCGCTTATGGTGACCATCGTGATCACCCTGGCGGGTTTTCCCGAAACCCGGCCTATTGCGGTGCTATTGTCCGAGAGAGGGAAAGTGCACACCAAAGAGGAAAAAGAACGCTCCTCTGAATATTTGTGAGCATTTTTGCGCAAAAAATGGTAACTTGATTTTTTTGAACACCTAAAATAGTACCATTATGCGCCTGAATTATCGCAAAGCCCTCCTGTTGGGGCTCTTTTCGGCATTTCTTTTTACCCAATGCCAGCAAACCGGTTCCAAGGAACCATCCTCCACCGAATCCGCGTCAGAAGATCCAGTAGCCCGCGGCGAATACCTTGTTAATGCAATGGGGTGCGATGATTGTCACACACCGAAAACCATGACGCCCGAGGGGCCTGCTCCGGATATGAGCCGGCGCTTAATGGGCCATCCGGCAGAGGAGCCTTTTCCGCCTGCTTTCGACACTACGTTGATCACCAAAAACAACCTGGCCATTTTCAGTCCTGGACTTACGGCCTCTGCCGGTCCCTGGGGCGTTTCCTTCTCCGGCAACCTCACCCCCGACGAAACCGGGATCGGAACCTGGTCGGAGGAGCAGTTTTTCCGCGCTATCCGGGAAGGAAAATTCAAAGGTCTGCCCAACGGCCGGCCTTTGCTGCCGCCAATGCCCTGGCAAAACTACCGCAATCTGAACGACGAGGACCTCAGCGCAGTCTTTGCTTACCTGAAATCCTTACCTCCGATCAAAAACGTGGTTCCTGCGCCTAAATCCATCTAGGTCAACTACCGCAAATACGATAATACATCCACTACCTCAAAATACGGGGAATCCCGGGCGATACGCTCCAGCAGTGGAATATGGCCCTGGCCAAAGATCACCAGGACCCGGTCGTCCGGGCCGCACCCGATCTGGTGCAGGTTGCTAAATATGCGCAAGTTGCGTTTATTCCAATCTGCAACCAGGTCGGCGCCGGCAAAATTGGTTCCTTCAACAAGGGGTAAAAATACCTGTAAATACAACTGGTAACTCAAATCCAGAAATTCCGGGCTATTCATCTTGTACAGCATTTCCCGGATAGTCCCTTCCTTCAACCACTGGCTCATTAACGCGACCGCTGCATTCCCAAGGGTCTCCATTTGGGCTATTTGGGGTCCATGTTTTGCCGGGTTGGCGGCCACCACCGACTGCAAGGTGTCAAAATCCAGTCCCATGCGCATGTCGATAGGAAAAATCGTTGAATGCCCAAGCTTTTTGGCCAGCCGAAATCCGATCTGTTCGTGCTCTCCCCTTCTTAGCTCAAGGTTTCCGTTCAGAAAATCCTGATACCGTCTGAAAATCGATGTATCGCCGAAAGGGATTTCCAATGCGATCCTGGTAGGCCGGAAAGCTGCTAATTTTTCGACAACTTCTTCGATTTCCGCCTGACGTTTCGGTGATAAAACGTCGTCGGATTGCAGATTGAACTGATCGGCGCCAGGATTGCTCATATGATAGGTGCCCAGCAGCAATAAAGGCGTTTTGGGGATTGCCTGCATTCCTCCTATCAACGGAGCAACAGGCCTAACCGGCGCCCGTTGAAACGTCAGGACTTCCTCCCTGTAGGTGCCGTTTTTCTGTTTAAAAGCCACATAGCAGGTATATGCATTTCCCTGTAGTTCCAACGTAAGGCCTTGAAAAAAGGCCTTCCCCGGTTCCATCCGAACCAGGGGAAAGGACACAAAATCTTGTTTCTCTTCCCACCCGGTAAGATCTGGGTTAAAGTGCTTGACTTTGTAAACCAGCGATTTCCCCTGGGTAGCTATCAGGCATAACTCATAAAACTGAGGCTGGCTGTCTTTAAAAACCTGAAAGGTGGCAACCATAGCGCCTCCTTGGGAAGGACTCCAGTTTTCTTCCACCCTACCCCCAAGGCCTTGTCCTATCCACCGGCCGCTAAGCCAGTCCAGTTGGCTGATCGATGCATTACCCGCTTGAGCCGGATTATCCAGAGCGAGGGTGTGTTCAGTTAATTTCGACTGAGCGAAGGTCCCAACAGCCAGGATGCTGGTTAGGAGCGGCAAAACGATCATTCTTTTCATAATATTCGGGTTGATTTTAAAGGGAAAGTAAGCAATTTTATCTTCTACAAGAAACCAAAATTTTTATTTGCTTTACACCAAATTAACAAAACACATTCCCTATGAAAAACCCGATCTTGCTTCTTGGGCTGCTGCTCTCTATAGGCGCCCTGCAAGCCCAGCACATTGTTAGTGGAAAAATCGCCGACAGCCAGGGCGCCCCCTTGATTGGCGTCTCCATCCAGGAGAAAAACGCCACTACGGGAGCTGTGAGCGACCTGGATGGAACCTATTCTATTCGTTGCAGCAATCCCAACGCCACCCTGGTCTTTAGCTACGTAGGCTTTGGAACACAGGAAATTCCCGTAAATGGACGCACTGAAATCGACGTTGTTTTGGAGACGGACTACCGCATTCTGGACCAAATCGTGATCACCGGCTCGCGGCGCAGTAACCGCACCCAAACCGAGACCGCCGTACCGGTAGACGTTATCGGCATGCGGCAAGTGGGGCAAACCACCGCCCGGTTTGATGTGACCTCCCTGCTCAACGCAAGTGCGCCATCGTTTAACTTTAACAAACAATCCGGTTCCGATGGCGCCGATCATATCGACCTGGCTACCCTTCGCGGCCTGGGTCCTGACCAGACCCTCGTGCTGGTAAACGGCAAACGCCGCCACCAAACCGCTTTCGTCGCCGTATTCGGTACCCGAGGACGCGGCAACTCTGGCGCCGACCTCAGCGCTATCCCCATTGCGGCTATCGACCGCGTGGAGATCCTCCGCGACGGCGCCTCCGCGCAATACGGCTCCGACGCCATTGCCGGCGTGATCAACCTCGTGCTCCGCGAAAACACCGACCAGATCAGCGCCGATATCGGGTATTCCGCTTACCACGATCCTAAATATAACCCGGCATTCAAACCCGAAATCGGCCAGTACGTATTCGACAACAAGTTCGACGGCAACGCCTTCAACGCTTCGGTGAATTATGGACTAAATCTGGGGCAAAAAGGCGGCTTCCTCAATGCAACCTTCCTGCACAGCGAAAGCGGGAAAACCTTTCGCCAGGAACTGGATGGGATCCTGCCGCTCAGCATCTACCGCAGGGCGCATGGCGATGGCTCGTTCTCGGCCCAATCGGCTATGATCAATATGGAGCTTCCCATTCGCGAAGACGACAAGTTTCTGTTCTACGCCTTCGGAGGGATCTCCGCCAAAAACTCCGACGCCTACGCCTTCACCCGGAACTTCTCCGCACGGCCGGAGCGCTTCCCCACCGACGCAAATGGAAACCTGATCCCCAAACCGGGCATCATCTTCAACACCTCGGATGACAGTGAGAAATATTTCAACCCCCGCATCCTCACGGAAATCAACGACCTCTCCCTGGCGGTGGGGCTTCGCGGGCGGACCGGCAAGGGATGGAGCTGGGACCTGAGCAACGTCATCGGCCGCAACGATTTCCATTTCTTCGGCGAAGGCACCTTCAATGCCGGCCTCGGCGCCAACCAAACCAGCTTTGACGACGGTGGGTTCTCCTTCCTCCAAAACACCGTCAACCTTAATATGAGCAAGGAATTCCCCGGCATTCTCCAGGGCTTCAATCTCGCCTACGGCGCCGAACTGCGCCTGGAAAACTATCAGCTCTACGCCGGCGAAGAGGCTTCCTATAAGAATTACAATCCGGAAAAAGCCTCCGGGGCCCAGGGATTCCCGGGATATCAGCCATCCGACGAAGCCGATGAAAACCGATCGACCGTAGGCGCTTATGCCGATGCAGAACTAGACATCACCGACCGCTGGCTGGTCGCCGCCGCCGTCCGCCTGGAAAACTACAGCGATTTTGGGTTTACCTCCAATTTCAAACTGGCTTCACGGTTTAAGGCAGCTGACAATTTCAACCTGCGCGGCTCCGTGAGCACCGGATTCCGGGCGCCCTCGCTCCAGCAGATCAACTTCAGCTCCACCTTTACCACGGTGCAGGGAGGAACAATAGCGGAGGTGAAAATTGCCCCCAACAGCAGCGCCATTACCAAAGCTGCCGGCATCCCCGAACTAAAACAGGAACAGTCGCTGAACGCCAGCCTGGGCTTCACCTTCCGGCCCGTGCCGGAATTTTCTATTACGCTCGACGCATACCGCGTAGCGGTGAAGGACCGCGTGGTACTATCGGGGCAGTTTAGCGCCGACGATACCAGCCTCAACCCCGCTTTAACCAAAGCCCTAAAGAGTTTGAACGTCAGCCTGGCACAGTTCTTCGCCAACGCAGTCAACACGACCAATCAGGGCATCGACCTCGTGCTAGACTACAACCGGCAAGCCGCCAACCGGGGCTTCCGCGCCCTCCTTGCCGCCAACTTCCAAAACATGACCATTGATCAGATCAACGTTCCCGATCTGCTCAACGATACGCCGGAGCACCGGTCCACCTTCCTCAGCGACAGGGAGCAAAAGTTCATCCTGGCGTCTGCGCCCCCGGTGAAAGTAGCGACCACCCTGGAATATGGCTTCGGAAAATTCAGCCTCGGCACGCGCCTTACTTACTTTGGCGAAATCGAACTCCTGGGCTACGGAGAAGACGGACTGGGCATCAACCCCATGGTACCGACCGATGCGGACGAATCGATCTATGTAGAGGACAAATTCATCTACGGCGGCAAACTAGTGACCGATCTTTACGCTACCGTGCGCTTCGGCGCCCACGTCAACCTCAATTTCGGCGCCGACAACCTGTTCAACGTCCACCCCGACCTTGGCTACGTGCCCGTTGCCGCCGGATGGGCGTTCAACAACGAAACCGGCGGCCCCTGGGATTCCGTCCAGATGGGCGGCAACGGAAGGAGGTATTTTGTAAGATTGGGATTGCAGTTTTAGGAGAAGCTATCTCAAAACCCTTTTCATGGTGTGGGCAGGCTCCCCTAACTCAAACGGGCGCGAGGCTCCCGCCCACAGCTGTCTGGAACCAGTTCACGCCGGTCAGGAGACCGGCGGATAGTTCTGCACGAAATCTGATCCCGCTCATTGCGGGACGGCAAACAGGAAATCCGGGCTACATCATGGCCATCGTTTCATCATGTAAATCATAGTTCAGACAATGAAGCAATGCGCCTAATGGCCGGAGTCTATGCAAGCAATCTGAAGATTGAACGGAGGCGTAGACGGAAGTCTACGCACAACAGAGGTAAAAAGGTTCCAGACAGCATTGGGCGCCGCCTCGTGCCCGCACACTGGAAAGGACGAAAGAGCTTTTGACTAAAATAAGGCCAACTTTCGCACCACCAGTTGGTTGTCAATCCAAACCTGTACCTGATATACCCCGGGCGCAACACCGCCCAACCCGGACAACAGAAGCCGGGCTTCTCCCTGGAGGGTCGACGGAGCGGATTCCGCGACCAGCCTGCCCTCCGGGGAGAATATCCTGTACCCAACTTCTGATGGAAAGCGCAGCGATAGGCGGATAGCGGCTTCTCCTGCGCCCGCAGGGTTTGGCGCAATCTCCAGGTAATCCAGTCCGGGTATTTCCGGAAGGGAGGTAATGAGGTTGCAGGAACTGATCCTGTCCTTCACCGAAGTGCGGATTTCAGGGAGAATACTATATAATTGGGTTCCCGGGCATTCGGTGGAACAGCCGTCGCGGTGGCCGGAAATGTGGTCGAGGGTAAGCGCCGAAGTGGAATGATAGCTTTTCCCCAGGGGGTCAAGGCCCAGCTTGGAGGCTTTCCACGCCAGCACGTCCGTAAGGGTCTTTCTCGCCGCCTCGGTGATCTGGACGCTGGTGTAAGTGCCCAGCATACAAATTCCCATGGTGCCGCTGTTTTTGCCGCAAAAGTGAGCCCCTACAATGTTATCTCCGCCTCCCCGGCCTTCGAAAAGTTGTCCGTTGGGGGCGATCAGCCAATTGTATCCCACATCCGCCCAGCCGTTGGTGTTTACATGGTAATTCCAAATCGACAGCACGGTGGCTGCCCAATCGCTGGAGGTATTGGGACCGGCGGCATGGTGTACGATCAGGTGGGTGACCGTCGTTTTCGCGTGGGAAGTGACCGTCTGCGGGCAGTTCCATTGGGCCCGGGTCACTACCACCGGAAGCGCGCAGGTATCGGGCGCCAGCGCAGTTTGGAGTAACGGGCTTGAAGGCTCTTCCGTCAATGGCTGGCCAGGGCTAAAAAAGTTGACCAGCAGCTTTTTCATCCCCATCCCTTTTCCCGTTTCATTTGCCCGAATCCGGATACGGTAATACCGGATGCCGGGTTCCAGAAAATACAGTTCCGAAGCAAAGCTATGGCGGATCTCCACCGCATGCGGATCAGGCTCAATAGCTTGCCATTCAGACCAGTTCGTTTCATCGGGGGAAAACGAAATCCAAAGGCGGGTATTCTCCGCATCCGGCCGTTCTTCCTCCCAGGCAGCGGAGAACGCGATAAACGGCGTAGCATGATCGAATTCCAGCTTGCCCGGGCGAAGGGTCAGCTCTACCGGAACGGAGGGATCCAGAGGCTGCCGGGTTCGGGGTTCCAGATTATGCGTTTGTAAAAAGAATGAAGCCGGAAGTTGAGCAAAATCCAACTCCTGGAGCAGCTGCCTGCTGTCCCTGGCGTTTTGGCTGGTGGCCCAGAGAGGAGCAAACAGAAGGAATAAAACGATAGCTCGGATCATGGTTATTTCCTTTGCACGGGTTTAAATACAAAACGTCTTATCAACTAACCACTTGTCAATCAGGCAGCGTTGATGCGTGCCCCTAACCCCCGGTCGCTTCGGTCAGGACCTTCGGCCTCTGAAGCTAATCGAATAGGGGGTATAGCGACGAAGCAATGCTTTTAAATCGGGAGCCGGTCTCCCTTTAGGTCGTTGCTATTTGGCCTCCCCCTAGCCCCCTCCAAAAGAGGGGGAACCGTGTGGGCAAGGGTTTTTGTAGAATCTGTTGATTAATTAAACGATACGATTTTTATACATTCTTCCAAAATGCAGGGGTTTTTCCTGTTCCCCCTCCTTCGGAGGGGGTTAGGGGGAGGCCAGTCCCAAGCGCCAAGACTTTATGCAATTTATCTTAACTCCATCTGCGTTTTTTAACACCTAACCCCCTACAAGGTTAACTCCGAAGGAGGGGGAGCTAATTCCTGGCTTTTCCGCTCTTTGCAAACTAAGTACAAAACCTTAAATTTCGGCAATAATTGTCTGAAAAGAAAGAAAAGCTTCCGGACAATCCGACGTAGATATGACACACAATAAATCCCTTCCCATCGACCTCAACTGCGACATGGGGGAAAGCTACGGGGTCTTTACTGTTGGTAACGACGACGCAATTTTTCCTCTTATCACCTCATGCAACATTGCCTGCGGCTTTCACGGCGGAGATCCTCTTCATATCGAAAACACCATCAAGGGCGCGCTCGCTCATGGGGTACGCATAGGGGCCCACCCGGGATACCCCGACTTACAGGGGTTTGGCCGGCGCTACATGCGCCTCCAGGAAAACGAACTCAAAGCGGCGCTGCGCTACCAGATTGCCGCTCTGAAAGGCATGACCGAAAGCCTTGGCGGGCGCCTGGCCTACGTCAAACCCCACGGCGCGTTGTACAACACCGCCGCCGAAGACGAACGCGAAGCCCGGATCGTCGCCGAAACCGTCCGGGATTTCGGCGCAGGCCTTGCCCTGATGGGCCTCGCCGGCAGCATCATGGAAGCGGAAGCCAGGAAAACCAACATCCCCTTCATCCCCGAAGCATTCGCCGACCGCCGCTACGGCGACAACGGCAAACTCCTGCCCCGATCGGTCTCCGGCTCGGTCATCCACGACCCCGAAACCGCAGCCAGGCAAGCCCACGCCATCGCCATCCAAAAAGGCGTCTACTCCAACACCGGCGCCTGGCTCCCTATCAAAGCCCAAAGCCTCTGCGTGCATGGCGATAATCCAAACGCCTTAGAGATACTGAAAGGGATTTGGGAGACGGTTAGACGTTTAGGCGTTTAGATGTAAGGGTTCAAAGTTCAAGGGTTCAAAGTTCAAGGGTTCAAAGTTCAAGGGTTCAAAGTTCAAGGGGTAAAGATCGTTGAACCTTGAACATTGAACATTATACTTTAGACCCCGCTCGTTCAGGTCTGGAGTCGAGCAATGCTTTGAAGACTTGAACCAGCGGTCTGGAGACTCAACTACCTAGCCACACAACCACTTAACCACCTAACCACCACCTAACCACCTAACGCCGATACACATTCCGCAACCGAACCGTATCCCCATCAGGTCCAACCGTCAAAAGATCGTAGCGGAAGACTACGCGCGTGCCAAGAGGCGCATGGTAGTAGACATACCAGGCGTCCGCTTCGCGCATACCGACGCAACCGTTGGAATACGCCCGGCCGACCGTGCGCGGGTTGGTGGTTGGATGGATGAGGTGGCCCAGGCGCTGGCCGTTGATTTCCGGCTCCAGCCATGGGATTTGGGGGCACGCCGTGAGCAGGCCGTCGTCGCGGCGGGTGACCTCATAAGGCTTACAATCGCTGGGGTTGATCCAGGTGGGGTAGCGTTCGATACGCACAATACTCCCCTCCCCTACCGCGGTGCGCAGGTCAACTACCCGGCCTGCCATTTCGAGGTATTTGCGCTCGTTGCGGCCAACGCGAACGGGAAAGGTATACAGCGTATCGGTGCCCTCCATGATGCGAAGAGTATATTCCGGAATATTGACGTCGAGGACGGTATTGGCTATCCGGGCCATGATCTGCAGGGCCATTTCTGCTCCCGGGATGCCCAGGGTATCTCCTTTCTGCAAGGCTGGCAACCCGGCCTGGTCGTAAATAAAGCGGCCTTTTTCCTTTTGCCGGTAGTAGTCCGTTTCGGCCAGGCTGTCGATGATCCAGGGGTTTGCCCGAATGATCAAGTGTTCTGAGAGAGGGTAAGGTACCAGGGAGTCGTATGCCAGGACGAGTGAGTCCATCCACGGAAAGAATTTCCGAATGGGAACCGCATCCGGGACAATCAGCCGGAACGCAAAAGTATCCGCTGCGGCGCCTGCCGCCTGCAGGTCTGCCACGGGCGCTGGGAGGGAATGCCACGGGTTGCGCCCCAGCCGAGACGGCGCCAGCAGCAGCAGAGCCAAGATGGTGGTTTTTATAAATATTCCGCGCATTTCTTAATCATGCGCAACTTTGTCCAGATTTTCAATGATAAAAGTCAAAATGGCCCAAGTTCCTGAGGGCAAATCGTTTGCTTGTTGTGAAAGCGAAGGAAAAGGCCTTATCTTTACCAGAAGAAACAGAACGCCCGTAATTTTCCCAAAAATCGCCCCCTATGAGAATTGGTTTGCTTTGTCTTCTCCTTTTTGGTTCCCTGGGAACCGCCCTGTTTGCGCAAGATATTCCTGCCCTGGAACAAGCTGTGCAGGAAACGTCCGGACTGGAGCAATTCAAAACCCTGATCGCGTTATCCGACGCCTATTTCAGTAGCGGAGACTTCCAAAAGTCCCTTTCCGCAGCGCAGAAGGCAGAATCCCTCGCCACCACGCTTCAAAACCTGAACTACCCGGCCGAAGCGCTATTCCGGAAAGGAAGGGCCCAGGCCAATATGGAAGGCCGCGTCAAGGCGCAGGCCATTCAGTCGCTGGAAAAAAGCCTGCGTCTGGCTGGGTTAAAAAACAATACTGCCCTGCAGCAACTGAACCTGGAAGTCCTTTCCGCGCTGGCAATTGAAAGGGGCAAACCAAAGGAAATTGCCCGGTACAAGGAAATCCTCGCCGAAAGCTCGGGTAGTAGTCCGGAGGTATCCGTCAAACCCCTTCCGCCGCCTCCGCCCGTGCTCACCAGCCCAGGCGAGGCCACCAGCATAAGGGGAAAACTGGACGAGTTGAGTAAACAACTCAGCGCTCAGAAACAGGAACGCGATTCGATCAACCGGGAACGCCTTGCGCTGACTCAAACCATTAACCTCCAGCAAAAGGCTATTGAAAGCATGAACGAAGCCCAGGCCAAAGCCCAGTTGAATCTGGAATACCAAAAGCGCCTGGTCGATTCCCTGACTTTTGAAAAAGAGCTGGATTCGATGCAGTTGGCCAATAACGTCATCATCCTCCAGCAAAAACAATCGGAACTCAAGCTTCAAAGTTCCCAACGAAACCTGTTCCTGGCCATTACCGCCTTGGTATTCCTGCTTTCTGTTGGCTTATACCTCCGTTATCGCAATATCCAAACCCAAAGTATAATCCTGAAGGAGAAAAACCAGATCATCGAGCAAGAACGCGAACGCGCGGAAAACCTGCTTTTAAACATCCTTCCGGCTGCCATTGCAGAAGAACTCAAGCTGATGGGCCGCGCTCAGGCCAGGCAATTCGACCAGGCGACGGTCATGTTTTCCGACTTCAAAAACTTTACGGCTATTGCTGAAAAACTCACTCCGGATGCCCTGGTCAAAGAACTCGACCATTGTTTCCGTGCGTTCGACCAGATCATAGGCAAATACCGCCTTGAAAAGATTAAGACCATCGGCGACGCCTACATGGTCGTAGGCGGCCTTCCCGACCCCGACCCCGACCATCCCCGCCGGGTGATCGCCGCCGCCATCGAAATGCTGCGCTTCCTGGAAGACTATCAGCGGGAACGCCGCAAGGAAAACCTGCCTTTCTTTGAAGCCCGCGTGGGCGTGCACACGGGTCCGCTGGTAGCCGGCGTGGTGGGCGATAAAAAGTTCGCCTACGACGTCTGGGGCGACACCGTCAACGTGGCCGCCCGCATGGAATCCGGCTCCGAGCCCGGCCGCATCAACATCTCCGCCGAAACCTACAAGCTCGTTCAACAGGAATTCCAATGCGTGCACCGGGGCAAGATCCAGGTCAAAAACAAAGGGGAAGTGGATATGTATTTTGTGGAGAATTAAAAATTGCGAAGTTACAGGGTTGGGACTCAAAAACTCGCAAAAGCAATCATATTGATCTGGTCGCGATTTCTACCGTTAAGGAACTGGTTCATATAACCGATCTCGAAACGCAGGTTGGCATCGAGCTTATACCCTAATCCGGCATACAGGCGGTTTCGGTCGAATACCGTGTCTTTGGTGTTCAGGAATATTTCATTGTACGCGGAGGCGTAGAGCGTGCGATCCACCATGTCCTTTTGGTTCAGGGGCAGGTTTAGAGACAGGAAATAGCGGAACCGAAGCTTGAAGTCGTCTTCGATGAAGCGCTGCTCGAAGCGGTATCGATGCTGAACCTTCACCCGCCCAATGCTTTGCAGGGTAATGAATTGCTGGTATAGCCGGTGCTCGGCGACGTCGTTTTTGTCGGCGGAATTGGGCAGGTAATTCTGGCTCAGAATGAAGCCATAGCCCATCAGCAGGTTATTGTTGCCGGGGGTGAGGTTCCGGCCAATGCCGGTGCGGAGGAGCAACTGTTCCAAATCTCCAATCGCATTGTAATTTCGGTACTGGACTTCGTGGTGCCAGTTCCACTGGGCGCCGATCTTTTTATTTCCAAAATAAATAAACCAATTGCCCAGGTCGCTGTCCTGGGAAAAGCCAAACAACGGCAAAGCCCCAAAAGCAAAGACAATCCAAATCCGCATGCTCATTCGGTGTTTTAGGGTGGTGCATTGGGAAACTATCCGGAAGGAAGTCCGCTTTTCCCTTCGAAAAGCCACCAAAATAAAAAAAGGAGCCCACATTTTCCTTTTCCTCACCGGTAAGCCGGTTCAAGAGGTTGAACTTTTGCTGAGACCTGCTTTTGGGCCTTGATCTTCCTTCCATACCAGATAAGAAACCCGGTGACCGGCAAACTGGCCAAAGTCTTAGGACTAGAACCAGCAAGGGTCTACAGGGGAAGCGCTGGACACGAAAACCGCTATATCCATTTCTCAAATGAATACTCGTACCCGGCGGTCAGATTTTTGTTACCATCCAAAACCTTAATCTCGGTTTCGAAAAATTCCTTATTGAATTTCCTCAACTCGATTTTGGAAATTGCTCCGGATTGTTTCAGTACCGTTGTAATTTCTTCAGCCACCGTATTGGGAGTACCTCCCTTGTAGTAGTGCGAAAAATTCTTGGTTTGATCGGCGTAGGTTCCTTTTTTTTCCAGGAGGATGTGGTTGGCGTCCGTTATTTTTTCTACGTGCAGCACTTCATTTCCCTGGTCGTACTGAGCGGCATAATAATAATCAGCTTCCCTTGCGTTCGGATTAAATTTGAAATGATAGCTGCGCAGGTTCTTGCCGTCAGGATCATCGATCACCTCAGATAAGGCTGTCCCGTCTTCGGAGAGGGTGAACGCGACCTTTTCGATCAGCTTTCCCTGTGCGTCAAACTTTTGGCCAGCCCTGACGTAGCCATCACCGCCGTATGCATAAACGATCATCTCGGTTAAATTTCCGTTTGAATCGAAGTCGGAATCCACGATCATCTGATTTTTGTCGTTGAAAACGTACCGCACCTCCTGTAAGAGGGAATCCTTTTCATACAGTTTCAAATTAATCAGATTGCCGTTTCGGTCGTACGCATAGACCAGGTTCTTATGCTTTATTCCGGTGGGTACGCCATCTTTCAACTCCCATTTCCAGCGTATCATTTCGCGGATACCTGCTGCCTTTATCCACAGGCGTTTTTGTTCGGCTTTGCTCGCTTCCCAAGGCGTTTTAGGCGGCTCCTCATGGGCGAAAAGCGAAAAAGAAAACAACAGCAGCGCGAAGGTTAAGATGGGTTTCATGTTGTGTTATTTTTAATAAAAAGGCAGTTTATTTTTCTCTTTTGCCCCCAAAATGTCATCATACCACTTCCTTCAAAATACAAAGGTTTTTTGGGTTTTACGCCACCCTGCTGGACATATTTGGAACGCGATTTTCGCAGACGGCCAAATGGCGCCAGAAAAACGAATATGTCCAGCAGGATGATTTTTATCACACCGAACTTCTGGTGCTCATCGCATAGAAATCAAACAAATTTTCTCCTAACGCCTAAACGCCCTAACGCCCTAACGCCCTAAACGCCCTAACGCCCTAACGCTTAACCACCTTCCGGGTCGATTGCGCATGCTTCCCCTTCAAGGTCGCGAAGTAGGTTCCGGTGGGCAAAAACTGCAAATCGATCTGCCCTCCGGGCGCCGGCAATGGTTGCCGCAAAACCAGTTTCCCGTTGACGTCAAACAAGTTGAAATCCATGGGGCCGTTTTCCGAATGGGCAATTTGGATAAAATCCGCGGAAGGGTTTGGATAGATCGTAAATAAATCAGGCAAACCCTGGGCATAAGCGCTTGTCGGATTGGATAAGGTAATATTATCCACGCAGAAATAAGCGGGAGTATTCATGCCGAATACCCCTACATCGGTAGAAGTCAAGGAAAAAGCCAGGCTATCGACAGGCCCTAGGGAAGACAAATCCACCCATTTCCAATCCTTGACAATAAAGTCTTGGCTGTTATTAGAAAAGCGGAAATCGGCCAAATAAAAATTCACGCTATCGGAAGACAGCCTGCCTTGATAAAAAGCTTTTATGGTCAGTAAAAAGTAGTCGGAATCATTGCCGGTCAGTCCTCCAAACTTTTTGGAGAAGGCATCCCCTTCTTTCATACTCCAATACGCATACGCGCTGTTGGTCAAATACATTCCAGAAACAGGGAGGCCTGCCGCATTGCCTCGCAAAACCAAGTTGTTATTTCCAAAAGCGTAGGTGATCGCATAGTGCGCCGACCCGCCGTAGCCTTTGCCGGTAATCGCGCTGTACTGGTTAGTAAAACCAGGGGTGAGGGTGTCTGTCCAATTGGAAATGGCCCATCCCGACCAGCTCATGTATTGCGCGTCGTAGGTATTGGGCAAAAATAGGTCCCCGCTTTGAAAACCGCCCTTGCCGTCGCTGCCATTCAAAAAGGATCCGGTCGGCAACGTAAATTCTTCAAACCCCACTACCCTTTGGCCCATAGAGATCGTTGCGCAAAAAGCCAAGGCTAACGTAAACTGACATTTCATTGGTTATGTATTTTGATAAAAAAATAATTGAATTCCCGATTGAAAATGAATACCGGGCATCGGACGGCGCTCAACTGCCAGATATTGGGCATTCCAAATATTCAGGACATTAAGAAAAAGCATTCCCCGGCCCTTTTTAAACTCCCGCCCATATTGCAGGCGCAGGTTTCCCGTCTGAAAGGGCGCTATGGGATCGTTGATGCCCTGAGCCGCCCCCGTAAACGCGTGCTGGTAGGCGGCATAAAACGTTTTCCATTCCAGAGACAGGCTGGCAAACGCCCGGTGCACAGGGGTATAAAGCAGTTGCTGACCTGCCGCCAGGCTGGGGTTTTCCACGGCCACCTGATTGGTGGAGCGGGTGAAATCGTACCCTGCCTTTAGGACAAATTTCCGATGGGATGAGGTATGGGAAAGGGCCAAACGGGGTTCCAGACCCCGGCTCCACACCTGGGTTATATTGTTGGCCGACCAAAAAGACTGTCCGTCGCGGAGGCTCCACAAAATCCAGTTGCCGATGGTACGGTTGAAGGCCGTGAGCGAAGCCTGGAGCTCGAAGCCATTTTTTTGCTTGCGGAAATAGAATCCCAATTCCTGGCTCCAACCCGATTCGGGCAATAGATCCGGATTCCCGCCCGGCGCCCAAAACCGGTCGTTGAGGGTAGGCAAGCGGTAATTCCGGCTCGCGCTGCTTTTCAGTAGGAAGTTGGGATGGATTTGATAATCTACGCCCAGCGCCGGGACGATAGGCGCCCCGATTCCGCCCGCTATTTCCTGCCGCAAACTCCCCTGGGCGTTTAGTTTCCTCCCCCGGTATTTCCAGGAGGCGAACAGAGCGGTTTTGTATTCGGTGGGGATCTGATTGCGATAGCCTTCCGACCATGCTTGGGTGTGCACATGGGTATTCCCCAACAAAAAGGTATGTCGTTTCCCCCCCTGCCACTCCCTGGTGATTTCCGCGAGATATGTGCGAAAATGGCTGCGGGAATTCAGCAAAATCTGGTCGTCCACATATTGGAGATGCTCGTAAAAATAGCCCGTTTTTATTTGCCAGAACCCCCTGGCGGTGATGGCGCGATATTCCAACACCAGCCGGGTTGCCGAATCCTCCTGGCGGGCCTCGCTTCGGTTTTGCACCTGGGTAGGCGGAATTTCCCGGCTGGTTTCCTGGAGCCAAAGATGCGCCGATAAGCGGCGGCGCTCGTGGATATTCCAATAAAGATCCTGCACTGCGTATTGCTGCGAGAATCGGGCGTTGGTTTGCAGTCTCTTAGGAAGTCCGGCGCCCAGCGGATAATAAAAGTCGTTATCGGCCTGCTGGTGGGCAAACCGGGTAACGCTCTGCACCTTTTCCGTTCCCAGCCCTATGTTTATTTGTTGTTGAAACTGGCCGAAACTTCCCGCCAGGGTGCTGGTTTTTAGCTCCATTTTCCGGGAAAAATGAGCCCGGTTGTCCAGATCCAACACGCCGCCAATCGCGCCGCTGCCCCACATGGCCGAACCGCCGCCTGGGGTGAACCCGATGGATTCCACCGCCTGCACCGGCAGCAGGGCCAAATCCAACAGACCCAGCATGGGGCTTTGGATCGGGAGGCCGTTCCACAACACCAACGTATGCCCAGCGCTTCCTCCCCGGATGGAGGAGGTCGCCAAACTGCCCAGTCCATAGCTTTTGATGTACGTTCCCGTTTCGGCGGCAAGCAACCCTGCCAGATGATCTGCCTGCACTCTAGCCAGTTGCGCTGCCTCCCAATATTGCGTGGCGCTGCCGGCAACCTCATAGCGGATGGAAGCAGAGCGGACTTCGACCGTTGGGAGGACGAGCGTCGTATCCGCAAGCTGCTGGCCCTGCAAAACCGGGTGAAAACCCAGCAGAAAAACCAAAGACGAGAAAAACTGATTTAGCCGCTTCACATTGCCCTTTTTGCATATTAAAAAATGCATAAAAGCAATGTGGTCAGAACGACATACCTTGATCTGCGCCTGCATTGGGCGCACACGGCTGATGTTCGGACGATTGCTTTTTATGCGAAAGCATCATCCGCACGGTCAAGGAAGGTAGTCTGACTTATCCGCCTCGGGCGGACTCACAGTTGCGCAACAGCTCACGATTCGCACGTGATTCCCCTTTCTGTCCCTTCGCATAAACCGCGAAGAGCCCTTGATGTGCAAAGCAGCCTAAAGGTAGGGATTATTTCTTGGGGTTGGGGAAAAGTTTTGGTTGGGGCGTTGGGCCTGCATGCCTTTCCTTGGCTAGACCCTGTCGTCCTCGGGTGGATTCCGGGCGCTTATTAGATTTGTTTCGACGGAATCATCGCGGGTTTAAAATGGCACTTATCCCACCGCGCTGACCCGTCGCAACAAGTTTATTTTTTATTTTCCAACCGTTGGATCAAGGGGTTCACGCCGCCGTCGTACATTGCTTTCATCATCCAGCGCACAGCCCAGTTCGTTCTGTCTGGCGTACCGCCTTCGATGGGCGGGTGCGGGTCGTATTCCATGTCGAGCATAATAGCTTGGGCGTACCTGTCGCCATAAATGTCTTTCATGATGGCCAGCGACATGTCCATGCCTGCCGTCACGCCTGCGCTTGTCCAGTATTTACCGTCTCGGGTGTAGCGCTGATTGGCGGGAATGGCTTTATATTTTTTCAGAAATTCCGTTTCCCGGTACCAGTTGGTGGACGCTTTTTTGTTTTCCAAAAGCCCTGTGGCGCCCAACACCCAAACCCCGGTGCACACGGCGCCGGTATATCGGGTCGTTTGGTCTATTTTGCGGATCCAGTCGTGAAGGGATTTATTGTAGGCCGCCTCGATGGTACCCTGGAAGCCGCCTGGAATGATCAGAATATCCAATTGCGTTACGGAATCAATCACCGTTTCCGGCACGATTTCCACGCCCATAACGGTTTGGATATGGCCCGGTTTTATTCCGATGAGTTTGGTGTTCGCCCCCATGGCTTGCCCCAACACGTATCTGGGTCCCATCAAATCCAGATCGTTCACGCCATCATAAACCAGAATGCCGATGTTTTGTATGGCATACTTGGGTTTTCCAAAGATCAATTCCATGGTCCGGGAATGGCTTTCGGGAGTGGCATTTTCGATTTCGCTTGCGATTTTGAGCGAATCTTCCCGGCTCATCGCCACCTTGCCGGGTTGTTGCACTCCCTGAGGAGCGGATGGCTTGTCACAGGCAAACAGGAAAAAAGCCAGCACGGGAAAGGAAAAACCAGCGATACGAAAAGCCTTGCTACCGGAGGAGGACGACATTGGCCTGCAGATGCCTGGAGCGCGAAAAGCGTGGCCCCAAAGACCCAAAAGATCGGACAGAATGGTTCTGAATTTCATGGTTAATTCGGGTTAAATGAAAAATTGGACAACTACTTGCCAAGGGCAGGGAATGAAAAATCGGTTAGACTTTACGGAACAGGGGCTGTCTCAAAAGGCCAATCTTTGCCACCGGCATGAGATTTTATTCTGGCTGTCTGGGCAAAAACCATCTAATGAAACAGCCACTGCTCCTTAATCTAAAACCCGGAAAGCCCTGGATTTTTCAAAAACGATGGGTCGTTCAGGGTATTCAGGAAAGCGATCAATTTGGTCTTTTCATCTCGTTTCAGCGGAATCCCCAACCGCCCGTTGGGTTTCAAAAGCGGGTCCAGCGTCGGACTGTCTTCTATTCCAGCGTCGTAATGCTCCAGCACGTCTTCCAAAGACTCGAACCGGCCGTCGTGCATATAAGGCCAGGTGTAGCGGAGGTTTCTCAGCGAAGGCACCCGAAAAGCCAGGCGGTCTTTGTCGTTCAACGTCACGTCATACCGGCCTAAATCGGAAAAAGAGGCGGGCGGCAACCCGTTATTCCGGAACGTCAGATCCGTAAACAGCGCTCCGCTATGGCAAGATGCACATTTCTGTTCAAAAACCGCTTTGCCTTCCCTCTCGGGTTCGGTTAATTGGTCTCCCTCGCCCCGCACCGCTTTGTCGTACCTGGAATCAGCGGAAACCATGGTGAGCATAAATTGGGACAAGGCTTTCAGAAAGCGTTCGCTGGTAATTTCTTCCGAGCCAAAAGCCGATTTAAACAGGGCGGGGTAACTGCTGGATTGGCGTAGTTTGTCCAGCACGGTGGGCATTTCTTCCCCCATTTCAACCGGATTCGTTAGGGGCAAAATGGGAAACAAGTCCAGGTCATGCACTCCCCCGTCCCATCCAAACGCATTGATCCAAGCCAAATTCGCCAAAGGCATGGAATTGCGTTCTGTCAACGCGTCGTTAATGCCATGACTCAGCACATGCCCATGCTGGGTAAATCCGGAAGTTTGCTGATGACAACTCTCGCAACTGATGGTATTGTCTTTGGATAAAAGGGCGTCATAAAACAAGGTTCTCCCAAGGAGCACCCCCTCCTTTGTCAGGGGGTTCTTCTTGAAATCGTAAACGGGCTCCGGAAAATTGGCTGGCTTCACGAAAAGGGGTTCCTCTTCCTCAACGCGCAGCGCGACAGTCACGCAAAACAGAGCGCCTAAAAGCAAGAAATGAAACAAGAATTTCTTCATGGCAATCCGGTTATTCATTTCGAGCCATCGTAGGTTCCGAAGCCGTGTTCAGGCTTTTGACAATACCTCCGAAGGAGAACATGTGGAGGTAATTATCCGCTATCGTGGCGGAATAAGGGCCGGCCATGACCGATGGGTTTTTGGCAAAACTGATGTTGGCCGGTCCGTTCAACAGGCGCAGGGCATCGGTTTTAATCACCAGGTACTGCGGTTGATTTGCCTTGATTTTCAGTTCTTTCCCCCCGAACGCCAAGGTGGTAAGCTTAATGTTGTTCAAGGTTTTCTTTTCGCCTATACCGCCAAATAACCCGATATGGTACAAGAATTTCTGTTGTTTCCGCGTTTCGCTTAATTCAATGGCCGAAGAATTGCCTTCCATTTTGACAAAAATATAGCCCGAATTCCATGCCCAATACATATCCTTCCCTTCTTCCCCAACGTCGAGGCATCCGGTGCGTGCGCTGACATCGGCGGTATTGCGCACGCTGTCCACGCCGATGGTGAACCGGATGGCGGAATATTTGCCTTTAGGAACGTTATTCAGGGTAGCCGTATGGGTTTTGGCATCGTGCTCCCGGATAAGAAAATAACTATCCTCTTGCGGCACAACGTATTCCGATCCGTCCGCCTTTATTAAACAGAGATTGCTGACATAGTATTGAAAAAGGGAAATCGTGAACTCCTCCGCCAGGGCATTCTTGTACGTTTTTTTATGGAGCACCAAATCCTCATTACCAACCACGTTGTCAAACTGGATGGTTAAAGCGCCCGTTTGGGCGAAGGCCCCAAAACAGACCATATTAAAAAGAAGAAAGAATAGATTTTTCATGTTAAATCCTATTGAAGGAATGAAACCAAAGAAGCGGATGCCGTCAGGAAAGCCGCTCCAATTCAAATGAATATTCTTCGCTGGACGCGAAAAGGGATTGTCCGGTCTGCTTCAAACCAGGGAGGCGGAAGGCGGGCGGAAGATGTCTTCCAAAAAAGCGGAAGAAAGAAAAGAAACAAAATACCCTATTAAAGGAAGGTGTTCTTCCGCGCAAGGCACGTGGAAGAGATCAATGGCAACTCGGTATTGGCAATATAAAACCGGCGCTTTTTCTTTGACGTTTTTCGGCGCCTGCTTTTGCTCCTGCTCGTCCGCCTTCTTCCATTGTTTCGACAGGTAGCATTTGCCGTTACACATAACAAGGGGTTCGTTCCTGTTTTCGCACAGCACGTTAGAAATGTACTCCTTATGGATAACATAATCGGCCAGAACGCCCACCTTGGTCAACGCAGGCAGCATAACCGCGATCATCATCGATATGGGAAAAACCCTTTTCAATACCTCTTAAAAATTTTGGGGAAAGGTAGAAAAATTGACCGGTAATTTGACCGAATCCGGATATATTTTCAGATTGCCCAACTTTGGGCGCCCTTGGATCATTTTGGACCAAAAAACCTGCTTTTTTCTTTTCTCCTAAAAATCCGGCTAAAAAAACGGCGCCCTGCGGCCTGAAAACTTCCCGAACCATTTCGCCTCCGAATACGTCAAAATTCCCATGCGCCATGCTTCGAAAATCCCCATGGATGTCGTATTTTCAGCTGACATACGGGACGCGGGAGGCTACCGCATTACTGGACATTTTTATTTTCCGGGCATCCAGACCTTCCTGGTTTTGCACACCAGGAAGGTCTCGTTCCCAAAATGTCCGGTAGCGAGAAGTTATCTCTCTACTCCATTTGTTCATCCTGAAAGAAAATATGATGAAGACGCAAACCCTGCTAATCGTTCTGCTGCTTGCCGCGATGAAAGGATTTAGCCAGCCCAAAAACGCACCCGAAATCAAAACGGGTTTTGAAGCGATGCACCATATCCGGCAACTCCCCCTTTTGTTTCCCTCCGGCGCCGAAACCAAACAACCGCTTGCGTATGATGCGACAGGCGGCAATTGGGACCACCATTTTTTAGCGGCCTTCACTAAATATATCGATACCCTCCGGCAACCGGATGGGTCTGAAATCAGAGAATATGTAATTTTTGACGAATATGGCCCGGGGTGCCTCTTCCGCCAGCAAATGAATGCCTGGTTTGACCGCTCCGGCATACCGAATGGATGGCTGCCGGTTGGCGAACTCACGCAACCGCGCGCAGATGCCAATATCCGCTATTATTTCGACGATGAAAAAGAACCCCGCATTGACATGCACCTCAAAGATTTTTTCGGAGGAAAAATCGCCCCTTTTGACAGCCCGCTTTGCTTTATTGATTCACTGAACCTGTTTGCCATTTCGTATTACCCCTTCCCCTTTCAAAAAAGGCTTAAGATAACCATGCGTCCAAACTCCGAATCCTTTGAGCAAATGGACACCAAGTGGTATCAATATACCCACATCATCTACCCGGCTGATTACCAAATCACTACCTGGCAAGGGCCTCAAACCTCCGGTAAAGCCGTTCGGGACCAATGGCAAAAAACAGGGGAAAACCCTAATGATTTAACCGGCTCCAAAAGGGTTCAATCCAAACAGGAAATAAAAACCAATCAAACAAAAACCCTGTTCGAAATCGACAAACCCGGCTCCATCGCCGGGCTGAGAATTGCTCTCCAGCCGTATACAAAAGAAACCTTTTATAACACCTACATTAAAATGTACTGGGACGGCAGCAATGAGGCTGCGGTGGATTTGCCGCTTTGTTATCTGTTTGGAGGGGGCGCAAAAGATTATGCCTCCTCCTCCGATAAGGTGTTTGAAAAATCCCTTACCACCCTGTTGTTTGGGTTCGATAACCAAACGGGGAGCTTCTACACTTACTTCCCGATGCCGTTTTGGAAATCGGCAAAAATCGTTTTGGAAAACAAATCCGGCGTTGACATCACCAACCTCGTGTGCAATGTGACCTACATTCCAGCCAGCCAGGTGAATTACCCCGCTGATAAAACCGGCTATTTCTTCGCAACACGGACCACAGACGCGGACCCCGACACCACGGCATACCGAAATATAGCCTTTGAAGCCCACGGAAGAGGGCATGTCGCCGGGATTGTCTTTTACTCCGACAAGTACGATATGGACGGGGATGAGTTTACGTATATAGACGGCAGCCATAATCCGCAGATCCACGGCAGCGGCACCGAAGACGACCATAACCAGGGGTGGGCCGGCCGGGCTTATCAAAAACCGCTTTGGGGAGGGCTTTTCAACGGGTACAATGGCGCTTACCGGATTTATCTGAACGATTGCTATATTTTTAATCAGAATATCCGGATTGCCTATGAACACTCGCTCACTAAAAAACACTTCATCAACGGCGGCAATACCGATGTGGTGATTTTTTATTACCTGTCTAAAAACGGAAGCAACCTCTTTTTAACCGACGAGGTAGATGTTGGCAACCATTTCTCTGAAAGCCTCCATCAATACGCCATCCAAGACCAAACATGGAAAGGCCACGTAGTAGACTCCTACGACGGATACGAAAGAAACTTGGATTATGCCACCTATTCCGATGACGGCAAAGCATTTAAAGGGTCGAGCAGGTTTACCGTCCGCATTGATCCGGAGAACCAGGGCGTCAAGCTGCGCAAACGCATAAACCGGAGAGATAACGGAGTCCAAAGCGCCGCCGTCTATGTCGACGGGGTTCTGATCAAAGAAAGGCCCTGGCATATTGTCACGCCATCGCTCTCCACCGGCAAAGGAGATCTCGATGGATGGTTCGACAGTGATTTTAATATTCCTGTTCATTATACCAGGGGGAAATCCAACATAACGGTCGAAATTAAATATATCGGCGCCCCGAAAAAAGAACTAAATGAATTTTATTACTGGATTTATAGCTATAAATAACGGCTTCCATTAAAAACCTGATTTCATGCGCAACCTATTCTTCCTTTTAGTCTTCCTGCCCATCCTGGCGCCACGCCTCACCGCACAGCCAGACCTTAAAGCCCTTGACACCTACATCGACAACGCCCGTAAGGAATGGACCGTGCCTGGATTGGCGGTTGCGGTGGTCAAAGACGGGAAAGTGGTCCTCGCAAAGGGCTACGGCGTTAAGGAGCTGGGGAAAACCGACCCGGTGGACGACAACACGCTTTTTGCCATCGCTTCCAACACGAAGGCCTTCATTTCGGCATCGATCGCCTTGCTGGTAGAAGAAGGCAAGTTGAACTGGGACGACCCGGTAAAGAAACACCTGCCCTATTTCGAGTTATACAACCCCTACGTCAGCGCCCACACGACCGTGCGCGACTTGCTTTGCCACCGGGTGGGACTGGGCACCTTCAGCGGCGACGTGATCTGGTTTAAAAGCAACTACAGCGCGGAGGAGGTGGTCCGGCATGCCAAATACCTGCCCGCCGCCTACGAATTCCGCGCCGGCTACGGGTACACCAACCTCATGTTCATCACGGCGGGCGAAGTGATCCGGGCGGTTAGCGGCCAGCCCTGGGACGCGTTCGTCAAAGAACGCATTTTCCAGCCCCTGGGCATGAACCGATCTCAAACCTCGGTGAACGATCTCGTCAAATCGGGCAATTTCGCTACCCCGCATAAAAGCGTCTATGGCCCTGCGGAGCCTATCGCCTATGCCAGATGGGACAACATGGGGGCCGCAGGCGGCATCCTCTCCAGCGCAACCGACATGGCCAAATGGCTCCAGCTCCAACTCGCCCACGGCGCCTGGGGGGGCAAACAGGTGTTCAAGCAAGAGTCGCAAGACGTGTTCTGGACGATGCACAACAGCTTCCGCGTGGGCTGGAACGCCCGATCCGCTGCGCCTGCGCGCAACTTCTCCGGCTACGCACTCGGCTGGGGTATTTCCGACAACGGCGGCAGGCTGGTCGTCTCCCATGGAGGAGGCTACGACGGCATGTACTCCCAGGTCATGTTATGGCCCCAGGCCAACCTGGGCGTCGTGGTACTCACCAACAGCATGACCGGCATCAGCGGCAACCTGTGCAACTACATCGCCGACCGCTTTCTGGGCAACCCGGAGAAAGACTGGTGTAAACAGGGCCTCGACGGCGAAAAACGCCATCAGGCCACCCGCAAGGATTGGGTGGATCAGCGCGTGAAAGCCCGCGTGCAGGGCACAACGCCCTCCCTGCAACTGAAAGACCTCGCCGGAACCTATTTCGACCCGCTCTACGGAGAAGTCGTCATCCGCGAGTCCGGCAACGCCCTGGAATTGCACTTCCCCCACGCCCCCAGCCTCGACGCCAAACTAACCCATTGGCACTTCAACACGTTTAAAATCGAATGGAACGAACCCCACGCCTGGTTCGATTTCGGAACGATCCAATTCGTTGCGGACAATAAAAACCAACGCATCAGCGAATTGCGCTTCGACGTTCCCAATGAGGATATTTTCTTTGAAGAAATCCACGCGGTTAGACGTTAGATGTTAGACGTTAGACGTTAGATGTTAGACGTTAGACATTAGACATTAGACGTTGGACGTTAGAAGACTTCTCTCTAACGTCTAATATCTAACAGCTAACGTCTAATTTAGAAGCGCTTGCCTATACCGAGGGCAATGGACCAGGTGTCGTAGGCCTCTTGCCGGGTGTCATAGAACAGAGAGGGAGAAATATCCCAATGATGGCCGAACTCGAATTCATATTCCGCGCCGAAGCGGAGCAGCTTGAAGTTTTCTTCCTTCTCGAATTCGTAGCCCGGGCCGGCCAAAAATACCAATCCTTTCCAGGGTTTCCAGAGCAGGTCAAGGGAGAGCACCAGAGGGGATTCCCGCTCAAGCAATTCTTCGCCATCGTGTTCTACAATAAAGGACTGGACTTCCAGGTCGTTGTGCAGTCCAAAGCCCCATTTCGGGTTGATCCAGTATTCCAGGTCGAGCCCCCAGGAAGGGATCGCAAAATGGTCGGAGCTCGTTCCCGCCGGTACCATGGTATGGCCAATGAGCGGGGCGATACGCCAATGCTTAAAGGATTCGTGAACGGGCTCTGGCGCTTTTTCGGTGTGCTGGGCAGTAAGCGGGTTCCACATCAAGCACCCTAAGGCTATCCATATGCTAATTGCTTTCATCGGATTTCGACTTTTGGCAAAACTATCAATCCCCGCTGACGAGAAAAGTGCTCCAGATCACAAAGCAAGCAGCCACGTTCTAATGGCAGTCCAGAAAAAACCTTTTTGCCCTAAGCCTTTTGCCTTTCGCCTCAAGCCCCCCCTTAAACCCTTGAACCTTTGAACCCTTGAACCTTTCCTCACGCCTTTCGCCTTACGCCTTTCGCCCCCCTACGGCCACCATTCGTCGTGCTGACTGCGGTCCAGGCCGATCTCCTCCTGCTCGGCTTCTACCCGAATAGGAGTGATCCAGTTGGTCAGCTTGTACATCAGCCAGGAGCCGGCGAAGGTATAGACCACCACGATTCCCAGAGCCAGAAAGTGTTTTGCCAGCAGCATCCATTCCCCGGCGATTAATCCGCCGTTTTCTCGGGCGAAGATGGCCGTCATGATCATCCCGACCATCCCACCTACCCCATGGCAGGGAAACACGTCGAGGGTATCGTCGAGGTCGGAGCGGGATTTGCGGCCAACGGCATAATTGGAAATCAACGCGGCGGTAAACCCGATAAAGATACTGGGGCCAAAATCGACAAACCCGCATGCAGGGGTAATGGCAACCAGCCCCACCACCGCTCCGATGCAGGCGCCCAGGGCAGAAGGCTTATGTCCCCGCATCGTATCCACGAGGATCCACGCAATGGCCGCTGCAGCGGAAGCAAGGTTGGTATTGACAAAAGCCTTAACCGCCAGATTATTTGCGCCCAGGGCAGAACCCGCATTAAACCCAAACCAGCCGAACCACAACAACCCGGTACCCAGCATTACGTAAGGGATATTCGCCGGAGAGAACGATTTTCCCTCTATATGGGATTTCCGCCTGCCCAATACCATCGCGCCAGCCAGGGCAGCGCAACCGGCAGAAATATGCACTACCGTGCCACCGGCAAAATCCAGCACGCCCATTTTGAACAGAAACCCATCGGGATGCCAGGTCCAATGCGCCAGCGGCGCATAGATAAAGATCGTCCATAGGCCTACAAAAACCAGATATCCCCAGAAACGCACCCGTTCAGCAAACGAACCGGTGATCAGGGCAGGCGTAATAATGGCAAATTTGAGTTGAAACGCCGCAAACAGCACAAAAGGCAGGTTGGTCGCAATCCGGTCGTGAGCCGCCGTGCCGACACCTTTAAAAAACAAGTGCGTAAACGGGTTGCCGACCAATCCGCCGATGCTGTCGCCAAACGACAAACTAAATCCAACTACCAACCAGACGATCGTCACGACGGCCAGGGCCATAAAACTCTGCAACATAGTGGAGATGATGTTCTTAGGGCTCACCATGCCGCCGTAGAAGAAGGAGAGCCCAGGCGTCATAAGCAACACGAGGCCGGCGGCGCTAAGCATCCAGGCAATATCGCCGGTGTTGAACTCAGCAGCAGCTTGCGGCATGGCGCCCGGATAAACCGCAGCAGCAAGAGAGACCGCCAGCAACAAAAGGAAACTAAAACTCGCAATGGGCGAGTTTTTGATCAAGCGGGTCATAAGGGTTTGATATAGGGTCAATAATCAGACGGCTTTGGTTGTTCACCGCCCATTCCGAAGCCCAAATTTAAAAAACCCTTACATGGAAAAAAATCGAACGAGGGGTCCGTGAAAAGAAAAAAGAGAACAGAGTCCTCACCTGACTAAAGATTGGAAATTTAGTAGTCCCGACAGGTAGCGCGGAAAGAATTGAAGGATAAAAAGTTATGGCAGTATGTGGTCTTTTGTCACGGAAAAGGTACAAAAAAACCCCTTCCCCCAGGGGGAGAAGAGGCTCCAACCAAAAAATCAAGTAACATAAATGATGACTAGAGGTCTTCTTCGAGTGCGCGTATTTTTGCCATTAACCAATCCTTTCTCTCCGGATCCTCAGTTTCCCGGATCATTTTTTTGTACCTCGATATGGAGCTTCGGATTGAGAGAATGCGGCGCTGTCTTTTTATCCCGTCCTCTGCGGTGCCCTCCGGGGGTAGTTGGCCGGTTTCCTTCCAGTGGCCTATTTTTTCATAGACCTGGTCGATTGCCGGTTGGAGCTCCTCCATGATTTTCTGAGCCAGCTCAAAGAGCTTTGCTTTTTTCTCCGGGCCGTCCAGTTCCTTTGATGCAGCCGACAAAAGGGCGTGGTGATAGCTCATAGACTTATGTAATCCCTTCGCCTTTTCCCTGAGTGCCCGGACGGCCGCCGGCTCCTCCTCGCTCGTTGCCGGCGGGGAGGTATCTAACCCCTTCCCAGGTTGGATAATATGAGCTTCCGGCCGGGGCGCCTGGATCTTCGCCGGTGGGGGCGTCATCCTTTTTTTTTTGCTCCTGGTCGATCTGTTGATCCAGGATTTGTATTTGCGCCTCGAGCTGGTTTATGGCTTGCTGCAACCGAGCTCGTCGATCATACATGCCGGGGTGTAATACCCCGCCTTCCGCGTTCTTGAGCTCGTTTTTGTGGCCATCCTGCAGGAATACAAGGCGATCTTTTTGCGCTCGCAAGTTCCGCAAAAGTTCCGTTTCAGGGTCCGGCGCTGGTGGCGTCGGGAGTTGGTATTCAATGCCGTTGATGTGTAAGACCTCGATCAATGCCTTCCGGAGCTCCTCCCTCCGGGGGATGGGTAGGGAGGAGGTGTGCCGGAAAGGTTCGAGTTTGAGGTATGAGGGATGACCACTAATCCGGAGGAGCTCCAGGCCGGTTTGCGGATCCCGGGCGCTGTCCAGCCAGGGGATTATGAGTTTGGTTAGTTCCTTCATTCATCGAAGCATTTAAAGGATTTGGCCTCTGTTTTAATGATGAACAGTTCATGACGAGGCGTAAAAATGGCCGGATTTTGCAAACCAATGATCTGCATAGGATCGGCGCCGGTGCAATTGATATAGGGTTTGAGGTGCCCGGGGAGGTCATGGAAGGGATCCTTTTTCGAGCGGTGCTCTGGCGCCAGGCGGTTGAACAGCGTGCAGACTGTTTTAACGTGACGGTAAGCCGTTGCCGTTTCCTCATCCCGTACAAAGTCCTTTGCGCGCTCCCGGATCATATCCTTATCCGTAATGGATAGGGGAAGGAAATGAAACTCTCCGTTTTTAACGTATTGCCGGGGATCTTGAGAGAGAGGCTCCCGGGCGGCGGCGTGTGCCTGGATCACTTTTTCAACCTCCGGAGGATTGGCCGAAAGAGAAGCGTAGAAGGTTTCAAAATCAACCTCTTTGGGGATTTTGGACCTCTGCATATAGCGGGAAATGCAATCCCTCCGGAATGTTTCCGGAGAGCAGGAAACAAAGGAGATAACGTCGTCCAGGTCACCAATGGCGAAGAAAATTTCAACCGCTTTGCGGAATTTCTCCAGGTTTTCAGCGATGCGGGCGCGGCGGTTGGATAGGGCTTGTATCTCGAGGTCGGCACGGGCGCCATTATCGGCGAAGAGGAAAAGGTTGTCGGTATCTTTTCCAATGCCGGTAAGTTGTGCTAATCTGCTCATTGCCAAATTTTTAAGGGGTTAAAGGAAACAAGTTGGTCGAGCTGGTTGGCTCTGCGGGACATGGAGTCGAGCTTCGCCTTTTGTGCGGCTAGGGTCCGCTCCAGGGCGGCGAGTTTGGCCTCGAGCGCGGCAAGGCGTTCCATTGTGGATTGAACAATGGCTTTCGGATCTTTTTTCTCGTGTTTCATAATGATGGTTTTTGAAGTAATATCACAAAGTTAACCTAGTGCCAATCAACAGAAAAGGACAGGGTTTTTCGGGTATTTTCGGAAAAAGGCTTTTGCAGGTTATTTTTAAATGTGTTGCTCATTATCAATTAGTTAGGTGCTTAATTTTCATTTTTTTGAATCATTTGCGCGGCCTGAATCCCCGTCTGCGCCTGTTGGCTCTTTTGATTAAAGGAGGCATTTTTCAGGATATATGCAGTGGCATCGAAGGACAACAGGGGGGGGGTACCCCCCAAAAAACGATTTTTCTATGCACTTATGCACTGCAATTCCCATAACTTATTGACCAACTGTTAGTTATCATTGAAACACCTTGTTAAGCCTATGCACTTTTCATATTAATATAAAATATTCTATTAACTCTATTTCAATCACTTATGCAAGTGCATAGCCTATGCACTTCTATGCACTGATCCCAAATTTCTATGCACTGATTCTGCCCCCCAACATATTATACAAAGTGCACATGTTTTCAAAAAGTGCATAAGTCAGTGCATACTTTTACCCCCCTATGCACTGCTTGTATTTTTGTAAGTGATTCTTTTTCAGTACTAATTTTGTACTTAGTGCATAAGTGCATAGAAAAATCGTTTTTTAGGGGGGGGTACCCCTTTTTCAAAAGGGGAGCTCATTGTCTTCCTCCTGAAGTTCCCCCCCCCCTGTTGTCCTTCTGAATGTAATGTAGTCCTTCCCATTGCTTCTTATTTGGTCCTTCTCCGTGATCTCAGAAAAGGTTTCATCATATCGGCAATAGGTTTTCAACCATTCCGTAAAGTCCCGTTGCTTCATCCAAGCCGTGTCTCTTGGGTATCTATCAATGTATGTTGTAAACAAATCTTTTTTATCCCACCTTTTTCCATCCGTAAACAATGGGCTCATATCCTCCATCCAGTTGCAAAACTCTACGGAAGTTTCCTCAATTTTTTTCCGCTTAGATAAGTTGATCTGGTTCGGCTCTATAAGACCCTTTTTCAAATATGTGTGCACGCAATGGAGCATAAATGAATCGAATTGTTGCCACTGTTGAGAAGTCCACTGAGCAAAAAACCAATGGCCAAATTCCGTGTCAGGCTTAAACACGTCATCATAATAGTCTGCGAGCTCGGCTTCAAAAAATCTAGCTCGGGCAGATGATCCTTTAAGTTTTATTGTGCGATTTGTTGTAATGAAAATTTTGGTTTTGACAGTGTGCACCCCCTGTTGCTTCCTCTCCCGGCTTATTCCTTCCGTAATGTCATTGAATAGAACCTCGACATTAAAATTTCTCTTGGCGTCATTGAGATGGAATAGTTTTGTATCAAGCCCCAATTCCTGATATCTAAATTGATTGTCAGGTTTGAAGTTCTTCCCGGCTATTTCCACATAGGTAGTACTGCCTTGAAAATTTCGGTTGAGGAAATACCCTAGTGATTTTCCAAGTAAGGATTTCCCGGATCTACCATTCGGTTCTGCCGCCATATCGTCATCCATGCGGCTGTCAGTCAAAATAGCTGCTTTAAGATTGGTCTCAAAAAATGCGTGCAGCAGATACCCAATAATAGTTTGAAAGGATTCAAACCGGGCAAAATCCGGGTGCTTATTCTCCCGGCCGTAGTACGGATGTTTCTCCCATGCGTTGGAAATGTTTTTAACAAAGTGGTAGAATGCAAACTCATTAAAGTCTACCATCTTAAATTCCCGGTCAATGATCTGATTCTCCCAGATGAAATTTTTAAGATCTGAATACGGCTTCAACTGTATCTCCTCTTTACTCACTTCAACAAATCCATTCCGGAAATAAAAGAATGCCTTATCCCTGGTATGCTCATTCAATACAATTGGATTTTCATGCCGCAACCGGCCCAAGATGGATTTGGAAAAGTACGTTGGAAGTGCCCCATACAACTTGTTAAGCAGCTTGCGCTTATCAATATTGCCGGGTAAATTTTCCTCTGGGTAATTTTGTATAAAAGATTCGGTTGCGTCAATAACATCCTGCTCAGAACATTCCCGGATGACATTGTCTCTAACGTGCACTATCGCAAAATCCCCATCTCTATCTAGTCTACGATAACCTAATGCTTTCAAAAAAATGACGAGCTTGAGGTAGTTGATTTTGGGCTCTCCCTTCTCTATTTCATAAAACTCAATGTCCGGCTCCTCAACCTGGTTCTCAACCGGCTCCTCCATGCTCTGTACCTCCTTAGGTCCGGGCGCCGGTCGCTGTGCGCGATTGTCAGCGCGTTTACCGGCAGAATGTGCGGTTAGATCGCTTGAAGAAGAGCTGGAATCGACAAAAAAGTCGGACAAATTTTTTTGTTTCCCAGCTGCAATCGCTGAATGATCGACCAGGATCCCGGCAGTTTGGCATATCTCAAAGAAGGTATTGATCCGAACAGATCCGTTCTCTTTCTTCCGGACCTCCTCCCATTGTTGGGCCGTTTCCTCCTGGGTGTATTTTGGATGAAACCGGCTTACCCTATGAAATAGCTCAAGCCCCTCAACGGCTTCAAACTCATCAAAAAGGGCAAGCCCAATTCTGAACCAGGCGTCGGTTTTGCCCCGCGTGAGATCCAGGCGCCGGGCTTCAATCTGTTCGACCAGGTTGAGGACCTGGTCCCGGGTGGTGTGCTCCGTTTTGTATTTCCCCCCTCCTGTTGTCTTTCTCTCCTTCTCAGGCTCTTCCCGAACTTCCAACTCTACGCTTAATGCAACCGGCTTCTCATTGATATAAATTAGTTCTCTTGGCACATGAGCAAAATACCAAACTTGATCAAGTCCTTTTGTGCTCACGATATCCACGTGTGGACCCTCCTCTCCTACCTTACTTTTCAGTGGAATGTTAAGCCGCTGGGAAACATCGGAAGTAACTGCAATGTAAATTTCACGATGACGTTTTGCCTGATAATTGGTAACCCATGCAATGAAGCGGATCCCGGTCCGGGTGACAGACGGGAATGCGGCAAGGATGTATGGTAAGGCAACCAGGCGCTCAAGGATCTGGATATGTTGATTGGCCGGAATGTGATCCAGGTCGCCAATGATTATAGGGGAAGGATCAATAAGTGTTCCCTTAAACTCGTATTTCCCCGGGACAAAAACAGGTATGTGCAAAGCACGCCAATCTGTAAATGTTTTGGATTTCCCTTCCTTTGCGTACCTGGTAAGTATCTCCTTTGCCAGCTCCTCCCCTTTCTGATGTAGATCCGTTAAAAATTGGCTCAAGGAAATAACCTTGTCCCGTTTCGTGCCGTTTTTTATGCCGTTGGCCTTTGGCCAAATGGAAACGAAAAGCTGATCAAATAGCGGATTTTCAACTTTTCCGGGCGTGACTTGGGAATTTAATGTAATTTTGCTCATATTGTTGAAGATTTTGTAAAACCTCCGGGGACTGAGCCGCCCCGGAGGTTTTTTTTGTAGGAATAACTATCAATGCAAATTTGCTGCCTTCCCTCCCCTCCTAAAAGGACAAACTTAACGTGTTGATTAAAAGTCAGATAGCGGTTTGACCATCTCTTTTACCTTGTCAGATACACCTAGCTCTTCGTGGTGGATTGCCAGGAAAAAAGCCTTCAAGCGCTCGAGGCGGACGGCGTCTCCTTTTCCAAGAGTTTCGTTGTCCGTCATAGCCAACATGGCGCTAGCCAGCGTTTCGTAAAAGTTAATGGCGTAATCCCAATCAATGATGCGGAAGAGCTCTGATAGGAGAAAATCCGTTGCAAACTTGGGATGCGGTTCAATGGTTGGTGCACTCATTTTTTTTTGATTTGAGATAAAGGAAAAAGGGAGGGTCTCCCCTCCCCCAATTCAAGCTTATTCGGGTTCTTTCCCGAAGGTCTCGACAAAGGTTATCTTGCGCTCTGGAAACATTTTGTACAGCTCGCGGGCCTTTTCTTCGGTGACGGCTTTCAGGTGGTCTCTTTCTCCCTGCCAGTAACGCAGAAAGAATAAAGGGCCTCTTTTCGTTTTGTACAGAATAGTTGCCTGGCCATTGCGGTCCACGTTGCTTGCCACTTCGATGGCAGTTTCGATGGCGTACAGCCTGCGTTCAGTGATCTGTTCCATGGTGTGAGGTTTTGTAAGTGATATGAAAAAACTTAAACTCTTGCGGGTCAACGTCCCTGCCTTTAATCCCGTCCGTTCGGTAGTTTAAGACCATCGCCAAAACTACGTCCCCATCCTCCAGGCGAGTTTCCTCCCGGTTTAGCTTGAAGTCCAGGCCGGTGTTCTTTCGTATTAATTCCTTGTTTTGGACATAGCCGATGTAGGCCTTTATACGCCCGTTGTGAAAAGCGTTTTGTACTTCGTCG